>Ga0207695_10005794_pt1 | contig 16265 bp, 12 predicted proteins | sample KBSC54metaG_FD_184354 | JGI IMG/M metagenome (GOLD analysis project Ga0207695, IMG submission 184354) | Corn rhizosphere microbial communities from Kellogg Biological Station, Michigan, USA - KBS C5-4 metaG (SPAdes) (version 2) | ecosystem: Host-associated > Plants > Roots > Rhizosphere > Soil... | reverse complement strand
AGCATATCACCATAAACCAGGTATTCTGATGAACTTAGTACGTAATCTTTATTGGGATTCAGTATTTTAACTTTCACAGAATGATTTTTATCAGGCAATTGGTATTTCCAGCATATTTCCTGCCTACGGATGATATTGTTGGTAGGTAATTTTGCGGTTTCTGCTTTTTCTCCGTCTATCGTTACTTCCAGGTCAAAAATATAATCCGGCAGGTCGTCTTTTTTCTTCCCAGCTTTACCTTTCAATACAAATCCTGTCCCGGTAAAATCAAAGCTCAACTCCCCGGTAGTAATATCATGGTCAAAGTCAGTCTTTTGCAATGGTTTCATGTTAGTGAATCCCTGCTCAAACTTTACAGTCTTTGGTTCCTGAACAGGAATGCTGATTTTATCGCCATCAACTTTACCACCGTTCCGTTTGATGTTTTCTAACGCATGTTTAAAGCCGACCTCGTAAACCTTATTCAAAGACATGGTTGTATATTTAAAGTCGATCGACTCCGCTTCTTTTAACCCCATTTTCCAATAGGCAGGTATCTTTTTATAGCCGAGCATAGCACCCAAAATACCACCTACGGTAGAGGGGTTACAATCAGCATCCTGTCCACAGCGTGTGGCAATCTTCAATGTTTTGGTATAATCACCATTCCCATAAAGCAGCGCCAATACTACATAAGCAGAGTTCAACTTGGCGTCAATATCAAACGCATTAAATACCCCATCCGGGCAGCTATTTTCAGACGACCATTTCTTTTGCAGCTCGAACCAGGTTTGATGCCAGTCGTTTGGATATTGCTTATGCCAGTTGATCACATCTTGAATGCACTGATAATAAGTGCTTTTTACCGGGATAGTCTTCAATGCTTCGTTTACGATGTGCGGAACGTCATTGGATATAAACGCCTGCGTATACATCGCCCCAACAAACACACCGCCATACCAGCCATCACCATAATTCATAATATGACCGATCTTGTCGCTTATCTTGGAAGCTGTATTAGGCATTCCCGGGCTCATCAGTCCTGCAAAATCAGATTCGATCTGGTAGTCAATATCATCCGCATGTGGGTTGTTGATCCAATAACCGGATTGCGGCGCTTTTATACCATTCAATAAATTATAACGTGCCGCCTGGTTAGCATGCCACAACATATAACCCGCATGAGCAAAAGCATTGGCAAAGGAATCAACCGGTGCATCCAGGCCGTATTTCTCAAATACATCCACAAAGGTGAGGTCCATGTATAAGTCGTCATACAATCCGGGCTCTTCGATCATCGTCTTTTTCAGGTAACCATCATACCAAACCAACGGCTGATAATCCTGTATAAAAGTGCCGTCGAAACGGAACTCATACGGACCGCCGAAAGTAACGGCTATGGTTTGCCCGGCCCAGCCGCCCATGATCTTATCTTTTAGTTGCTCCTTAGTAAAAGTGATCTGTTTTGGAGCTGGTTTGGTTTGAGCTGAAACCGTAATAGCGCTAAGGAGAATAGCCATGATCAGGACCGAAAAATTTCTCATACAGGTGCAATAAATGAAACAAAGGCGTGGTGAACTACACAACGCCCTCGTATTAAAGGTATAAAGAAATTTTATGTTTACAACCGCCCGGATGATATAAACCGGAGCTCCGTTAAACTTGATTTTGCTCTTTCAAATTTTTGCTGAGCGCAATTTTTTCCATATTCAATTGCTTTTTGCGGGCAAGCTCTGGCAGGTAATATAGTTCGTTAAACTGTTTCTTATTATCCTTATAGCTGCTTACGGCTCCCAGGAAGTTCATGGTGCGAATGTATACCCAAGCCAGGTCGATTTGCATAGGTTTAAAACCACTGCGTGCACTTTTCGGAAACAGGTGATGGTTGTTGTGCCATTCGCCGGCTACAAAGCCCGGCCATATTTGGTTTACAGATTTATCTTTTTTATTGAAATCTATTCCGTCACGCTGAACACCCGATCCTTTGCCGTGGCCTTCATAATTAAAAGTGCGAACACCAACAGCCCAAAAGCCTGCCGCGCCGAACAAAGTGCAAAGTAAAGCTGGTCCGCCTAAAAGATAAAAGACCGTGCCCCAAAATGCCCAGTTAAGAACCCATGATAATATGGCCCGGCCAGGATGTACATAAGAACCCCAGCGTTTATATTGCTCATAGTTACTGGCCTTAACACCGGTATGCAGCATTAATAACTTAATACGATTATAATCAGACTCACTTAAGTTTTTGGCTATCGGTTGATGGTTCACATCGGCCAGGAAACAATATAAAAATCCTCCGAATGCATTATAAGGGTCGCCCGGTGTGTCGGATTTAGAATGATGCACGTGGTGGGAGATCACATAGATCTCTTCAGGAATTACATTCAGTGTAAGATTCTGAGTAAAGAACCGCCAGAAATTGTTCCTGAATTTATATGCTCCATGCGTACAATAGCGATGATGCCAGATGGTACCATGTGTGCCCATGATGATCATGCTGTATAAAAAAGCGATCAGGAACGTGTAGAGACTAAAATACTGAACCAGGAATAATATAAAAAAAGGAGCCAGGCATAAAACCTTGAACCAGCTAAAAAAAGGCAACCAATTTCTTTTGTCCTTAAATACGTTCAGCCTCGAGAAAAACTCACTGAAACTCTGCCGGGTGGTTGGTTTCACCAACTCACCATTCTGATCCATCCACCCGTATGAGGGTGCCTGCAATACGCGGTCTAAAAATGCCATAAAATACTATGATGTAAAAAAAATGAACGGACTGTTTAGCACCGGATCAATCAGGTTTGGAGCAGGAAAATAAATGGCAGGAGTACCCGGCATTGTTGCTTTGTTCATGATATCCGATTATTAAATCTTAAATATTACCGGGGTAGAACGGGCAATGCCTAAGTATAAAATTGGTTACTAAGTTACTTTCTAAAGATATGTAATTTAAATGTAAAAAATACACTTTCAAAAAACATTTTCTTTAAGTTTTAAACGCCGTTGAAGCCAAAAAGTTGTACGAAAATAAAATAAAAGTTAAATATTTTTATCTCAAGTAAATAGTTGCTATTCCTTTTTGATCTCGACCTTGCCATTTGATACAGTTAATGGCAGCCATAAATAAGTCGATTTTTCCAGGTCGAGTTTGTTCCAGCGGTCGGCCATAAAAATATATTTGCCGTTTACCGGTAAAACGTATGTGCTTTGTGCCTCATATGTTGTTTCAGCACCCTTTCCTGTGCATGGATTGCCTGACTCCTTATAAGGCCCAAGCGGGTTATCGGCAACAGCATAGATGGCTGCATTGGGCGACCAGCCCGTGCATAACGAGGTGATGAGGTAATATTTACCGTTATTTTTAAATAGGGCAGGAGCTTCACGCCGTTTATTTATTAATATGCGGCTATAAGTTTTAGTTGGGCTCAGGTAATCATCACTCAATAAGCATACCTGCATAGTATCGTTATTTTCTGACGAATAGATCAGGTAGGCTTTGCCGTTACTATCCTGGAACACCGTCATATCACGGGCCATTTGTCCGTTAGGTTTTACGCTGCGCAGATAACGATAAGGCCCAGTTGGCGTACTGCTCACGGCTACACCAGATTGTGAGTAGGAATAATCCTTTTTATCGATATGCATCCACATCACAAATTGTTTGGTTTTGCTGTTGTAGATCACCTTTGGCCGTTCGATCACCCGGCCGGTGTCCAGGTCATTTGCAGGGTGACCTTTTACCGGGGCTAAGGCAACGCCTTCATATGTCCAATGGTTCAGGTCTTTTGATGAATAGCATGATATCCCTCCGGCGGGCACACGGTAATCCTCCCAGCTTTGGTGGGGAACGAGCCATGTTTTACCTTTTTTGATCTCTCCGAAGAGGTAATAAGTTCCGTTATAATGCAGCACGCCTGCGCCGTGTGCATTGATAAAATGCCCATCGGTGTCCAACCATTTGTCATTTGGCGCTTGTGCCGAAGCGTTAAATAACAGGAGCAACAATCCGGCAATGAAGAATATTGACTTGAAATTTTTCATCATATCAACCTTTACAATTTTATTTTACCGATGCCGTGTGGGCTGGTGTAAACCGGTTTACTTCTTAACCCGGACGTGCTTTTTAACTGATAATTATTAAAGCTCTTTAATTGAGACGCTGATGTTATTTTTGTATTGCCCGGATTGATAAAATCCGGTTTAATATTCAGGCCGACTATCTTCCCATCCTTTTGCTCTTTTCCAGATTTTTCGGCCCAGGTTTTCAAATCTTTAAAGCCATCAATATTGAATTTGCTTTCGATGCTCCACCAATCGTTGCCCCGGTATTTCACATCGCCGATCTTATCTTTTCCGCGGATGAGTGTATCCCGACCTACAAACACATTGTTATACATGCGGATGCCCTTGCTTTCGCTTTTTTCAGAGAAACTGATCGCTGCCACTTTTGAATTGTAGATGATATTACCGTATACCTCGCAATCGTGAAACTGCTTTTCATCGTCCGAGCTGTTCCATATATATAGCCCAGCCTGCGAATCGGAAACGGTGCCATCATTTTCACTGATGTTGTACCGGAAAATGTTATGGTGCCACGGACTGGCTCCCCAGTATTGAAAAATGCAATACCCGCTGCCCCAGTTATCGTACGACATACAGTATTGAATGATGGAATTTGTCACTCCGCCATCCAGGTCATACCCGCCGCCATCGGCCCCGCCTTTTGAGGTTTTATTCTTGTATGATAGGCAATGTTGAATAATTACGCTATCAGCTTCATAAGCCCATATCCCTACCGGACCGTTGCCAATGCGCGGCATGTCCCAACCATTGTTGGTCGCAGTGCAATGATCGATCAGTACCTTGCGGCAATCGCCCACCACGATGCCGTTGCCGCTATGATTGTTTAAGTTGGTCGGATCACCGGGATTATCCTCCGCGCGGCAATTTAATATTTTGATATCCCGGCTTTGTCGTGTTTGATACGGAGCTTCTACTGTAATACCGGCTGAGCCATTATCGTGAACAGAAATATTATTCGCCAATACATTTTGAGAGGAATAGATGAGCAGGCCTGATTTTTGGAAGCCCGAAATATCCAAATGATCCAAGCTTACATGGGCACTATTAATAATAGCTAGTCCGTCTTTGACATTCCCGTCCTTTCGACCTGAACCAATTAATTTGAGGTTCTGTATTTTGAGGTATGAAGCCTTATAAACTTTGATAGCTGTACTGTCTTTTGCGTCAATCATAGCAGACCCTTTCCCATACGAAGCAACAATTACCGGCTTTTTTGAACTACCCTCAATACCCTGCACCAGCGACAAAGTCCCCTTAAAGATTTGTCCGGATATAAAATAAACCGTGTCGCCTGCTAGCAGGTGAAGAGTATTTACCTTGTCGATAGATTTAAAAGGCTTTGCTTTGGTGCCTGCATTTTCATCATACCCATCGTTACTCACATAGTAGGTGTGGGCAGCTTTTTGCTGAAATGCCTCTGCTTTTTTAAGTGTGAATAACACACTTAAAATTATAAACGCAGTAATGCAACTGCTATATTTTAAGTTCATCCGGGATTATGGTTTATAAATTGGAATTGGTATGCTAATATGCGATATTAATTGGTCAATTCAAATGATTTTTGCAACCGGATATCATCCGAAGCACTGCCGATCATGATCTGGAAAGTACCAGGTTGGGTAACACGTTCCAGTTTGTCATTGTAAAATGCCAGCTCATCACGCTTGATAGTAAAGGTCACACGCCTGGCCTCACCGGGCTGAAGGAGGATCTTTTTAAAATCCTTTAACTCTTTAATAGGCCGTACAGGTTGAGAAACCATATCACGGATATACAACTGTACCACTTCTTCACCAGCACGTTTGCCGGTGTTCTTTACCATAAATGAAATCTGAATTGGCTTTAGTCCTTTTACCGATGGTTTAAATTTGCCCAGTTCCATATTTTGATACTCGAACGCTGTATAACTTAACCCATGACCGAATGCATACTGCGGAGAATTGCGCAGATCATTATATGCAGATACGTAAAATAAATCGGTGTCACTTTTTGCAGGTCGACCGGTATTATAGTGGTTATAGTAAATAGGAATTTGCCCTTCCGAACGTGGAAAAGTGATAGGCAATTTGCCGGATGGGTTATAATCGCCATACAATACATCAGCCATGGCATTGCCGCCTTGCGTTCCTAACCACCAGGCATAAACGATGGATGGCACATTATCAGCCGTCCAATTAAATACCATTGGCCTGCCTGCCATCAACAATACCACTACAGGTTTACCGGTGGCTTTTATAGCTTTGATCAGTTCTTCCTGCTCGCCGGGTATGTGTATGTTAGAGCGACTTTTTGCCTCCCCTGTCATGTCAGGCGCTTCGCCCATGGCCATTACCACCACATCTGCTTTTTTGGCGGCGGCAACGGCGTCAGCAAAGCCATCGTGCGATGTGCCAGTGATCGTGCAGCCTTCGGCGTAAACAAATTTGGTATCCGGAGCATGGTTTTTCATGCCTTCCATCAGGGACACAATGCCCTTGTTTTGATCGACATCCAGCGACCAAAAGCCTTTCAGTTCTTTCTCAGCTTTTACCAACGGACCGATCAACGCAACAGTTTTTAGATTTTTAGAGAGTGGAAGCAGGTTGTTGTCGTTCTTTAACAGCACCATACTCTTGCATGCTATATCTCTTGCTGCTTCCAGGTTTTCAGGACGATTTAGCGCAGTTTTTTCTCTTTCAGGATTGATAAACTTATAAGGGTCATCAAATAAGCCGAGTTCAAATTTCTTTCTCAGTATCCTGCGCACCGCGTCATCAATCAAGCTTACGGGTACTTTTTTATCAGCTACCAATTTTGCCATATTGTTGATGTAGCTGCGGCTTTCCATATCCATATCGCTGCCTGCTTTTATAGCCTCTTCGGCAGCCTCGTAATTATCTTTAGCATAACCATGATTGATCATTTCGCCGATCGAACCCCAGTCGCTTACAACAAAGCCCTTAAACTTCCATGTGCCTTTCAATATGTCACGTTGCAGGTAACTGTTCCCTGTGGCGGGTGTTCCATTAAGATCGTTAAATGAGTTCATAAAAGTGCCCACGCCGGCATCGGCCGCAGCTTTAAACGGAGGCAGGTAGATTTCCCAAAGTGTACGCAGACTCATATCCACGCTGTTATAATCACGCCCCCCTATAGCCGCACCGTAAGCCGCAAAGTGCTTGGCAGTGGCCATCACGGCATCCGGACTGCCTATTCCATTACCCTGGAAACCTTTTACTCTTGCTATCGCGATCTGTGAACCGAGGTATGGGTCTTCACCGGCTCCCTCCATCACGCGGCCCCAGCGTGGATCGCGGGCAATATCTACCATCGGCGCGAATGTCCAGTTGATTCCTGATGCAGATGCTTCTGTAGCGGCTATGCGCTCGGCTTTTTCAATTGCTGTCATATCCCAACTTGCTGCCTCAGCCAATGGGATCGGGAATGTAATACTGTAACCATGTATCACGTCCTGCCCGAATAACAGCGGAATTTTCAGTCTTGATTTCATAGCCGCGTCCTGGAAAGTGCGGCAGTGATCAGTCCCCATTATATTCAACACAGCACCAACACGTCCTTGCTTGATCTCGTCTAATTTATTGCCTACATCTTTGGTCACCGGCCCAGTCGCCTCCCAATCGCCGTTATATTGATTAAGCTGACCTATCTTTTCATCCAAAGTCATTTTAGCCAGCAAGGCCTCCACTTTTTGATCGGTGGTTTGTTGTTGAGCAAATGAGTAGTTGGCTATCAAGCATAGCAAAAGTGGTAGAAAGATGGGTTTAAGGTTGATTTTCATGGTTTAAATCGTATTAGTTATTAGTCATTGTGCATCTGCATATCTGCACATCCACGCATCTGCACATTTACAAGTTCCCTTTTTTTATCTCGTCGGCAGCATAATTTGCGGTGCGTGCTGTAAGGGCCATATATAAAATAGACGGACTTTGATTGCCGGTGCTGGTCATGCAGGCGCCATCGGTCACGAACACATTTTTACACAGGTGCATCTGGTTCCATTTGTTCAATAGCGATGTTTTTGGATCCTTACCCATGCGGCAACCGCCCATTTCGTGAATATCCAGTCCGGGAGCTTGCTTGTTCTCATGGGTTTGCACGTTTTTACAACCTGCTTTTTCCATCATTTCTTTGGTTTCTTTCAGAAAATCCTGGATCATGCGCTCATCATTATCATCATACTCCACCGAGGTGACGAGCAGCGGGATACCCCATTGGTCTTTATGCTCTTTACTTAAACGCACGTGGTTGGTTATCTTCGGCACAGTTTCGCCCTGCAGGTACATATACACTTTCCATGGCCCCGGTTCTGTAAGTGAATCTTTATATTCAGCGCCGATTTTACCTTGTTCGGTATCCGGTCTTGGTTCCCTGAATGCCCCCATGAATGTAGTGTATCCGCCATGATAATCCGTTTCCTGTTTATGCAGGTTCTTATAGTTAGCCAGGATAAGTTCTGTAGGATTGCGCCCGAAATAATATTTATCCAGGAAGCCGTCCCAATCGGCAGTTACCGAGGCACGGTAGTTTTGAAAGGCCACGTATTTGCCCAGCAGACCATTATCATTACCTAAACCGTTCGGAAAGCGTTTGGAGGTAGAATTAAGCAAAACAAGGTTGGTATTTAAAGCTGATGCATTCATGAAGATCACCTTCGCCTTAAATTGCATCAACTCCCGTGTATTGGTGTCGATCACTCTCACACCTGACGCCTTGCCTGATTGCTCATCATAAATAATGGAATGTACAACTGAGAAAGGTCTGATAGTTAGATTACCGGTCTTTTTTGCCCATGGCAGGGTAGAACTGTTTGAGCTGAAATACCCACCAAACGGACAACCACGCATACACATATTCCGTGCCTGGCATTTCACACGCCCCTGATCGATATGGATTTGATTGGGTTTGGTGAGATGTGCCCAGCGTGCATGCACCAAATGTCTATCCTTATAATTCTCGCTGATCTTTTTGCTGACCACTTCCTGCACGCAGTTCATTTCGAATGGCGGTAAAAACTCACCATCGGGCATCGACTCAATTCCATCCTTATTGCCACAAACACCGATAAAAGTCTCTACATGCGAGTACCACGGCGCTACATCGTCATAACCAATAGGCCAGGCTATGCCGTAGCCAAACTTTTCAGGGTTTTCAAACTCGTACTTACTCCAGCGCTGGCAGGCGCGCCCCCAGGTAAGCGATTTACCACCAACCTGGTAACCCCGTATCCAGTCGAACGGTTTTTCCTGTATGTAGGGGTGATCTTTATCTTTTACAAAAAAGTGTGCATTATCTTCGCCATAGCCAGCAGCTTTGCTAATCAGCGGATTTTCTTTCAGGAAATCGGTGGTCATCCTGAGCCGGTGCTTAAATTGCCACGGCGGTGTGGTTGCAGTTGGGTAGTCTTTAATGTGTTCTACATTCCGGCCGCGTTCCAGAACCAAAGTTTTCAGTCCCCTCTCGCACAGTTCTTTCGCCGCCCAACCTCCGCTGATACCTGAGCCGATCACGATCGCATCATAGGAGGTTTTTATTTCAGGAGTTTTGGTGTTTGTTGAATCCATTGGTATAAAATAATTGGGTGTTGCCGTCCACGCGGGCGCTTTTCGGGCGTTTAAAGGTAGCGTTTTCTGAATAAAGCAGCCATAAATTTATTGCTTGCGCCGACCGCAAACTTCTTCCTATATTTAGACGCCTGATAATCAAAGCCGATATGAACAAAGCCTTATTATGCCTGATTTTTGCCCTTGTGCTGGGGCAAGTAGCCTGCAGCCAGCAAGTTCGCTATGGTGATAATGCAGTCGCCGGAAAATATTACGACGTACGCGGCGTAAAACTATACACCGAAACCTACGGGCAGGGTAAACCCTTATTGCTGATCCATGGCAATGGGGGAAGCATCAATGCCTTCTCGCAGACTATCCCTTATTTTTCAAAAAAATATAAAGTGATAGCTGTTGACAGCCGTGCGCATGGCAAGTCGGTCGACAAAAAAGACTCGCTAAGCTTTGAAATGATGGCGGATGATTTTGCAGCCCTGCTGGATAAAATGCATATCGATTCGGCTTATGTGATCGGTTGGAGTGATGGCGGTATCAATGCGATTGTTATGGCGATGCGTCACCCCGACAAGGTTATAAAATTTGCCTCGACCGGTGCTAACCTGACTCCAGATTCATTAGGACTTACCCAGGCAACCTGGGACGATATGGTAAAACAATACAAACAGGATAAAGACAAGCCGCGTGTCACCGATAAGGAAAAGAACGACTGGAAAATATTTATGCTGGATTATGTGCAGCCGAATATTCCATTCTCGGCGTTAAAAGTAATCAAATGCCCATCGCTGATCATTTGTGGCGATCATGATGTAATACCTATAGAGCATACGGTTAAAATTTACCAGGCAATACCGCGTGCTTATTTGTGGGTAGTGCCAAATTCAGGACACCCTACATTACAGGAGCATAGGGATGAATTCAATATGGTAGTTGATGACTTTTTTGAGAAGCCCTATCATAAGTTCTGAAAAGAGGTGTCATGCTGAGGCACTCGAAGCATGGTGGGCAAAGGCCTCTACGCACTACACTTCGAGTGCCTCAGTGTGACACCCTTTTTTTATTGATACAAGAGCGTTGGGGTAGATTCCAATCCTAAGCTAACACTAGTTTCTTTAAATAATCAATATTTACTTTAGCGCTTTGCAATGGTGTTTCGTGGTAAAAGCGGCTTTGCTCCACGAAGAAATATTTCATGCCATCATTAAGTGCTGTCGACAACAGGTGAGAGTAGTTAATAATCCCTTGTCCCAGGTCGCAGGCAGATTCTTCTTCACTACCTTTTGGTAAACGTTGTTTTAATACATCACGCATGTGGCAAAGCTTAAAGCGATGAGGGTGCTTTTTAATGTATTCTTCCGGACTTTGGCCTTCGGTTACTGTATAGTAATAGTCCATCTGGAAGTCGACCAGATCTTTATCGGTGTTGGCTAATAGCACATCGATAGGTAATTGTCCGTCAATTTTTTTATAAGGATAATCATGTGGGTGATAACCAAAGCGCATACCGTGCTTTTTGCAGATCTCGCCGTTTTGGTTAAACTCATCCGCAAAACGCTTAAAGTTGTCAATCGACTTTTGCGGCCCTTTCCACGGACAGATCAAATATTTCATCCCGATCTCCGCGGCTTCCCCTACCTGCTTTTCAAACCCACCTAGTTCATCGTTATAATGACTTGAGACCAGCGTTAACCCAAAACCATTCGCCAGCTTTTGAAACTCTTTGTTTCCCATCCCCCAAAACATGCCTTTATCACCACCGTAGCTTTCAATCTGCGTATAGCCCATAGCGCCCAATTGTTTCAATGTACCACGAGTATCTTTTGCCATATCTTCCTTCACCATGTACAATTGAATACCCAATGCCGGAAGTTTTCGCGCAGATGCAAATAGTTCATTCTTAAATAAAGGAAGGCTCAAAGCCAAAAGGCTAGTATTCTTTATAAAGTTTCTTCTGTTGGTCATGATAATTATTTAAAAAAGGATTGTCATGCTGAACATAGTGAAGCATCTATTCCGTAAAGCTTTTATGACCTAGGTTACAATCATAACCCGTAATAGATTCTTCGCTCTCGCTCAGAATGACAGTTCACTAAATATTCCCCCGTTTCATCTCCTCAGCCGCATGATTAGCAGCCCTTGCAGCAAAGGCCATGTAAAGAATTGATGGACTTTGATTACCGGTGCTGGTCATGCAAGCACCATCAGTTACATACACATTGCTGCACAGATGCATCTGGTTCCATTTATTCAAGAGGGATGTTTTCGGATCATGTCCCATGCGGCAGCCTCCCATCTCGTGAATATCCAGTCCAGGCGCCTGGTGGGTGTCATATTTGGTGATATCCTTTACGCCTGCTATTTCTAACATTTCAGCGCTTTGCTCCAGGAAATCTTTTACCATTTTTTCATCATTGTCATCATACCCAACCGACGTAATAAGCTGCGGTATACCCCACGGATCTTTCTGATCCTTGCTCAACCGTACGTGATTATGTTCTTTCGGAATAGTTTCGCCCTGGATATACATGCCCGCATGCCATGGTCCCGGCTCTGACAATGAGTTCTTAAGATCAGCGCCAATTCCTTCATCCCAACGATTCCGGCCGCGGTTGGAGTAAACAAAAGTCATAAATCCGCCAATGTAATCCGTATCCTGTTTATGTAAATTGCGATAATTCGGTATCATCGGGTTGGTCGGGTTTCGGCCGTAATAATAATGGTCTTCAAAACCTTCATATGTGCCATGAACGCTTGCCCGGTAATTTTGAAATGCCATGAACTTGCCCAGCAAGCCACTATCGTTCCCCAATCCATTTGGAAAACGTGAAGAAGTAGAGTTAAGCAAAATCAAATTTGTATTCAGGCAGGCCGCATTCATGAAGATCACTTTAGCATAAAACTCGGTCATCTCTTTAGTGTTGGTATCGATCACCCGTACACCGGTTGCCTTTCCTTTTTTCTCATCATAAATAATGGAATGCACTACCGAGAATGGCCTGATAGTTAAGTTACCTGTCTTCTTCGCCCAGGGCAAGGTGGATGAAACGGAGCTGAAATATCCACCAAACGGACAGCCTCTTGTGCACAAATCACGCGCCTGGCATTGGCCACGTCCCTGCTGCAAATGGATAGGTTCTGGTTTGGTCAGATGCGCCCAGCGTGTTTTGATCATCCTGCGGTCTTTATAATGTGCATTGATCTTTTTCGACATGGCGTCCTCCACACAGCTCATTTCGAATGGCGGCAGATAATCACCATCGGGCATAGCTTCCATTCCGTCTTTATCCCCGCAAATTCCTGAAAAGCGTTCCACATGCGAATACCATGGTGCTATATCTTCATAGCGTATCGGCCAATCTACCGCGTAGCCGTAGCGTTGGGGTGCCGAAAACTCAAAGTTGCTCCACCGCTGGCAGGCGCGTCCCCACATAATTGATTTGCCGCCAACCTGGTAACCGCGAATCCAATCGAAAGGCTTTTCCTGTATATAGGGATGTTCCTTGTCTTTTACGAAGAAATGATGCGTATCCTCACCATAAGCATAGCACTTGCTGATCACCGGGTTGTCCTTTAAAACCTGTAAAGGCTCCTCCATACGGTGTGGAAATTCCCATGGGCCTTTTGTTGCAGTAGGATAATCTTTAATGTGCTCGATATTCCGACCACGCTCCAATACCAGCGTTTTCACGCCAAGGTCGCACAGTTCTTTAGCAGCCCATCCGCCGCTGATGCCTGATCCAACAACAATAGCGTCGTAGGTGTGCTGCTCAGTTCCTTTACTCATAATTATTTGATTTCAAATAAAACCAGGTTGATCTCCTTTTTGCCGGTTTTGCTTAGGTAAAAAGAAGTTCCCGGCGCTATATAGGTTTCTTTGCCCGCTTTTATGGTGATCGACTTGTTGCTTTTTGTGTCGTGAAGGATGATATCATCACCTGCTACCAGTCCGGCAATCATAGGTCCGCGATTGGTGATGGTCTGTTTGTTTATGGACGAATCTGTCAGGCGATAGGCAAATGCTTTCTCGCTGTCAAATAAAACATTAAACGGCAATGGCTTCCGGCCGGAATTAAGCTCGTATGCTGACAGTAATTCTATATCGGTAACATGGAAGGGCACAACATCCCAATTACTCACTTTGTGGATGACGGTATCCTTTGCAAAATCGCGGTAAAAGGCGCTTCCGGCCGTACTCTTACCTTTCACCCAATCGTGTCCTCTTAATTGCTCCGCTGTTATGGTATTGGTGAACATTAAGATAACAGAAGAAGTGGAGTGAATGTGCTGCAATGTAGTATCGTGAGGAGGGATATTCACATCCAGCACCCTGAAATACTTATTTTCAATAACATTCTTGTGCCTTGGCTCGTTGCGAACCTGTACCTGCGCCTGAGCAGCGAAAGAAGCCATTAACAAGATTGAGAGGCAAAGCAATCTATACTTCATTTTTTTGATCTTAATTATCGTTATCGCAATAAAAACATTGCACATTAGCATGCAGCCATAAGAACGAAGCCGGTAAATATGTGCTTATTTTTTGTTCCATCAGCTTCTGCATAATGGCATTTTTATGTGTACCGTTTACCAGCAGGATGATCTTTTTTGATTGCAGGATATCCGCTACGCCCAGAGTCATGCCATATTTGATCGGTTCGCCGGTACCTTTTATCATGCTATGTTCCAGTGAGGTTGAACTTAGGGGTGCCAGATGTGCACGTGGATGCAAGGTATCCGCAGGTTCGTTAAAAGCAATATGGCCATTTTTACCCAGGCCTAAAATGCACAGGTCAATAGGGCCGTGTTCCTCCAAATAATTACCAACATGCTCAAGTTCCTTTTCAGGATTAGTGGCTTTGCCGTCAAATGCAATATATTTATTATGAGATATGCCAAGCGGGTTAAACAATTGCTCGTGCAGATATTTTTCACAGGAGCCTTCATCATTGATTCCTAAGCCATACCATTCATCCAGTTTGACGAAACGAAGATCTGAGGTATCGAATCGGTCCTTCTTGTCGACCAGCTTTTGATAAACGCCGGTTGGCGAATTTCCGGTAGCGGCACAGACAAGCGATTGAGGGTTTTGCTGCAACTCATCGATAATCGTTTCAGAAGCCAGTTCATTCAATTCAGCAAGGGTATTGCAGCGGGTGATCAGCATAAAAAAAGGAAGTTTTATATTGGTTGTGTTTCCCAAATATAAAGCTTCCGGGGGCAAAGAATCGTGCCTTTATTGGTCTAAAACTGGCCTAAATAATCAATTGGCTGCTGACCGGGTAAATATCAGGTGATCGCCTTCTTTTAATTTGGAGCGATCCATCCCGTACATATAAGTAGCCTTAAAATGATCACCATCTATTTTTTCATAAATAAATTGCTGGTATAAGGTGCCTTTCCCTTTATAATCTTCCTGGTTTGCTAGTACGATCTTCCCGTCCCGCCAGCCATCGCTTGTAAAATCCTTTAGCCCCGTAAAATTATTAAGGAATTGAGCTGAGAATTTTCCTGTCGAACTTTCGATACCAAATACTGCTGACGCTTTATACCGATTAGGTGCTCTATCCGCATACATGCTGATAAGACAACTGCTGTCAGTAGCTACCGTGAAGGTAACATCAGCCTCAATGGTTTTTCCATTTGCAAATTGGCCAGTGCCCGACCATGTACCTGTAAAAAAGCTGGCCATATCTTTATCCAGGTGTTTTGATTGCGCTTGGATGGTAGTTGCTCCTATGCAAAGCAGGAACAACAAAGTGAGTTTTGATAGATTATTCATAGTGTTAGATGTTTATTTTGCAAACCGTGCCATCAGGTCAGGAGCGTTGGCAGTCATCTTTATTTTATACCGGTACATGCCGTTGAAGGAGTCTTCCTCTTTCAGGAACTCATGATTCTTTTTGCTGATCCAATAAGTTTCAGAATAATGGGTGCCTTTATAATCGCCTTCGGTCACTAATTTCCAGCAATCTGCTTTTTCATTGCCGATGGTTTGGATCACTTCGCTTCCCGTTACCTTGTAATTTACGTAGGCAGGCGGATCGAGTCCGGCATCGTAGAAATTAATCGCGAATGTTTTACCCTCAGCCAGCGGCAGCATCTCAAACGTTTCGATATCGAGGTTCCAGTTAAAGTTGGGTAGCTTGAAATCGAGCGCAAAGCTTTTTTGCAGATTTTGAGCGACGCTATCGGCCCCGGTAATCTTATCGACACCCCAATTGTAGGCTTTGGTTTTATTGCCGATGGTTTCAGAATGATAGACCGGTGTAAAGTCAGAAGCTTTATTAATAGAATGGATATAGCGATAGCTTGTAGAATCGCTTCCAAACCAATGCTGCGTTATCGTAAAGACTTTCTCGCCAATACGCTCCTGCAATTGGATATCCCTCAGCCAGAGTGAAAATTTTAACGTTGTTTTCTTCTTCGGATCCTGGAAATATACGAGGTATTGATTCAGACCAGGCTTTAGAACTGAAGTATTAAGCCGTTTATCCTTTAAGCGGATGGTATCTACCTGTGCATTTGCAGAAAGACTAATAGCGTAGCAGAATAATATTATGAGTGATAAATATTTATATATTTTCATTGGAGACATAAGCGAGTTTAAGCGGATGTTTTTTATTCGTCTGCCGTTCGTAATAATAGATA
>Ga0207695_10005793_pt1 | contig 16266 bp, 6 predicted proteins | sample KBSC54metaG_FD_184354 | JGI IMG/M metagenome (GOLD analysis project Ga0207695, IMG submission 184354) | Corn rhizosphere microbial communities from Kellogg Biological Station, Michigan, USA - KBS C5-4 metaG (SPAdes) (version 2) | ecosystem: Host-associated > Plants > Roots > Rhizosphere > Soil... | reverse complement strand
TACCTGTTCATTCAGCGCCACGACGCCTACCTCGAGCCTGAGCGGCTTCCAATCGGGCAATGGCCAGGTACTTATCAGTTGGACTCCTCCGCCCGCGACCCCCGCGCTCTCGACACCCGCGCTCGCGGTTTTGGCCATCCTCATGGCGGCACTCGGCGCCCTCTTTCTTCGGAGGTCCGGCGCTTTCGCCTGACCGCAATCTGCTGGCACAGGCCATCGTTATATGTGGCCTGTGCTTTTCTTTTTTGTAAACTCCCCCCTGCCGCTGTTGAATCGGAGTTTCCCATCGTGTCATACTCTTAACAATTAGAGGTTTCGCTCGTCCGTACTGTCCAACTATGCGGTTGGCGGTCAGAGCCGGAGTTAGTTCAACCAAATTCTAACCAGTCGGGACACGTGTACTCGACGTGTGTCCGACCGAGGGGTCAATCTATGAAATCTTTTCTGGCGCTGCTCGCGCTCAGCGCTGCCGCTGCCTACTCACAAACCAGTCCGCTCGACGGAACCGTTACCGATCAACAAAACGCTTCCGTTTCCGGCGCCGCCATCCAGGTCGTCAACGTCGAAAACGGCCAGACTTTCAAAGCTGCCAGCGACGACCGCGGCCACTGGGTGGTCGCCGCTGTTCCGGCCGCTCTTTATCGCGTCAGCGTGAGCATGAAAGGCTTCCGCACGACCACCATCGAAGGGGTCAAGATCGATGCCGGCGTGGCCGCCACCGTGAATGCCAAATTGGAACTGGGCCAGATCACTGAAACTGTAGACGTCACTGCCGGCGCTGAGTTAGTCCAGACCACCGATGCAAGTGTGAATACTACTCTGCAGGGCCGCCAGATCGTCGAGCTCCCCTTCACCAGCCGTAGCGCTCTCGAGCTTCTCGTCACCCAACCCGGCACGCAAACCGGCACCACCGCTCGCAATTCGTTGATCAACGGCCTGCCCGATGCCGCCATCAATGTCACCACTGATGGCATTAACACGCAGGACAACTTCTACAAGAGCGGCGACGGCTTCTTCACCCTGATCCCCGTCCGTCCCGACTCCGTCGAAGAGGTCACCATGACCACCTCCGCTGCCGGCGCAGATAGCTTGGGCCAGGGCGCTGCGCAAGTGAAGTTCGTCACCCGCGGCGGCACCAATGCCTTCCACGGCGGCGTCTTCTGGCAGCATCGCAATACCGCACTCGACGCTAATTACTATTTCAACAACATCAATGGACAGCCCCGCGACCGCGTCATCCTCAACCAGGGCGGCGTTCACGTCGGCGGACCCATCAAGAAGAACAAACTCTTCTTCTTCACCAATTACGAAATCTTCCGCTACCCTGCGACTTCTTCCACAACCCGGACCGTCCTCGCCCCCACCGCACTCAATGGCGACTATAAGTACGTGGACAGCGCCAAAGCGTTGCACACGGTCAACGTTCTCTCCCTGGCCGGCGCGAATGGATACGTCTCCACGCCCGACCCGATTATCCAGGGAACGCTGCAGACCATCAACGGCCTCACCGCCAATGGCGTCCTGCAATCGCGCGTCGCCAGCAATAACGACTACAACAGGAACAATCTGTTCTTCCAGCCGCAGGGTCTTAGCACTTCCACTTACGACACCAGCCGCATCGATTACAACATCACCGAAAAGCATCAATTGCAGGTTGTCTACACTTACTACGTCACTAACTCCACGCCCGATATCACCAACAGCGTCGTGCCGATTTATCCCGGCACCGGCACCGTTCTCGGGTACAACAACCTCGTCGCAGGGCAGCGCGGCAATCGCTATGCCGGAGTCGTGGCGCTCCGCTCCGCTCTCACCTCGCGACTCACCAACGAATTCCGCTCCGGCATGAATCGCTCCGTTACTCTGTTCCGCGACCAGGTCTCGTCCGACTCGCTCTTCTCGCAATGGCGCGGCTTCTCGCCCAGTCTGGGCTTCGGACTCACCGGCGTTGCCTCGGTCTCCGGCTCGTCGCGGCGCAATTCGCCGGTCAAGGAACTGCATGACGACCTGTCATACGCGAAGGGCGCGCACCTGCTGACCTTCGGCGGCAGTTTCACCCAGATCAACTTCTGGCAGCAGACCATCAACAACAACACCATCCCGACCATCAGCTTCGGGCTGGCCACCAACGACCCGATCAATACCGGATCCACCAGCATCTTCACCGCGGCGAACTTCCCCGGATCCACTTCCACGGATCTCAGCAACGCCGGCGCGCTCTACGCCCTCCTCACGGGACGAGTCAGCGCAATCGGCCGCTCCGTCGCCCTCGATGGCACGACGCACCAGTACGGCAACGTCCCCACCATCGACCAGAACCGCCAGCGCGAGTGGGGCGCCTACGTGCAGGACACGTGGCGTGTCGCTCCCAGCCTGACGATTAACCTCGGCATGCGTTTCGAGCAGCAGCGTCCTCTGGAGAACCTCAATGGCACCTACTCCGGCGTCAGCCTCGCTTCGATTTACGGCATCTCCGGGATCGGCAATCTCTTCCAGCCCGGCAACCTGAGCGGCGTACACCCCACGTTCACTCCTCTCAATTCCACTTACGAGACGCCCAATACCTGGAACCCCAGCATCGGGCTGGCCTGGCAGTTGCCCGGCATGAACGGTCCGCTGGGCATGATCTTCGGCAGTTCTAAAGGCAAGAGCGTCCTCCGCGCCGGTTACTCTATTTCCAGCTTGCGCGAGGGCACCTACACCTTCTACAACATCTACGGGTCCAACGTCGGCGTGACCGCCTCTACTTCGGTCGACCCCGGCAATTTCCCGCAGTACTTCGGCGCGCCCGGCAGCGTCCTCTTCCGCAATGCCAACCTGCCCAGCCGTCCGGCTCCCGTATCGCCTGCGTATCCGATCACTCCCGCGATCACCGATAGCCTGAATGCCTTCGACCCCAAGTTGAAGATGGGCTACGTCCAGAGCTGGAATCTGGAACTGCAGCGCGAACTGAGCAAGGCCACCGTGCTCGATATCCGCTACACCGGCAATCACGGCGTCGGCGAATGGCGTCAGAGTAATCTCAACGAAGTCAACACGTTCGAAAACGGCTTCCAGGGCGAGTTCTACAACGCCCAGAACAATTTGGCGATCGCCAACGGTATCTCGATCCCGCAGCTTCTGCAAACCCCCATCGCGAGCCTCAAGACGGTCAACTTCGGCAACGCCGGATTGCCCGGCCAGAAGGACATTCCGATCATCTCGACCGCCCTGGCCACCACCACCGACACGACCACCGCCCAGCAGTTGCTGCGCAATCAGGTCGGCGGCGTGGCCAACGGCATCTCCGGTAACGTCACTCGCATGGGCCGCCTGGTCGCCTCCGGCCGTCCGGCGAATTTCTTCGTCGTCAACCCCGACGTGGTCGGCGGCGGAACCTACCTCGTGAGCAACCTGGGCAGTTCGTTGTACGACGCGATGCAGGTGGAACTCCGCCGCCGCATGGCTTCCGGCCTGCTCTTCCAGGGCAGCTATGTCTGGAGCCATTCGATCGGCAATGGAGCCTTCACTTCGCTCAACGACTTCAGCAGCCCGACCACGTTCCGCGATATCCGGCTGGATCGCAATTCCTCCGGCTCGGATATTCGCCACGCGTTCAAAATGAACTGGATTTACGAGTTGCCCTTCGGACCCGGTCACGCCCTGCTCTCCAGCGGTAACCGCATCGTCAAAAAGGCGCTCGAAGGCTGGGAAATCGCGGGCGTCTCGCGCGTCCAATCCGGCACGCCGTTCCAACTCACCAGCGGCCGCACCGGCATGAACCAGAACGAGACCGGCGTCGTGCTCCACAACATGACCACGGCCCAGCTTCAGGACATGATGTCCATCCGCAAGGTCACCGGCTCCAACGGCGTCGGCCAGGTCTTCTACCTGCCGAATTCGCTGGTCGCCAACACCAACGCCGCTTTCGAAACCAACGGCAAATCGCTCGCTAACCTCGATCCCAATGCGCCGTACATCGGGCCTCAGCTCTCGCCGGGCCAGTTCGGATACGAGGTCTTTCTGCGCAATCCCTGGCAGTATCATCTCGACGTCAGCCTGGTCAAGATCACCAAGATCAAGGAACGCGCCAATGTCGAATTCCGTGCTCAGGCTTTGGACGTTCTCAACCTGACCAACTTCTTCGTCGCCAACGGCCCTAGCAGCGCCAGTTTCGGCCAGACCACTTCCGCATATCGCGATTTCTCGGGCACCAACGATCCCGGCGCCCGCATCCTCGAATTCGTTGTACGCGTGAACTTTTAGAACTCCCCCGAGAGGGCAGGCGTTCCTGCCTGCCCTCTTTTCATGCAAAATTTTAATCTGCCGAATCTTCCCACGCCGTTATTCTCGACAAGCGGTTCACCCTTTCGATTCAATAGTCTACATTTTCTTGTAGCCCGTTCTATGATTTGCCACCACTTTTGGGTTGTAATTTATTGACTCTATTCGACAAAACCCCTTGTGCCCCCCTCCCTCGATGCCGTAAAATCCATTCCCATAGGCTACGTATCAGAGGCTAAAAAGTACATTTGAAGGGGTACACAATTCCATGAAGCGATTTGTCGCGGCGCTATTGCTCGCCGCTGCTTGTGCGTTCACCCAAGTCAACACAACGTCAGTAAACGGCACCATCACCGATCCCACAGGAGCCGCTGTTCCCGGCGCTTCGATCGACATCATTTCCAAATCCACCGGCGCGGATTTCAAGACCACGTCAGGTGACAAGGGCGAGTATTCCGCTACGTCTCTCGCCGCTGGCGCGTATCGCATTACGGTCAGCAAAGCCGGTTTCAAGGCAGCCACGGTCGAAAACATCGATCTGATCGTCGGCGTGGTCGGAACCGTGAATGTGAAACTTGAAGTCGGACAGGCCACCGAAACTGTCGAAGTCACCGCCGGCGCTGAAATCGTCCAGGCCGCCACGGCTGACGTCAGCACGACGCTCACTGGCCGTCAGATTACCGACCTTCCCTTCGCCACGCGCAACGCCATCGAACTTCTCGTCGATGCGCCGGGCACCTCGACTCCCACCAACCCCCGTAGTTCTTCCGTCAACGGCCTGCCGAAAGGCGCGCTCAACGTCACCATTGACGGTATGAACACGCAGGACAATAACCTCAAGAGCAGCGACGGATATTTCAGCTACATCTACCCCTCGGTGGACGCGCTGGAAGAAGTCACGCTGACCACCTCCGCAGCCGGTGTGGATAGCACCTCTCAGGGCGGCGCCCAGATCAAGTTCGTCACCAAGAGCGGCACCAACCAGTTCCACGGCGGCGGTTTCTGGCAGAACCGCAACACCTTCTTCAACGCCAATTATTATTACAACAACCAGAACGGCGCGCCCCGCGACATCGTCAAGCTGAACCAGTTCGGCGGTCACATCGGCGGCCCCATCAAGAAGAACAAGCTGTTCTTCTTCGGCAACGGCGAGTTCTACCGCTTCCCCGGCACGAACATCTATAGCCGCAACTATCTCACCCCGAGTGCGTCGGGCGGCATTTATACCTACGCTCCCTCGGCGGGCACTCCGGTGAGCGCCGCATGTCCCCAGGGAAGTGCGGGTACTTGCTCGGTAAACATCTTGCAGATGGCTGCGGCAGCGAACGGCAGTCTCCCGGCCGGCACGCGTCCCTACCTGACCAGCGCCGACCCGTTGCTCGCCAAGACTTATGGCCTGATGCAGCAGCTCTCGGCCAACGGAATCGTGAAGAACAACATCGGCGCTAACGACTACAACACCAACACCGTCACGTATCAGCCGAATGGGACCGACTCGCGCAACTTCTACACCTTCCGCCTGGACTACAACGTTAGCCAGAAGCACATCCTGTCGTTCGTATATAACTACGACAAGTACACTTCCATTCCCGACTTCCTGAACAACATCGTGCCCGACTTCCCGGGTACTGGCACGGTTCTCTTCTCGAACGTGAATACCGGACAGCGCAGCAACCGTTTCGACGGCACCATTTCCCTGCGTTCCGCTCTGACCGCGCGCCTGACTAACGAATTCCGTACAGGCCTAAACGGCGGTACGGTATTGTTCTTTGACGCCGTGGCGCCCGGCCTCTTCTCTCCGTGGCGCGGCTATGTTCCCAGCTTCGCCAGCGCCGGAACCGCCCTGAGCGGTGTCACCACCACTTCAGGCCCGCAGCGCCGCAATGCTCCGGTGAAGAACATCGCCGATACCGTGTCCTACGCGAAGGGCACGCACCAGTTCTCCTTCGGCGGCAACTGGGATCAGATCAACCTGTGGCAGCAGATTAACGGCCGCTCCACCTTCCCGTCGATCACGTTCGGCATCGCCTCGGGCGACCCGATCACCACCGGTTCGACCAACATCTTCAACACCACCAACCTGCCCGGTTCCAGTTCGACACAGCAGTCGCAGGCCGCGAACCTCTACGCCGACGTGACCGGCCGCATCAGCGGCATCACCCAGCAGCTCGTTCAGAATGAAGCCACTCACCAGTACGGCATCGGCGCACCGATCGACCGCGATCACATGCGCGAATTCGGCGCCTTCGTGCAGGACCAGTGGCGCATCACTCCGACCCTGACCGCTACCATCGGCTTCCGTCTGGAAAAGCAGTTCGCGTTCGTTAACGAGAATGGTTTGTACTCCTCGGTCGACTACGCCAGCTTGTGGGGAATCTCGGGCGTTGGCAATATGTTCAAGCCCGGAGTAACTTCCGGCGTTCACCCCGTCTTCAACAAGATCTCGGGCAATCCGTATGATCCGCCGGTCGTACCGGCTCCGTCCGTTGGCCTCGCCTGGCAGTTGCCTGCCAAAGAAGGCTTCATTGGCAAGATCTTCGGCAGCCACGCGGGCGCTTCGGTCCTGCGCGGCGGTTATGCGATCGCCACGGTTCGCGAAGGCATGACTGTCTACCAGAGCCTGTTTGCTTCCAACCAGGGCATCACGGTGGATGCGTCAGTGTCTCCCTCGACCACGCCGGCCAACTTCGGCGCTCCGGGAAGCGCCAGCTTCAGCGATGCTGCCCTGCCTTCGCGCATCGCATCCATCAACGCGTCTCCCACTTACCCGATCGCAGCCGGTTTCACCACCAGCCTCAATGGTTTCTCGCCGGATTTGAGAATGGGCTACGTGCAGAGCTGGAACCTCAGCCTGCAGCGTGAACTCGGTCGCAACACCGTGCTCGATATCCGCTATAACGGCAACCACGGCACCGATCTCTGGCGCCAGTCGGCGTTGAACGAAGTCAACATCTTCGAAAACGGTTTCCTGACCCAGTTCCAGGCTGCCCAGAACAATCTGGCCATCGCTCGCGGGGGCAACATCACGAACCCCAGCACGGGCGCCACCGCCGCGCTCTACAACAACTTCGGCAATTCGGGCCTGCCCGGTCAGGTCGCTGTGCCGATTCTGCAGACTGCCATCGGCACGACGAACGATTCCACGACGGCCACCCAGCTCATGCTCGGCCAAGCTGGTTCCACCGCCAATGGCATCTCCACGAATGCAGCCCGTATGGCTTCGCTCACGGCGGCCGGTTATCCCGCCAACTTGTTCGTGGTCAATCCTGATGTCGGCAGCGGCAACACTTTCGTCCTGAACAACGCAGGTGCCTCGTATTACAACGCCCTGCAGGTGGAAGTTCGCCGTCGCCTCACCGCCGGGTTGCAGATCTCCGGCAGCTATCAGTTCGGCAAGTCGCTGGCCAACGGCTCCACTAACAGTTCCAGCGATTTCAACACGCCGACCACGCTGCGCAACCGCGGTATCGATCACGTTCCCAGCCTCTTCGATATCCGCAACGCCATCAAGTTCAACTGGATTTACGAACTGCCCTTCGGCCCCGGCCGCCATTTCCTGTCGAGCAGCAACTCGCTAGTGAAGAAGGTCATCGAAGGCTGGCAGATCTCCGGCGTGGCCCGCCTCCAGTCCGGTACGCCTCTGTTCCTGAACGGGCTCTCCACCTTCAACCAGAGCACCAACTCCACCGGCGTGGTGCTGCATAACATCACCGCCAGCCAGTTGCAGAGCGAGATGGGCGTCTACAAGACCGGCCTGCCCGGTCCTAACGGCGGGTTGATCTTCTACCTGCCGCCGCCGTCCAGCACGTCGTCCGCGGGCATCACGAGCGCGAACAACACGAACCTCATCACCAACACCATGGCGGCCTACAACGTCGGTGGCTTCACGCCGTCCCAGGTCAATCCTAACGCCCCGTACATCAGCCCCGCCCCGGCCGGACAGCTCGGTTGGCAAGGCTACCTGTACCTGCCCTGGCAGCGCCACTTCGACCTGGAACTCCAGAAGAACACGCGCATCACCGAGCGTGTTCAGCTCCAGATCAGCGCCAGCGCTCTCGATGTGCTGAACCTGACCAACTTCCTGCCCGGTAGCAATACCAACAGCAGCACATTCGGTCAGATCACCAGCGCATATCGCGATATTTCGGGAACGGTTGACCCCGGCGCCCGTATCATCGAGTTCCGCGTTCGCTTGACCTTCTAGTTCCCATACTCGCTTTGGGTCAAAACCGCCGGACGAACCTTCGGGTTCCTCCGGCGGTTTTGTTTCAACGCGAGCGTCGCGAGCGCTACTAAACCCCAGCCCCCAACCCGCGTTTCGACCCAGTGCCTCCCACTATCCGTTTGATCACTGCCATTTTTCCTCACATCCGAGTTTTTTCTCTTGTATTGCCGTTCACATTTCGATATGATCGCCCAAACTCGTAACAACGGAGAAGGGGTACACGTGAAAACTCTCATCGCGCTATTCGCGCTCGTTTCGTCTCTCGCCTTCGGGCAAGGTACCACCAGTCTGGTCAGCGGAACCGTGACCGACCCATCCGGCGCCGCCGTACCCGCCGCCCAAGTAACCATCACCAGCGTCCAAACCGGCCAGGTTATGCAGACCGTCACCTCCGATCGAGGCGACTATGCGATTCCCTCCGTACCAGTTGGGACCTATCGCATTAGCTTCGCAAAAGCCGGGTTCAAGAGCGAAATCCGCGAGGGAGTCAACGTCGAAGCCGGCGTTCCCATCACCGCGAACGTGAAGCTCGAAGTCGGAGCCGCCACCGAAACCGTGGTCGTCCAGGGAGGCGCCGAACTGGTCCAAACCACCAGCGCCGAGTTGAGCAGCACCATCACCGGCCGCCAGATCAACGAGCTTCCCACCGCCACCCGCAACGGTATGGAGGCCTTCCTCCAGTTGCCCGGCACCCAGACGCTCACCGGATACCGCGACTCCTACATCAACGGACTCCCGAAAGAATCTCTCAACGTCACCATCGACGGAATCTCCACCAACGACCAATGGCTCAAGTCCAGCGACGGATTCTTCAGCTACATCATGCCTTCGGTCGATTCGCTCGAAGAAGTCACGCTGAGCACCTCTGCCGGCGGCGTCGACTCCACCGGGCAAGGCGGCGCACAGCTCAAGTTCACCACCAAGAGCGGCACCAATGCCTACCACGGCGGCGTCGTCTGGTCGCACCGCAATACCTTCCTCAACGCCAACTACTATTTCAGCAACCAGACCGGCGCGGCCCGCGACATCATGAAATTCAATCAGGGCAACGTCCACGTCGGCGGTCCCATTAAGAAGGACAAGCTCCTCTTCTTCGTCAATTACGAAGTCTATCGCTTGCCCCAATCCGCCACGTTCAACCGCACCACCATCCTGCCGCCCTCCGGCTGGAACGGCGTGTACACGTATTGCCCCACCACCAGCACCACCGCCGCCTGCCAGAGCAACCCCTCTCTCTTGAAGACCGCCAACCTGTTCGCCCTCGCCAATCAGGCGAACGCCGCCCGCCCCGCGGGTGTCACGGCCTACCGCACCGCCGCCGATCCCATCATCGCCAAGACCCTTTCCGATATCTGGGGCCTGGTGCAGAACGGGAACCTTCGGCCCAACTCGGCCACCGGTTCCGACTTCAATCGCGACACTTTGACTTACGGCGCCTCCGGCAGCCAGGCACGCTACTTCCTCACCACGCGCCTGGACTATAACCTCACCCTCAAGCACCACATCTCCTACGTACAGAATTACGATTGGTACAACGCCAGCCCCGACGTACTCAACAGCGTGGTCCCCGTGTATCCGGGCACCGGCACGGTCCTTGGGAACAACGTGATCGCGGGACAGCGCAGCCGCCGCTTCGCCGGTACCGTCAGCCTGCGTTCCTCTCTGACTGCTCGCCTGACCAATGAATTCCGCTTCGGTATGACCGGCGGCAGCGTTCTGTTCTACGATCTTGCCGGCAGCGACGCTCTCTACAGTGCGTGGAAAGGCTTCGTCCCGTCGTTCGGCTACTTCGGCCCCGTCACCACCACGACTGGCGTATCCCGCCGCAACGCGCCGGTGAAGGACATGGCGGAAACCATGTCCCTGGTCAAGGGCACTCACCAACTCAGCTTCGGCGGCAACTGGACCTCCGTCGCGACATGGCAGCAGTCCATCGGCAATGAAACGCTTCCCGGCATGTCCTTCGGTATGGCCACCGGCGACCCGGCCACCACCGGATCGACTGCCTGGCTCACGTCCGCCAACATCCCCGGAATCTCCAGTGGCGATCTCTCCAACGCTGGCGCCATGTACGCCGCCCTCACCGGGCGCGTCTCCTCCATCAGTTCGCAGAAGGTGCTCGACGAGATCAGCCATCAGTACGGCAATAATCCGGCCGTCGATCGCAACCGCCAGCGCGAATTCGGCTTCTTCGCTCAGGACACCTGGCGCATCGCCCCCAGTCTGACCGCCACCATGGGCCTGCGCCTGGAAGACCAACTTCCCTTCGTGAACCTGAACGGCACCTATACTGACGTCGGCCTCGCCGGCATTTGGGGCATCTCCGGCATCGGCAACATGTTCAAGCCCGGTACGCTCACCGGCGTCGCTCCCACCTTTAACGCGGTGAACGGCACGAACGCCTACAGTATGCCTCCCGTCCTGCTCCCCTCCGTCGGACTCGCCTGGCAGTTGCCGTCCGCCAATGGCTTCCTCGGCCTCCTCACCGGACATCACGCCGGCGCTTCCGTACTGCGCGCCGGCTATTCGATTTCCAGCACCCGCCCCGGCGGCTACAACTTCCAGTCCATCTGGGGTAGCAACAAAGGACTCAACTACTCAACCTCCGTCGACCCGGTGAACTATCCCCAATACTTCGGCGCCGCCGGCAGCCGTTATCTCAGCGACTCGGCTTTCCCCTCGCAGCCCAGTCCGTCCACCCCGTCGTTCCCCATCACCCCGTCGTTTACCGATTCCCTGAACGACTTCGATCCGCACCTCAAGATGGGTTATGTGCAGAGCTGGAACATCGGCTATCAGCGCGAATTGAGCCACAGCACCGTGATCGAAGTCCGCTTCACCGGCAACCACGGAGTCAATGAATGGCGCCAGGTCAACCTGAATGAAGTGAACATCTTCGAAAACGGCTTCCTCAACGAAGCCATGATCGCGCAGAACAATCTCGCGATCGCCAACGGCATGAGCGTCGGCCAGATGATGTTCACGCCCACGCTGAAGACCTACAACTACGGGAACCAGGGCCTGCCCGGCCAGCAGAATCTCAAGATGCTGCCCACCGCGTTGGGAACTACCTGCTGCAACGACACCACCACCGGCGGCTATCTCCAGTTGAGCCGCTTTGGCAGTTTCGCCAACGCGATCGCCACCAATCCCACCCGCCTTAACAATCTGATTAACTCGGGCTACCCTGCTAATCTCTTCATGGTGAACCCGGCCGTCGGCAGCGGCGGAACGTTCCTCATGACGAACTTGGGCGCGTCTTTCTACGATGCGCTGCAGGTCGAAGTTCGCCGCCGCCTCGCCAAGGGCCTCCAGATGCAGGGCAGCTACGTTTGGGCGCATTCTCTGACCAACGGCGCCGCGAATAGCTCGGTCGACTACAACGAGCCCACCACCTTCCGCAATCTGCGTCTCGATCGCGGACCGACGGGCTTCGATCTCCGCCACGCCATTAAGGCCAACTGGATTTACGAGTTGCCCTTCGGCCCCGGCCGGTCGTTCCTTTCCACCGGCAATCCCATCGTCCGCAAGGCTGTCGAAGGATGGGAGATCGTCGGCGTCACCCGCATCCAGGCCGGACAGCCCAGCCGTCTCACCAGCGGCCGCGCCTGCATCAATGGCAACGAGTGCGGCGTCGTGCTGCACAACATCAGCCTGCAGCAATTGCAGAATAACCTGACCATCAACAAAACCAGCGTGATCAACTCGAACGGTTCGGTCTCCGGTATCCTGTACGACCTGCCGCTCGACTTCATCCACAACACCGAAGCCGCATTCAACAACGGCGGCTACACGCTCGATCCCAACGCCCCCTACGTCGGACCGCAAACCGCTCCCGGCCAGTTGGGCTACAACCTCTGGCTCCGCGGACCCTGGCAGAAGCACCTCGATGTCAGCGTCGTGAAGCGCACCCGCATTCACGAAAGCGTCAACGTCGAATTCCGTGCCCAGGCACTCAACGTCATGAATATCACAAACTTCTACCTGGGCAGCGTCTCCGCTTCCAGCACGGCGTTCGGCCAGATCACCTCGGCCTACCGCGACATCTCCAACGGACTCGATCCCGGCGGCCGCGTTCTCGAATTCTCCGCTCGCATCAACTTCTAGGCTAGGCAGAGATCTCATTTCGAGTAGGACAAAGACACCGGTTGGATTCAGGTCCAACCGGTGTTCTTTTTTGGGTCGTAACTCCGGCTACCAGACACCGGGGACGAGTCGGTACCGCGTGCGCTTGGCATATTTCGCAACGGGGTGAGTTTATCTTTGGGCTGGCACGCAATCAGAGGCTGCGCAAGATCGTCCGCAATACTGTCTTTCATACAAAGCCTGTGCCGCCCATTTCTCGCTCGTCAACGACGTCACCACAAATCGCGGATTCTCCTTTCCGTCGATATGATCTCCACAGAAAATGTACAGCGGCAGGTAGCAATAGCCCTCGTAATACCCGTGGAAGAACCGCCCCTCCTGTTTGCCGTGCAACGGCAGATCGGTGGTATCCACGTCCAGGATGATCTCTGCCGGAGCCTTTGCCTGCGATTCGATGAACACCTTTACCAGCAGTTCATCGAACGCCTCTTTCCAGAATGTGATCTTCTTACTCGCTGAATGCCGTACGGGCAGTCCGTCGGCGCTGATCAGGCGCGAGCATGAAGAGATGATCGCGTGAATTTCGGATGAGTGCATCCGGTTACCAGCGCAACACCAGCTTGCCGACATGAGTCCCGGATTCAAGCAGCGCGTGCGCCTGGGACGCTTCGGCAGCCGGAAAGACTTCATGGATCACAGGCCGGATCTTGCCCGACTCGATCAGCGGCCACACGATTTCGCGGAGTTTCAGCGCGATGGCAGCCTTGAACTCCACGGGACGAGGACGCAGTGTCGAACCCGTGATCGTCTGCCTTCGGCGCAACAGCTTGCCGAAATCCACCGTCGCCTTGGACCCGCCTAGGTTAGCGATCAGGGCCAGTCGGCCGTCTTCGGCAAGCGCGTCGAGATCGCGCGGAATGTAATCGCCGGCCACCATATCGAGGATCACATCCACGCCGCGTCCGTCCGTGAACGCGCGCACGCGCTCCACGAAATCCTCGATCTTATAATTAATCGCGCGCGCCCCCAGCGATTCGCACGCCCGGCACTTCTCGTACGTACCGGCAGTGGCGAAGACCGGATGGCCGAGCGCGTGTGCCATTTGAATGGCGGTCACGCCGATTCCGCTCGATCCGCCTTGCACCAGCAGACTCTCCCGGCCGGTCAGTCGTGCGCGATCGAACACGTTGCTCCAGACGGTAAAGAAAGTCTCCGGTAGCGACGCTGCCTCGACAAGGCTCAGGCCGCGGGGCGCCGGCAGGCACTGCCCGATGGGCGCGGCCGCGTACTCGGCATACCCGCCGCCTGCAAGCAGCGCGCACACCTGCTGACCCTCACCTTCGCCCTGGACGATTGTGCCCGCGACTTCCAGGCCGGGCAGCTCGGATGCGCCCGGAGGCGGCGCGTAACGTCCCAGACGCTGCAGCAGGTCGGGGCGGTTCACCCCCGACGCGGCAACCTGGATCAGGACTTCGCCCGGACCCGGCACCGGGTCGGGCCGTTCGACAATCTGCAGGACTTCGGGGCCTCCCGGCCGTGCAATCTCAACTGCTTTCATCGCGCTTCCAGAATAAAACACCTAACAGTATGGTCATCAACTGCACGGAGGCGATGAGGAGCACGCAGCCCAGCCAGCCTCCGCGACTCCACAGGTGGCCGGGCAATTCGGCGCCCGCGCTGCCGCCCGCGTAATAGAACATCACATACAGCCCGACCGCCGCCGCGCGCGCCTCCGTGGCCACCGTCCCGATGTAACTGGACGCCGACGATTGGCCGATGAAGACACCCGTGCAGCATAGGGCCAGACCCAACAAAACGACCGGCAATCGCGGGACCAGTGTGATCGCGATTCCCGCCGCGCCTCCGCTAAACGCCAGCGTGAGGGCGAAGCGGTGGCCCAAGCGATCGATCGCGCGTCCGGCGATCGGCGTGACAACCGCGCCCACCAGATAAACCACGAACAGCAGGCCGAGCGCCGCGGTGCTCAGCGAGAACGGCGGCACGGCCAGATAGAAGTTCACGTATGTGAACGTCGCTACCAGCGTGAACAACACGCAGAAGCCCACCGCGTAAGTCGCCAGCAGTTGCGGATTCCGCAGATGAAGCAGCATCGCCTTCCCTGTGGAACCGCGGCGCACCGGCGCACCCTTGAAGTGGTGATCGGCGGGCATCCACGCCGCCATCACCAGCGCGCAGATCAGGTCGAGCACGGCGAGCACCACGAATGCCCATCGCCACGAACTGTAGGCCGCCACCAGTGCGGCCACCATACGTCCGCTGAAGCCGCCCAGCACCGTGCCGCTCACATACGCCGCCATGGCCGAGCCGACGCCCTCCTCCCACTCCTCGTTAATGTACGCGATGGTCACGGCGAAAATACCTGGCGTGAGCACTCCCTGAAGGAAGCGCCAGAACATCAGTTGCCCGATGCTGCCCGCGGTGCCGGCCAACAAAGTAGGCAACGCGAGTAGCGCGGCGGCCGGCACGATCACGCGCTTGCGGCCGAAACGATCGGCCACGATGCCGGCGAATGGCGCTGCCATCGCGACTGCGATCGTGGACGCCGTGATCACCCGGCTCACCGCGGTCGCGGTGGAATGAAAAGAAGTCATCAGCAGCGGCAGCAGAGGCTGCGGTGCATACAGCGTGAGGAATGCGCAAAATCCCGCGAAGACTACAGCCGCGGTCCGTCTACTCATCGCGTAGGGCCGCCAGCGGATCGAGGCGCGTGGCGCGGCGAGCGGGAATAAAGCTGGCCAGCAGAGCGACCATGGCCAGGACCACCGCGACCGCGGTGAAGGTCAGCGCGTCCGTCGCGCTCACTCCGAACAGCAGACTGCTCATCAGGCGAGTGAGCAGCACCGCGCCGATCAACCCGGTGGCAATTCCCATGCCGGCCAGTTCCATTCCCTGGCGCACGATGAGACGCAGAATGCCCGTACGGGGGGCGCCGAGCGCGATGCGAATGCCGATATCGTGAGTGCCCTGGCTGACCAGGTAGCTGATGACGCCGTACACTCCGACGGTCGCCAATATGAGCGCGAACAGAGCGAACGCGCCCAGCATGATCGTGGAGAACCGCTGTCGCGCCAGCGAATCGCGGAGGCGATCGTCCATCGTGCGGACGTTGTACACGGGGGCGGTCGGCGCTACGGCGTGGATCTCACGCGTGATGGCGTTGGCCAGGCTGTCGGGCGCAGACGAAGTGCGCGCGACCAGGTAAGTGGAGCCGGACGGCTGCTGCCACTGGGGCATGTAGGTGACGATCTTGCCGTCGGTATCCAAACCGTACTGCTTGACGATGCCGACCACGCCGACCACGGCAACCGGCTGCTTGGGGTCGAACCAGATGTGCTTGCCGATCGGGTTGTCGTTCGGCCAGAACCGGTCGGCGAACTTCTGATCGACGATGCCCACCGACTGGCTGCCGGTAATGTCGTGATCGTCGAAGAAGCGGCCCTTCAAGAGCGGAATCTGCATGGCGCGGAAATAATCCGGAGTGGCGGTACGGAAATCGGTCTGCACTTCCTGGCCGGGCTGCGGCGTGAAGCCCTCGATGTTGATGCCGCCCCATCCGACCGAAGACGTCAGAGGCAGCGAGGAAACGGTGCCGTCGGCCTGCACTCCTGGCAGCCGCGAAATGCGTTGCAGGATCTGTTGAAACGCCTGCACGCGATCGGCACGGGGCGTAT
>Ga0207695_10005792_pt1 | contig 16267 bp, 18 predicted proteins | sample KBSC54metaG_FD_184354 | JGI IMG/M metagenome (GOLD analysis project Ga0207695, IMG submission 184354) | Corn rhizosphere microbial communities from Kellogg Biological Station, Michigan, USA - KBS C5-4 metaG (SPAdes) (version 2) | ecosystem: Host-associated > Plants > Roots > Rhizosphere > Soil... | reverse complement strand
CGCCGTGCACCCGAAGCGCTTTGTCTGAGAGCTCGAAGATCGTGGATCGCACCCCGCGTACCGACGCACCAATGATGACGCCGCCCGTCCCGAGCACGATTACCAAGATGAGAACCGGAACCATGAACCAGATTGGTCGGACCGACGCCGGTGCGATGTGAAAGATCTGGCTCATTGCCCCTTGCCCTTTCTCCTTATCTATCGAAGGAAACGGCGCGCCAACTGCTCGAGACGATCGTCGCCCGACTTCTCGGCGCGACCGAGAATACGCCGGACGTGTTCGCGCAGTTTCGGCTCGCCCCAATAGTAGCCTGTTGCCTGCTCGGCGCTGGCTGTATCGCCCTCACGCGCCGCCTCTAACAAGAGGTCTGCCGCCGCGGCATCGAACGACGGATCGTCCCGCGGCGGCAGGATGTAGCGTTTGAGCGGGTTTCCGGACCCCGCGTCTTCGTTGACGAATGCCCGTGACATGTCACGTCTCCCGTTCGATGCGTCAGGCCACCCAGCCCAGCGTTCGCCAAAATTGGTAGCTGCGCTTCGTGACCTGCTTCAGTTCCTTGAACAGCGCAGGGTCGACTTCGGTGAAGTTGAAGCACGCCTTGCCTTGCATCCGCTTCATCAATGCAGGCGACATTCCGTCACGAACCTCGGGTCCATACACGGGCATCAAGTAGTAGCTGACATAGCCCTTGCCCATGCGGACGCCGCCAAAGGCGATCGGCTTTTTATTGGCTCCGATGGTGTGTGTGTCCAGGTAATAGTTGTCCGGCTTGTCCTGCACCACCTTCAGCTTGGGCGCGTATTCGGCGAGAATCTCGCGCAGACTCTGGAACACCGGGACGAACTCTGATCGCGCTGGCATTCGACCTCCGTCGAAGCTCAGAATGGGAAGCCCAAGCTATGGCTGACCCGTCCGCTGGAACAGATCGCGACTCGGGCTGGTAGAGTCATGGCGCAAATTTGTATTGCGCGTTCGCCAGGTACTCATTAGCTTGGTTGAGCGACACACGCAGGATTGCGCGAAAACGTTCCGATGTTGAATAGGGGCCTTCGCATTCGCGGGGCTCCTTTTTTGTATCGCGTCGCTGGTAATCGTTGATGGTTGCCAAGAACGTACCCGGCGTGAGGGTCATCACGAGCAACTGTGGGTCGGTTTGTACGGCGCGTTCCGCTACTCCGACGACACAAATTACACTTTCTAGGAGTATCGAAATGCGTACGACCGGCACTGTGAAGTGGTTCAACGACGCCAAGGGCTTTGGTTTCATCACCCCCGAAGGCGGCCAGAAAGATTGCTTCGTCCATCACTCGGCCATTCAGGGCAGCGGCTTCAAGACCCTCGCCGAAGGCGAGCGCGTCGAGTTCGACATCGTTCAGGGCGCCAAGGGTCCGGCCGCTGAGAACGTCGTAAAGCTCGGTCGCTAATCACGCCCGTTGTTTGACCGGCAGTTTGAAAGCGAGGGTGCGCTAACGCGCACCCTCGCTTTTTGTGCGCGCGTCGTCATTCTGGTACGTCCGTCCGTCATCCTGACGCAGCGAAGGATCTGCTTCCCCCCCCTCAACCCCGACGACGCGCCTGGCGAATTCGCTTCATCATCGTCGTCACGATGACGAGCGTGAGCACCACCCATACCGCGATGAACACTTCCTGCGTGTTCACCGGCCGATCGGCGATGTGGAGCGCGTAATACAATCCGATCGCTACGGCATCGAGCACCGCCACACCGACGACGAGCTTCAAGAGATACGCTTTGAGCTCGCGCCTCAGTGGCGAAGGTTGCCCGCGAGCGCCAGGGGGAAACGGATTCGTCATCGCCTACATCCTAGCCGCTATCTTGGTGGATGGCCATGACCGCCACGGATCGCGCGTCGCATCCGCTTCCCACCATCCTCTTTGACCTCGACGGAACGCTCATCGATTCGATCGAGCTGATCCTCAATTCCGCGCGGCACGCCTTCCACAAGCTCGACCGAACGTGTCCGCCCGACGAAGAGTGGCTGGCCGGAGTCGGCATCCCGCTCTTCACGATGTTCCGCCGCTACGCACGCGACGAGGCGGACTGCGCCGCGTTGATCGCCGCCTATCGTGAATATCAGGTCATCCACCACGATCGGCTCACCCACTGCTACGCCGACGTCGTCGAGACCATCGAGACGATCAAGAGTCGCGGCCACGCGATCGGGATCGTCACCAGCAAATCCGAGGCGCTCGCGCTCCGAGGCCTCGCCCATGTTGGCCTTGCCAGACTCATGGATACGATTGTGGGCTGTGACTCGTCTGTTAGGCACAAGCCGGATCCCGAGCCTGTTCGCATCGCGCTCCACCGCCTCGACGCCTTACCCGAAAACGCCATTTTCGTTGGCGATTCGGTACATGATGTTCTGGCAGGCAATGCGGCTGGAGTGCACACTGCAGCGGCTCTGTGGGGGGCGTTCAAGCGGGCGGATCTGGAGCCCGGCAGGCCAAATGCTTGGCTGGAAAGCGTTTCCGACGTCGTGACACTATTGGACGGGTGGGTGGGTAGCTAAGTGGGTGGGGGACAGCCTTCGCGCCGTCCACATTCGCCTGCCCACCCACTCGCCGTTTCGGCGACCATCGAGTACGCGCAGCGATCGGGCCGCCAATTCAAACCTTCTACCCCGTGGGACTATCTCATCCGGTGAACGGACGGAGACCCACGAGTCATGGCTGCCTTGGCCATTTTCGAAGCAACTTCCCCGCAATCCGGCAATGGTGATTCGGATGTCGCACGCGCGGCAGCCGGGGACCGGGGTGCGTTCGAAAGACTCTATCGGGAGAACGTGAATCGGGTCTTCTCGCTCTGCGCACGAATGGTCACCGACCGCGAGCGCGCCGAGGAGTTGACACAGGATGTCTTCGTCCGTGCATGGGACAAGCTGCATCTCTTTCGTGGCGAGAGCTCGTTCTCGACCTGGCTGCACCGACTCACGGTCAACGTCGTGCTCAACGCGCGGAAAAGCGAAGGGCGTCAACGGTCACGCTTCGAGGAAAATGATGAGGAGGCAGGTGGAATGGACGCGCTCCCAGGGGTCGTCGGAATGCCGCTGCCTCCAGGCGACCTCCTCGATCTGGAGGACGCGATCGCCAAGCTGCCGCCAGGGGCACGCCGAGTATTCGTCCTGCACGACGTCGAAGGCTACAAACACGAAGAGATCGCCGACATGCTCGGCGTGACATCTGGAGCCACCAAAGCGCAGTTGCATCGTGCGCGGCTCCTATTGCGGGAGGCACTGAACCGATGACCAATCCAATGACGTGCGACCAGTTCGCCGATCAGTTGGCTGAATATTTGGAGTACAGCCTCGATGCGACGACTCGCGTCGCGATGGAGACGCACGCGTCTTCGTGCGACGAGTGCGGCGCATTGCTCGCCGACCTCCGAAAGATTCAGGTCGGCGCAGCGAAGCTGCCCGAGCTCGAGCCAACACGCGATTTGTGGTCCGGCATCGCAGCGCGCATCGAGACGCCTGTCGTTGAGATCAAGGGCAACGGTGGAAGGGTGGAGCTCGACGGTGGAACGGTGGAACGGTGGAACGGTGGAACGCGACCGCGCGCGAACAGGACGAGCCGTGTTTGGATCGGGCTCGCGGCCGCGGGCCTCGTTGTGGCCACCGCAACGATCACACACGAAATGACGAAGCGCTCGATTGTGACATCGAGGCCCGTGTCAGTCGCCCAATCCACGCCGGTCCAACCGAAGCCCGACACGACTACCCATTCGGCGCAGCCGACTCAGATCGCCGGTATAGACTCCGTTCCACCGTTCAACCGTTCCACCGTTCCACCGTCTTCAGCACGCCTCGCCTCTTCGAAACCGTCGATGGAACAGACCTATGACGTCGAGATCGACCGCTTGCGCGCCGTGCTCAATCGCCGGCGGCCCCAGCTCGACTCGGCGACGGTCGCCGTCATCGAGCACAACTTGCAAGTCATCGACGACGCGATCACGCAGTGCAAGCGTGCGCTGCAAAAGGATCCGGCAAGCCGGTTCTTGATCGAGTCGCTGAACGACGCATTCGATACGAAAGTGCAGCTCCTCAGGACGGCGGCGACGTTGCCGTCGGCCACATGATGAAATTGCAATGACACTCTCTCGAATCCCTCGCCGCTGGATCCCGATCGCGATCGCGGCTGCGCTGGCGGTCATCGCGGCGGCGGCGCCGCGCACGGCGCAAGCGCAGCGAACCGGCGCGCGCTTCGGATCCGACTACCGATCGCGAATCGATACAACATTCGCGTTCGACAAGACCGGCTCGATCAACGTCTCGGCGGGTAACGGCGATATCACGATCACCGGCTGGTCGCGCGATCAGGTCTATGTGCGCGCCGTCAGCGAGAACAGCAACCTCCGTCTCGATGCGTCGAGCTCTCGCATGACGCTCGAGTTGGCGGCAGGCTCGCGCGGCAGTGACGCGCGCTTCGAGGTGAGCGTGCCGTACGGCGTTCACGTCGTGGTGCGGGCGATATCCGGCGACATCACGGTTCGCGGCACGCGCGGCGAAGTCGAAGCACATACGCAGAACGGCGACATCGAGGTCGAAGACGTCACGAACCGTCTCGACATCAATTCACTCTCCGGCAGCATCGAGGCGCACAACGTTTCCGGCGACATCGACATTGGCACGACGAGCGGTGACATCAAGCTCGTCGACCTCCGCGGAAACGTCGAAGTCGGAAGCGTCAGCGGTGAGATCGATCTTCGTGGCGTTACCTCGAAGCTCGTGCGGGCCAAAACGACCAGCGGCGACGTTACGTTCGACGGTCTCGTCGACCCGGCCGGCCGCTATGACCTCGCCACGCACTCGGGTGACGTTCGGCTGCACGTGCCGCGCGACGCCAGCGCACAGCTCACTGTGGAAACGTGGAACGGCGGCGTCAACAGCGAGTTTCCGATCACGCTCAAACCAGGAGCGCAACACGCCGGCTGGAGCGGCAACGGCAAACGATTCACGTTCGCGCTTGGAGCCGGAGCGGCGCGGATCAGCGCCACCACGTTCAGCGGCGACATCACGATTTCCTCCAACGGACATGGCGCCGCCGAGCGCCGATAACACCAACTCTGAGAAAACGCTCATGACACCCCGACTCCTGTCACTCGGCTTCATCGCGTGCCTCGCGCTTCCGGCGGCGGCTCAAAACCGCGGCGACTTTCGTTGGGAGAAGGCGCTTCCAGCCGGAAACGAAGTGTCGATCCACAACATCAATGGCGACATCAAGGTGACGCCGTCGACGAACGGGCGGGTGACGATCGTCGGTATCAAACGCGGCAACAATCGTGACTTCGATCGCATCAAGGCCGAAGTGCAAGAGACGTCGCACGGAATCACGGTGTGCGTGATCCAGACCGACTCTGACTCATACTGCGATGATCGCGGTGTGCATTCGCATGACGGCCGCGATTGGGATCATGTCAGCATGGACCTCGAGGTCGCGATCCCGTCCAACTTGACCGTCTCGGCCGGATCGGTGAGCGGCAATGTCGACATCAACGGCGCAAACGGTGATGTCGACGCCGGCAGCGTCAGTGGCGACATCCGTCTGACTCACCTCCGCGCCAGCTCGGTCCGCGCGCACACGGTGAGCGGCGACGTCGACGTCCGCGTCGACGCGTTCACCGGCCGCGGCGACCTGTCATTCAAGTCGGTGAGCGGTGACGTCACGCTCGAGGTGCCACGCGCCTTCGATGCGGATCTCTCGATGTCCACCGTCAGCGGCGACGTGAACAGCGATTTCCCGATCACGATCGGCAACGGACGTATGAGCCATCGTCGCATCGAAGCACGCATCGGCAGCGGCGGTCGTCGGCTCGATGTCGGCACCGTCAGCGGCAGTCTGACATTGAAGATGGCAAAATAGGCAGCAGGTCATCCCGAGGAGCGAATCGAATTGGGGTCAGACTCCATTTCGCGCAAATGGGGTCAGACTCCAATTACCGAATCACCGCAACCAGCAACCAAAATGAAGCTATTCGCATCTCTCGCCCTCATCACGACCATCGCTTTGCCCGCCGCCGGGCAAGCGCGTCAGGGCGACAACTTCTCTTGGTCGGGGAAGATCCCCGCCGGACGTTGGATTCGCATTCGGAATCTCAACGGACCGATCACCGTCGGCGCGGCGAGCGGCGACAACGTCGAAGTCACGGCGACGAAACGTTGGCGCCGCGGGGACCCGTCGGTCGTCCGCTTCGACACGCAGAAGTTCGGTCCGGGCAACGAGAGCGTCGTCATATGCGCCCTGTGGGGCGAGCGCTCGTCGTGCGACGATCGTAACTATGAAGCCCACGGTGATCGAAGCACGCGTAACAACGACGTCAACGTCGAGTTCCACGTTCTCGTTCCGCGCGGCGTCAAAGTCGGCGTCAACACCGTCAACGGCGCGGTGACCGTCGAGGGCGCGACCGCCGAGGTCGACGCCTCGACGGTGAATGGTGAAGTCGAAGTCGCCACGACAGGCGGCCCCGTAAACGCCTCGACAGTTAACGGTGGCGTGCGGGCTCGCGTCGGTCGCGTCGATGGCGACGCTGACATGAATTTCACGACGGTGAACGGCAGCGTCGTCGCCGAGTTCACTGGCGATTTCGGGGGCGACGTCGAGATGAGCACGGTGAACGGCGCCCTGCGTACGGACTACGAGATCACCGTCAGCGGTCGCCTCGACCCGAAACACTTGCGCGCCCATATCGGCAAGCCGGGTGGACCGCGAATCAAGCTCGAGACGGTCAACGGCAGCGTCGAGCTGCGTAAGCGCTGACCCCGTAACCTTTGAGTACATTCGCGCGTATGTCCTGGAGATAGGAGGACCCGCGTGAAGCATCGCCTTGCATTCCTCACTGCCCTCACTGCCGTATCGATTGGCGCCGTCGCATGTTCATCGGCCGGCGCCGACAATCGCGCGTTTGAGTGGACCGATCAGATCCCCGCGGGCTCCGTGGTTCATCTACGCGACGGCGCCGGCGACATTACCGTTCGCCGCGGAACCGGCCCCTCGGCGGTAGTCGTCGGATCTCGCCGCTGGCGTCATGGACGGGCCAGCGACGTGCGATTCGTCGTCAGACAGGACGGGAAAGACTACTACGTCTGCGCAATGTGGCGTGGCAGTGGAAAGTGCGGCGCGTCGGGGTATCGCGGACGTCAGACCGGCGGCCTGTTGACCATGTTCAGCCTGTTCCATCGCAACAGCGACGCGCGAGCTGACATGGTCGCCGAATTCCCGCCCGACGTCGTCGTCGACGCATCGACGACGAACGGCTCGGTTCAGGTCAATGGCATGGTCGCCGGCGTGACCGCAAGGAGTGTCAACGGTACAGTCGATGCCTCGAACGTGTCAGGCCCGCTCGTGCTGTCGACGACAAACGGCAACGTCCGACTCAGTACCGATTCGCTCGCCGATGCCGACGTCGTCCGGCTGACCACCACGAACGGGATGATTCACGCCGAGCTGCCGGCCGGACTGCAGGGCAATTTCGATCTGTCGACTGTGAACGGAGCCGTGAGCAGCGATTTCCCCGTTCCAGCGGCGTCCACCGGCCGCGCCACGCATCACCTTCAAGGTCAAGTCGGGTCGCTGTCGCGGCTCGTGAAGATGCGGACCATCAACGGTCCCGTGACCGTCAGCGCCCGCGGGGCCCCAACGGCGCATTAGCAATCACCAACCCCAGCCGCTGGCACCGGCCGGTCCGCTTGGGGTATTATTCGAGACAACGTTCTCTAACGGAGTTTGAGCTCACCATGGGCTTCTCATACGCACCAGCGGTACAAGTCCGATCGGGCACCGAGCGCGCGACGCTCGTTCGTCGCACGTATGGGCTGGTGTTTCTCAGTGTCATCACCACGATCCTTGGATCGGCATTCGCGTTCGCTCAGCCATCGGTGATGGATGCGTCGGCTCAGCACCCGTTCATCATGATGATCGCGTTGTTTGCGCCACTCATCATGGCGCAACGGGCCGCACGCGAATTCCCCAAGAACATCATCCTGACGTTCCTCTTCACGTTCATTGAAGGGATCTTCATCGCGCCGTTCCTCCTGCTCGCGGAGCGCAACGCGCCAGGTGTCGTCAGTCAGGCCGCTATTCTGACATTCGCCGCATTCGGCGTGCTGTCGCTCTACGCCGTCGTGAGCCGTCGCGACTTCAGCGCATGGGGAAGCTTCCTCATGGTCGGCTTGTTCGTGTTGTTCGCCGCGATCATCCTCAACGCTTTTGTCGGCAGCGCCGCGGGTGGTTTGTGGATCGCCGCGGTCGGCGTCATGATCTTCTCCGGACTGCTCGTGTTCGACACGTGGCGGTTGCTGCGTTCGGGCGCGTATGGCCAGGATGATTACGTGTTGGCCGCGGTCGCGATCTATCTCGACCTGCTCAACATGTTCATCTTCATTCTCAGCCTGCTGGGCGGCGGCCGCCGGCGCTGATTGTCGCACCGCGTCGGCGCCATCTTCGCGCATCCGGACGACGAGACGTTCTGCGTCGGCGCGACGATCGCCAAATACGCCGACAGACGAATCACAACTGATCTGTACTGCGCGACTGACGGGGACGCCGGAAAGAATTCCGGCGTCCCCGTTTCGTCTCGCGAAGAGCTGGCCGGCATTCGCCGCGATGAAACGCGCGCGGCCTGCGGCATCCTCGGCATCGCTTCGATCGAGTTCGCCGGCTACAGCGACGGAAAACTCAAGGAGCTCGACGCCACTGTCCTCACCGGATCGATCGTCTCGTTCATCCGGCGCCACAAACCGACCATCATCCTGACGTTCGGCCCCGAAGGCGCGCCGACCGGCCACCGCGATCATCAAGCAATCTCGCGCGCCGCAACGGCTGCATTTTTCCTGGCCGAGCTACGAACGGCGTTTCCGGAGCAAATCGAGCAGGGATTAGCCCCGCACCACGCGTCGCGGCTCTTCTACCACGCGTGGCAATTTCCACATAAGAACCCATCGCTCAAGCTCGAGAGCGTTCCGCCAACGGCACAGATCGACGTGCGCGCGTGCCGGCAACGCAAGCTCGACGCCTTCATGGCGCACGCGACGCAGCGCTATGCGTACGATCTCTTCGTCACCGATGTCCTGCTCGATTCGGAATTCTACGCGCTCGCTGCCGGCACGGCGCAGTCACGCCCCATGATCGACGACCTCTTCGATGGTCTTTAAGCCGCGACCACTTTCTCGATCCGCTCGGCGAGGGTCAGATCCGATTGGGTGATTCCACCCGCGTCGTGCGTCGATAACGTGATCGTGATCTTGGTGTACCGAACGTCGATGTCCGGATGGTGATTCATCTCGTCAGCCGCTTTCGCGACGCGATTGATGAACGTGATTCCGTCGGCGAATCGCTCGAAGTTGAATGTCTTCGTCAATGTGTCACCGCGACGCGACCAACCGGCCAATCCGCCGAGCGCGCGTTGAATCTCGAGGTCCGACAATTTCTGTCGCATACGTTCCAGGGTTACGAGTTCGTGCAGCAGCAAGGACATTCTATCATGCTTTGCCCACACCAGCCATCATACGCTTGATTCGCCTGACCAAGCTTCGACAGAGCGCCGCAGTGCTGCTCGCGATCGCGGCGCTCTCCGCGCCGGCAGTCGCCCAGTCGGCCGATTCGGCGTCGATCCCGCCCAACTACTGGCGCCGGTTCGCCTATGGATTCACCGCCAGCATCTTGCTGCACGAGGTCGGGCATATCGCGACGGCCGTCGCCGTGGGCGGTCATCCGACGTTCGGCTTCGACAAGGCGCGTCCGACGATTTACTCCGGCATAAACTCACGTCTCGAACCGCACAAGCAGTTCTTGTTTTCGGCCGCTGGCCTCACGATGCAATCGCTGATCGACGAAGGCATCCTCGACGTCCCACACGCACGCGGCGGCGCGTTCGAGCGCGGCATGCTCGGCGGCGGCATCGGGACGACGTTGTTCTATCTCACCATCGGCCGTCGCGGCTCGGTGAGCGACGTCGACTTCATGGCGAGGACGCACGCGCTGACCGTCACGCAGGTCACGCTGATTTTCGGAAGCGTCGCCGCCATGCACACGATCCGAATCTCTCGCGACCCACACTACGCAAATTTTTTCGCGCGCCCGCGCGCCGATGGATTGGACGTCGGGCTGAACCTCTGGTGAAGCTGGCGAGAGCTTGCATCTTCGGCGTATATTCGGTATCGTCCGGTTCGCGTTTTGGATCGGTGCCGATGTCAGTCCGCGCAAAGAAAGGAGCCAAGGTCGAGCAGTCCACGCTGTTCGATGCGAGCGTCCTCGGCCGCCCGCTCCCGATGGTCGGCGAGCAGAAAGACATTCGGTATTACGGAACAGTCGCGCGCAACGTACTGAATGGTCCCGAGACGACGGGCATGGGCTTTTGGTCCGTGAATCCGTATGTCGGCTGCGCGTTTGGGTGCGCGTACTGCTACGCGCGGTACACGCATCGCTGGGTTCTCGACCGGGCGGCGACGACGAATCCGGAGCACGAAGACATGCAGGCGGCGCGCGACAATCTGTCGCCATGGCTCGCCTTCGAGCGCCGCATCTTCGTCAAGCAAAACGCCGCCGAAGTTTTGCGGAATGTGCTTCGCCACGGCTCCGACAAGCACAAAGCACTACTCAATGGCGACACGATCGTCATCGGCACGGCGACCGATCCGTTTCAACCTGCCGAGCGAAGATTCAGAATCACGCGATCGGTGCTCGAGGTGCTGGCGGATCATCCTGGTCTGTCGATCTGCATCATCACCAAGAGTCCGCTCGTCACGCGCGACATCGATTTGCTCAAGCGGATCAATCGTCATTCGTCGCTGACGGTGCACCTCTCGCTCATCTCGACCGACCGCGAGCTCGCGCGCAAGCTCGAGCCGCGCGCGCCGACACCCGAGGCGCGCCTTCGCGCACTCGCTCGGCTCCGCGAAGCTGATATCGAGACCGGAATCAACGTGATGCCGGTGTTGCCGGCGATCACCGATCAGCCCGAAGCGCTCGAGCATCTGGTGAAGTCGGTCGCCGAGCGTGGCGCGTCGTATGTGAATTCGTGCGCGCTGAGATTGCGGTCGTCGGCGCGCGCGAGGTACCTGCCGTTCATCGAGCAGGAATTCCCGCAGCTCGCGAAGCGGTACCGAGCGACCTACACGTTCGATCACAAGGTGAGCGCGGCGTATAGCGAGGGACTGAGAACGACGATGCGTTCGTTGTGCGAGAAGTATGGTGTGGTGTACGGCTACTATGGTGGCAGCGACGGTGAGGCGGAGATCGTCGAGGAGCGATTCGCGGGGGCGGAGCAGCTGCAGTTAGAGCTCTAACCGAACGGGTATCACATTTCTGATCGATGGCCCTGGAAGGGCCATTTTTTGTGGACTCCTTCTTGCTTTCGGTTTCTATTCGGTATAGCTTGATCCCCCCGTTCTTTTTCCGACTGCGACTCAATCCGCTTGGTCCGAGATGTCCAGAGCCTCCATTGCCGCGCTTCGTGCTCTCATCGAGCAGCGCTTCCCGGATGCCGCCCCGCTCACCGGCGGCGCGCAGACCACGGAGCAAGTCGCGACTGGCATTGGCGCACTCGACCGTGCACTCCCCAACGGCGGATTGCCCCGCGGACGACTCTCGGTGTGGGCGCCGCAAGGCGGCGCGACGGCAATCCTCCGCGCCTCCTGCCACTCCGTCGTCGCCAACGGCGAACGCTCGGCATGGATCGACAGCGACAACACCGTGGCCGGCGCATTCTGGTCCGACGACCACGGGCTTTATCTCGTGCGGCCCAAGTCACGCATCCACGCGCTGCGCGCCGCGGAAGAATTGCTCCGCTCCGGAGGCTTTTCACTTCTCGTATTAGCTGGTGCTGAACCACAAGGCACCGAGACCGTGCGGCTCACGCGCGCGGCGCGCGAAGGTGGAGCGGCGTTGGTCTCGATCGGGTCCGCGGCCTCGATGGCGAGCCTGCGACTCACGTCGCGATTGCTGTGCTACGGCTGGCGCCGATCGCCATTCGGTGATCCGGCCGAAGCACAGAACGTGACGATTCGCGTGGACGCGCGCGCGGTTGGTTGGCACGCGCACGTCGAATTTCCAATTCCGGTAACGCAACATGAGTTACGTCTGTCTTTGGAGTCCGAGCTGGCCGACCGGCGCGGACTTCCCCGCTGATCTCGTCGCCAGCTTGCTCACGCACGCGCCGCGCGTGGCCGTCGGCGAACGCAGCCTCGTTTGGGGCGACGCCCGCGGCTTGCACGGTGGCCAGCTCGCCGAGCACATGCTGCGCGTCGCCGGCGATTACGGCTACGAAGACGCGCACGCCGGTGTGGCAATGACGCCCGTCGCCGCCGAAGTCGCCGCGACGCAAAGCACGACGCAGCTCGTCATCGTGAAGCTCGGGCAGGACCGCCAATTCATCGCGCCCTACGCGCTCCGCGTCCTCTCGCCATCGGGCGAGATCTCGGCGCTGCTCCAAGGGCTCGGCATCGAGACGTGCGGCGCTCTCGCCAACTTGGATGCGGAAGCCATCGAAGTTCGACTCGGCCTGGACGGCGTGCGCCTCTGGCAACGCGCCCGTGCCGACGACGAGCGTTGGCTATTCAAGCTTCCCTTACGATCGTTGCCCAGCGCGTCGGTCGAATGGGTGGAATACGGGCTCAAGGATCCCGAGCGGTTGTTGTTTGTCATCAACTCGCTCGCCGCGACCGTGTGCACGTCGCTCATCGAACGCGGCGAACGCGCACGCGAGATGGCGCTCGTCTTCTCACTCGGCAATCGTACGCAGCGAACGCACGTCATTCGGTCATCGCGGCCGAGTGCGGAGCAGAAGCGCTGGATGCGCCTGGTGCGTGAGGCGTTGGACACGATCACGCTGCCTGACGCCGTGATGGGCGTGACGCTGCGCGTCGAGTCAGTGACGGGTAATGGTGGCGCGCAAGGAGATCTATTCGATCGTGGATTCGCCAGCGCGCCGGCGGTCGAGGACGCAGTCATTCAGCTCACCGACGATCAGGGCGACGTCGTCGTGACGCCGGAGAACTCCGAGCATCCATTGTTGGAGCAACGAACGAAATGGACGGCGCGCACATCGCGCGCGGCGCGCTCAACGATCAAGCCGCAGCCCGCGCTCACGCTCCAGCTCCTTCCTTCGCCGAAGGTCGTTACCGTCGACACCGAATCGCGGCGCGATCACGAAGTGCCGGTGCGCTATCTCGATGGCAACGAGTGGCACGACATCGTCGAAGCGGCGGGGCCGGATCGGGTGTCAGGTGGACAATGGAGCAGCTCGTACGCGCGTGAATATTTCCGCTGCGTTCGCGAGGACGGAATGATGGTGTGGTTGTTTCGCGGTTCGCAGCAACAGACGAAGGACTGGTTTCTTCATGGCTGGTGGGACTGATACGCGAGGATCAGCGTGTACGTCGAGCTCCGCGCGCATACCTGCTTTTCCTTCTCCGACGGCGCCGTGTCGGCGGAGGCGCTGGCGAAGCATGCGCGCGAGCGCGGGTACACACACTTAGCGATTACTGATACCGCGGATCTGGGCGGCATGGCGCGGTTCGCGACCGAAGCAATGTCGCCGCTCAAGGATCCGCTCTGCCAAAATGTCGAACGGCACGGCGATGAGTATTGTCGCACGTGTCAATATCCGGTGCGTCCGATCGCCGGTGCGGAGCTCAACGTCGACGGACGACCAGCGGCGTTTCTCGCGCGCGACGCTGACGGATACCGCAATCTCGCCACACTCGTGACGCTGGCGCGTGTCGGTCAATGGCAAGAATGGGAGAAAAAACAGCAAGGCAAGCGACGCGGCCGACCCAAAATCACCTGGGAGCACGTCGCGCAACACTCGGCCGGTCTGCACGCGATGACCGGGCCGGCGTCAGGCGAGCTCGCGTCGCTCATTCGTGCCGGAAAGGAGAGTGAAGCGAAGCGCTGCCTCGCTCGTTGGCGGGAGATTTTCGCGCCGGGCACCCTATCTATAGAAGTGCAGCTCCATCACACCGGCGGCCACGAGTCGGTGCTGGCCGCCGAACTGATCCGTCTTGCCGAAGAGAGTGGCGTCCCATGGGTGGCGACGCAGGATCCGCGATACGTCGACGAAGGCGGCCGGCTCGTGCACGACATGCTCACCGCTCTCCGCTTGGGATTGACGATCGAAGTAGCCGCCGAGCGTGGAGCGTTGCATCCGAACGGCGAGTGGCGGTTGTTGTCGCCGGAGGAGATGGCGCGGCGATGGAAAGGCCGCGAAGAAGGTTTGCGTGAGAGCGTGCGCATTGCGGACGAGTGCACCGGCTTCATGCTCGATTGGATGCGTCCTCCCCTGCCCGACTTTCGCAAAGCGAAACTCGGCGTCGGGCTGCGCGATACTGATGACAACCATGCGTTGCGCGTGTGGACGGAAGAAGGCATGCGCAAACGGTGGGGCGAACCGACGTACGAGCAACGCCTGCAGATCGATCACGAGCTCGAGCTCATCGCGCGATTGGGCTTTGCCGGATTCTTTCTCGTCATGGCAGACGCGGTGCGGTACGCGAAGAGCAAAGGCATTCTCTGCCAAGGTCGCGGCAGCGCCGCCAACTCGGCCGTGGCATTCTGTCTGGAGATCACCGCGGTCGATCCGGTGAGACATGGATTGTTGTTCGAGCGCTTTCTCTCTGATGCCCGAGTCAATGGACGGTCCGAGCCGCCGGACATCGACGTCGACTTCGAGCACAACCGCCGCGAGGAAGTGCTCGACTATATGTACGAGAATTACGACCGCGCACACGCGGCGATCACCGCGGTCACACAATGCTTTCACGCGCCGACCGCCGTGCAGGATGCCATGCGCGCCCTCGGGTTTCCCGTCGCCGAGGCGTTAGAGATTTCGAAACGCGTGCATGGCAGTGAGCCGGGGGAGTGCGCCGACGCCGTGCGTGAGGTGGCCGAGTCGCGGTGTGTGGACTTGAACAACGCGCGGGGGCGGGCGTTGTTGACGGCACTGCCGGCGTTCGATGGACTGGCGCGATTGAGATCGACGCACGTGGGTGGATTTGTGCTGTCGGCCCAGCCGCTGGGAAGCCACTTGCCGGTGGAGCAGACGACGATGGGACGCACGATCGTCCAGTTCGACAAGGACGATTTGGACATGATCGGCGTGCCGAAGTTTGACTTCTTGGGACTTGGCGCGTTGTCGATGGTGCGGATCGCGTACGATGTGATCGAGAAGCGGACGGGCAAGCGTCCCGAGATGTACAGCGTGGAGGATCGCGACCCAAAGGCGTACGATCTGATTCAGCGCGGCGAGACGATCGGCATGTTTCAGATCGAGAGTCGCGCGCAGATCAATTCGATCTTGCACACGAAGCCGGATCATTTGTATGACATCGTGGTGCAAGTCGCGTTGATCCGGCCGGGTCCGATCCAGGCGAGCTTCGTTCATCCATACACGCAGCGGCGGTTGGGACTCGAGCCTGTGGTGTACGCGCATCCCGCGCTCGAGGATGTGCTCAGTCGCACGCAGGGCATTCCAATCTTTCAAGAGCAAGCGATGGCGATCGCGATGCGCCTGGGCGGCTACTCGGCCACGAAGGCTGATTTGCTGCGCCGCACGATGGGAAATATCCGGAAGAAGGGCCGGCTCGAGGCGGCATTGGTCGATTTGAAGTCGGCGATGTTGGCGCGTGCTGCGGCGGGTGAGATCGAAGGATTGGACGATGCGACGGTGACGAAGATCTGCGACGATCTCGTGAGCTTCGCGAACTATGGCTTTCCGGAGTCGCACGCGTGGAGCTTCGCGCTGATCGCGTATGTGACTGCGTATCTCAAGGCACATCATCCGACGGAGTTCTCGATCGGGTTGTTGAATGCGCAGCCGATGGGTTTTTATCCGGTGTCGACGCTGGTGCACGACGCCAAGCGTCATGGCGTCGAGGTGCGGCCGCCGTGTCTCGAGACGGGCGATTGGGAATGCACGGCGGAGGAGACAGATGATCCGATGCGACCGGCGATGCGGATTGGTTGGCGCTTCGTGCGCGGGATCAGCGATAAGTTGATTGATCGATTGCGTGAGGCGAGGGACCGCGCACCGTTTACGTCCATTGCGGATGTCGTGGAGCGCGGCAAGCTCACGCGCGCCGATGTGTTGGCGTTCGCGCAGGCGGGTGCGTTCGCGGCCTGGGCGCCGGATCGGCGGCATGCGGCCTGGGAAGCCTTGCGGGCCAACGGCGATGTGTTGCCGCTCGCGCCGGCCACGGTGAGCTCACATGATCCCGTGCCGATCACTCGCGATCAATTAGTGTTCTTGGATTACCATGC
>Ga0207695_10005789_pt1 | contig 16270 bp, 16 predicted proteins | sample KBSC54metaG_FD_184354 | JGI IMG/M metagenome (GOLD analysis project Ga0207695, IMG submission 184354) | Corn rhizosphere microbial communities from Kellogg Biological Station, Michigan, USA - KBS C5-4 metaG (SPAdes) (version 2) | ecosystem: Host-associated > Plants > Roots > Rhizosphere > Soil... | reverse complement strand
CACGCTCACGTGCGGCGCCGTGAACGCGCTCTGCACCATCGCGCTCGCGATCGCCTTGCGCACCCCCTTCACCGGGATGCGCTCCTCGCGGTCCTCGGGCCACTCGGGCGTCTGCAGGTTGCGGAAGACGCTCACCTGCTGCGCCTGCCGGATCACGTCGTCGCGCGTGACGTCGCCGATCGGGCCGGTCGCGGTGACCGCAGCCAGGTCGACATCGAGGTCCTTGGCGAGCTTGCGGATCGGCGGCTTGGCGATCACCGGTCCGGCGGATGCGGCCGGGGCCGGGCTCGGGCGCCGCGCGGACGCCGGAGCCGCTGCCGCGGGATCCGTCGCCTCCGGCGCGGATGCCACCGCACCCGGTCGGCGGCGGCGCGTCGTCGCGTGGCCGCCCTTGGATCCGTATCCGACCAGCACCGCTCCCGACGCGTCGGCGGCCTCTTCGGCCGGGGCGATCGACGCGGCGGTGTCCGCCACCTCTCCGACCAGGTCGCCCGACCCGGGTGCCTGCAGCTCGAGCGCGCCGCCCGCCGAGTCGACGCGGATGATCGGCGACCCGACCTCGACCGTGTCGCCTTCTGCCGCCAGCAGCTCGGTGACCGTGCCGGCGAAGGGCGAGGGCAGCTCGACCAGCGACTTGGCGGTTTCGATCTCCACCAGCACCTGGTTCACGGTCACGGTGTCGCCCGGCTTCACCTTCCAGGAGACGATCTCGGCCTCGGTCAGGCCCTCACCCACATCGGGCAGCGGGAACTCGGATTGCGCCACGGTCAGCTCCTCAGTGCTCGGGTCAGTACGCCAGCGCGCGGTCGACGGCTTCGAGGATGCGGTCGGCATCCGGCAGGTAGACGCCCTCGAGCTTGGCCGGGGGGAACGGGGTGTCGAAGCCGCTCACCCGCAGCACGGGGGCCTCGAGGGAGTAGAACGCGCGCTCGGCGACCGTCGCCGCGATCTCGGAGCCGACGCTCACCGCTCCCGGCGCCTCCTGCGCCACCACGATGCGGCCGGTCTTCTGCACCGAGGCGAGAATCGGCCCGTAGTCGATCGGCGAGAGCGAACGCAGGTCGATCACCTCGGCGCTGGTCCCCTCGTCAGCTGCGATGTCGGCCGCCTGCAGCAGGGCCGAGACCATCGCGCCGTGCCCGACCAGGGTGACATCGGTACCGGTGCGGACCACGCGGCTGGCTTGGAAGTCGCCGGGAGCGCCGTCGCGGTCGACCTCGCCCTTCTGCCAGTAGCGGCTCTTGGGCTCGAAGAACATCACCGGGTCGTTGCTGGCGATCGCCTGCTGGATCATCCAGTACCCGTCCTGCGGAGTCGCCGGGCTGACCACGCGCAAGCCCGGCGTGTGGGCGAAGTACGCCTCCGGGCTCTCCTGGTGGTGCTCGACCGCGCCGATGTGCCCGCCGTACGGCACCCGGATGACGACCGGGAACTGCAGCGCGCCCTCGTGCCGGTAGGTCAACTTCGCCAGCTGCGAGGTGATCTGATCGAAACCGGGGTAGATGAAGCCGTCGAACTGGATCTCGCACACCGGTCGGTATCCCCGCATCGCGAGACCGATCGCCGTGCCGACGATGGCGGATTCTGCGAGCGGCGTGTCGAGCACTCGGTCCTCGCCGAACTCGGCCTTGAGCCCCTCCGTCACGCGGAACACGCCGCCCAGGGTGCCGATGTCCTCGCCCATCATGAGCACCCGAGGGTCGTCGGCGAGCGCCTTCTGCAGCCCGAGGTTGATGGCCTTCGCCATCGTGAGTTGCTCGATCATTCCGCGACCACCGACTCGTCGAGCGATTCCTCGTAGGCAGCCAGCCAGGCCGCTTCGGCATCCATCAGCGGATGCGGGTCGCTGTAGACGTGGGCGAAGATCTTGGTGCTGGGCGGGTCCTGCAGCGCGAGGGTGCGCGTGCGCACGTCGGCTGCCAGGTCTTCGGCCTCGGTCGCGACCTCGGCGAAGAAGTCGTCGCCGACTCCCTGGGCACGCAGATAGGTCTCGTAGCGGGCGATGGGATCGCGCGCCGCCCAATACGCCACCTGGTCGTTCTCGCGGTACTTGGTCGGATCGTCGCTGGAGGTGTGCGCACCCATCCGGTAGGTGAGGGCCTCGATGAGCCGGGGTCCTTGGCCGCTGCGAGCCGCCGTCAGAGCGGCCGACGTCGTTGCGTAGCTGGCGAGCACGTCGTTGCCGTCGATCTGGATGCTCGGAATGCCGAATCCCTCGCCCCGCAGGTACAGCGGCGTGCGCGACTGCCGCTCGACCGGGACCGAGATCGCCCACTGGTTGTTCTGCAGGAAGAACACCTGCGGAGTCTGGTAGCTCGCGGCGAAGGTGAATGCCTCGCTCACATCGCCCTGGCTGGACGCGCCGTCGCCGAAGTACACGAGGACGGCGGCGCCCTGCTTCGGGTCGGCGGCTCCGCTGGCATTGCCATTGAGCCTGTCGAGTGCGATCCCCATGGCGTAGCCGGTGGCGTGCAAGGACTGCGAACCGATCACCAGGGTGTACAGGTGGAAGTTGCCGGTCTCGCTCGGCACCCACCCGCCGTGGCTCAGGCCGCGGAGCATCTCGATGATCCGCATCGGGTCGAGACCGCGGATGCGCCCGACCACGTGCTCGCGGTACGCGGGGAAGATGTGGTCCTGCGGCTGCGCGGCATACCCGGATCCGACCTGAGCGGCCTCCTGGCCGATGCTCGGAATCCACAGAGCGAGCTGGCCCTGGCGCTGCAGGTTGCCGGCCTCGACGTCGAATCTGCGGATGACCGCCATCTGGCGGTAGAAGTCGCCGAGCCGTTTCTCGTCCAGCGCCTCGATCAGCGGCAGATACTCGGATGTCCGATCATTCCGCACGAGCGTTCCGTCGGGCGTCAGCAATTGCAGCGCAACGTCCGAGGACATGGTCACTACCCTAGCCCGGCCCCTCCGACGTCCTCGCGGAGGGTTGCCACAACCTCCGCGGCGGCCGCTAGGACCTTGTCGACAGATTCGGCCTCCCCGATCGAGATCCGGATGCCGTCTGGCGCGAAGACGCGCGCCACGATCCCGTGCGCCTCGAGCACGTCGGCCGCGGCCGCTGTCGCTTCACCGGTGGCGAGCCAGACGAAGTTGCCCTGCGGCTCGGGCAGGTGCCAGCCCTGCGAGACCAGGCCATCGCGCACCGCCGTGCGGCGGGACACCAGTTCCGCCACCTGATCGAGCAACTGCGCCTCGGCGGCGGGCTCGAGCGCGGCCAGCGCTGCGCGCTGCGCCGGCTCGGTCACCGAGAGCGCGATCATCGTGGCACGTGCCGCTTCGAGCACGTACGAGGGACCCACCGCATACCCGATCCGGAGCCCGGCCAGCCCGTAGGCCTTCGAGAAGGTGCGCAGCACGACGAGGTTCGGGTAGCGCTCGAGCAAGGGCAGACCATCGACCGCGTGCGGGTCGGTGACGAACTCGTGATAGGCCTCGTCGAGGACGACCAGGACCGTCTCGGGCACCTTCGCCATGAAGGCCTCGAACTCGCGGCCGGTGACGATGGTGCTCGTGGGGTTGTTCGGGGTGCAGACGATCACGACCCGCGTGCGCTCGGTGAGCGCGGCGGCCATGGCGTCGAGATCGTGCCGGCCGTCGGCGAGGTTCGGGACAGTCACGCTGGTCGCGCCGGCAACCGTCACGACACCCGGATACGCCTCGAATGAGCGCCAGGCATAGAGGACCTCGTCGCCCGTTCCCGCGGCGGCTTGCACGAGCTGGTGCAGGATCGACACGGACCCCGCTCCGACGTGCACCTCATCGATCGTGACACCGGCCCGTTCGGCCAGCCGCACACGCAGCGCGGTCGCCGCGCCATCGGGGTAGCGGTTGAGATGCGACGCGGCGATGGCGTCGAGCACGCTCGGCAGAGGCGGGAAGGGGCTCTCGTTGGACGACAACTTGAACGCGTCGGCGGCCGCCGGGCGACCCTGGCGGTACGGGGCGAGCGCGGCGATCTCGGGGCGGAGCGTCACAGGCACGCGGACCAGGTTAGCGCGCCGGTCAGAACCGATTCCGCTGCCGCCCGCCGGCCTCGATCCATCCACGTCGCGGCAGGATGCCATCCGTCGTCCATCGCTGCAACAATGGGCGCATGGGTCGCCTCCTCCTCCGCCTGCTGATCAATGCCGTCGCACTCTGGCTCACCACGTTGATCCTCGCCCCGCATCTGACCGTCCAGCCCTACGACAAGGGCACCGTCGCGTTCATCCTGACGCTGCTGCTGGTCGCCGCGATCTTCGGAATCGTGAACGCCATCATCGGCGGGATCGTCCGGATCGTTGCGCTGCCCCTCTACATCCTCACTCTCGGGCTGATCTCGCTGGTCGTCAACGGCCTGCTTCTTCTGCTCGCAGCGTGGATCTCGGGCCTCGGCGGCTTCGGCCTGCACGTCGAGAACTTCGGCTGGGGCATTCTCGGGGCACTCGTGCTCGGAATTCTGGCCTGGCTGATCGGTGTACTCCTGCGCCCCTTCACCGGCGTGACGAAGAAGTAGCGGAAGCCTGCATCGTCACCCCGTGCAAGTCGACGGGGGTGGGCGCGTCGGGAACCCGGTCGCCGTGGTAGATCATGACCGTCACGACCGCCCCCGGTCGCCGGGCGTAATCCGCCGTGAACGAGTTCAGAGCGGCATTCTGGTCGCGCACCGCCGACGAGGCCGCTGAGTCGATCGCCGTGGCCGTAGCCATGTAGGCGTCGCGCTGATGGGCCGGCGCCGCGTGATAGGTCGGAAGCGGTGTTCCCTCCGCGAAAGCGCGGCGCTCCACCTGGAGCAGGTGATTGTCGAGTTGCGGACCGGCCAGCAGGGGGATGAAGTCGTCGGTGTTGCGAACGGCCATCCCGCTCAGCCCGTCGGGGAGCTCGATGTTGCCGGCCGGAGCACCGAAGGTCTCGAGCCCCGCAGCGTTCCACTGACCGGAGCCGGCGAGCATCGTCGCGACCAAGCCGCCTTGGGAGAAGCCGACGAACTGCACAGGATCGCCCGCCCCGATACCGGCGTCGTGCATGGCCAGCTCGGTCGCGCGGAACGATCCGACGTCAAGACCGCCCACGCCTCCGACGTTGCTCGTCAAGTCCCATGGCTCGTGGTCGGCCACCGGCGAGAAGGTCTCGGTCGGGCCGACGTAGACCACGAAGCGGGCCGGCTCACCGGGGGCCTCGTACTTCTCGATGCGAACCTGGTCGCCCTCGGGGACGCGGTCCAACCGCTCGGCCGCGCCGACCGGCGGCGTGCTGATCAGGGTGGTCGACATCCGCTCCACCTTGACCGGCGTCTCGCGGAACAACCCGACAAGCGGCCCGGCGGCGAGCAGGCCGCGGGCACTCGTGCGCACCCCGGTCGCGCCGGATGCTCCCAGAGCCACCGCGAGCGGTGCCGGCACGCCCAGGAACGAGCTCGTCGTCTCGTCGAGACTCTGCGAGAACAGCCGGACGCCTTCGACGAACGTCGGACCCGTGATGAGTTCGGGGTGGTGCAGGAAGAAGTGCCGGATCGCCGAGGCGCGCGCTCCGCCGGGATCCGGCAGCTTGGACGCCAGCAAGGCCACCCCACCGAGCAGGGCGATGCTCGGGAGCATGGCACGAAGGATCGGACCGCTTTCGGCTCCCAGCACCGCGGCCCACCGATCCGCGCGAGCCCGCGCCGCGCTCTCGACATGGTCGTACCGGGCGATGGCCGACCGGAGTGCGTGCGCCAGCCGCCGGGTCACCGCACGCGCAGAGCGAACCGACGCGACAGCGGCCTCCAACTCCGACTCGCTGCGGCGAGCGCTCGCGGGCACGTGGACCGCCCCAGACCATGCCGCGCGCTCGTGCACCGACGCGAGGAGGCGAGCCTCCTCGTCGAGCTCGTCGCCCAGACTGCCGAGCCGATCCAGAAGTGCGTGAAGGGCGTCGGTCGCGACGGCGGTCGTGCCGACCGGAGTGACCAGCAAGGGGCCGCCCATGTCAGGAGTCGTACCCCGGTGCACGCCGGGTTTGGCCCGGAAGCTCGGCGGCACCTTGCCATGGGGCATGGTGCTTCGGCCCCCGTGCGGTACCGCGGCCGGCACCTCGAACACATCGGGGCCGAGGGAGGGGCCCGGCACCGGGTCGGGGGCCGCCACCTCAGCCGCCCAACTCGGCGAGGGCGGCGCGCGTGTCGCGAGCTGCCGCCTCCACGACGCGATCGGCCGCGAGCAGCGCGTGCCGCAGCTCGCTCTGCAGGCGGACACAGGCATCCGCGGCCTCGCCCCGCCAGTCGTCCGGCGAGAACGTCGGCGGGTAGGCGGCCGCCGCCGAGAGCACCCGAGCGATCGGCGCCAAGTCGTTCTGCTGCCGCTCGAGAGCGGCGCGAAGCGCCCCGGGATCCCAGGTGGGCATGGCGGGCTCCTCCCCTGCCGACGGTGCCGGCGTCGGGGCCAGCCTCTCGGACCGCAGCCGGACCCGCCGTCTCTCGCGCGCATCCGGTGGGCTGACGAAGAAACCGACCGCTGTGGAGGACGCGGACAGCGGCAGAATGAAGCATGAGCTTCGCCGAAGCACCCTCCGCTCCGTCGATCTTCCGCATCTGCTTCGTGTGCACCGGAAACATCTGCCGGTCCCCGATGGCGGAGGCGATCTTCCGGACCCTGATCAGCCGGGGCGGCTACTCCGATCGCGTGAGTGTCGGCTCCGCCGCCACCGGTGACTGGCACGTCGGCGAACCCGCGGATCCACGCACCATCTCCGCTCTGGCCGCGCACGGCTACGACGCGAGCCGCCATCGAGCCCGGCAATTCGATCCGGAATGGTTCGCCGACCTGGATCTCGTCGTCGCGTTCGACCGGGGTCAGGAGCGCACCCTGCGAGAATGGGCGATGAGCGAGCAGGACCGCTCCAAGGTGCACCTGCTTCTGGCCTTCGACCCCGATGCGTCGGGCACCATGGACGTGCCGGATCCGTACTACTCGGATGCCACGCTGTTCGACATCGTGCTGGCCACGATCGAACGGGCGAGCCTCGCACTCTTCCACCAGCTCGAACCCGGAATCCGACAGGGAGTCTCATGAGTCCGCTTCCCCCGCAGCCGATCAGCCCGCTGGACGGCCGCTACCGAGCGTCCGTCCAGGCGCTGGGCGAGCACCTCTCGGAGGCCGGCCTCAACCGGGCCCGGGTGCATGTCGAGGTCGAATGGCTGGTGGCCCTCACCGAGCGCCGCATGTTCGGCTCGACCCCGCTCGAGGCCGAGAGCACCCGCGCGCTGCGCTCCTTCGCCTCCGACTTCGGTCAGCGCGAGATCGACGAACTGGCCGCGCTCGAGGCGACCACGCGCCACGATGTGAAGGCTGTCGAGTACCTGGTGCGCGCCCGGCTCGCGGAGCTCGGATTGACCGGGATCGCCGAACTCACCCATTTCGCCTGCACCAGCGAAGACATCAACAACCTCGCATACGCGCTGACGATCCGCGCCGCCGTGCACGAGGTGTGGCTGCCGCGACTGCGGGATGTCGTCGCCGCCCTGCGTGCCTTCGCCCTGGACGAGCGTTCGACCCCGATGCTCGCGCACACCCACGGGCAGCCCGCGACGCCGACCACGGTCGGAAAGGAGTTCGCGGTGTTCGTCGCCCGGCTCGAGCGCGGGATCGCGCGACTCGACCGGGTCGAGGTGCTCGGCAAGTTCAGTGGCGCGACCGGCACTTTCGCCGCGCACCTCGCCGCGGATGCCGACTCCGACTGGCCGGCCATCTCACGCGAGTTCGTCACCTCGCTCGGCCTCAGCTGGAATCCCCTGACCACCCAGATCGAGCCGCACGACTGGCAGGCGGAGCTGTTCTCGGCGATCAGCCACCTGAACCGCATCCTGCACAACCTCTGCACCGATCTCTGGGCATACATCTCGATGGGATACATCAGCCAGATCCCGCAGGCCGGTGCCACCGGCTCGTCGACCATGCCGCACAAGATCAACCCGATCCGGTTCGAGAACGCCGAGGCGAACCTCGAGCTGTCATCGGCGCTGCTGGACTCGCTCGCGGCCACCCTCGTCACCAGTCGACTTCAGCGCGACCTCACCGACTCGACGACCCAGCGCAACATCGGGGTCGCGCTCGGCCATTCCCTCCTGGCTCTCGACAACCTCGCGCGCGGACTCGGCGAGATCGCGATCGATCGCGAGGCGCTCGACGCCGATCTCGACGCCAACTGGGAGGTGCTCGGCGAGGCCATCCAGACGGTGATCCGGGCCGAGGTCACCGCCGGCCGCAGTTCGATCGCCGATCCCTACGCCCTGCTCAAGGAGCTGACCCGCGGCCATCGCACGGGGCCCGCCGAGCTGCGTGACTTCATCCAGAAGCTGGACATCGGCGATGCCGCCAAGCAGCGACTGCTCCAGCTCACGCCTGCCCGCTACATCGGACTCGCGCCCGAGCTGGTCGGCCTGCTCCCCGACTGAGCACCCCGGCGGCGGCTCAGTGACCGGTCGGGGCGTCCTCGTCGCCGCCGGGCAGCGTGTTCGCCGAGGGGCCGACCGCCAACGACAGCATCGCGAGCACGACCAGGCTGACGATGAAGATGACGCCGCAGAAGATGGCGGCCAGGATCCACTCGCGGGTCGACAAGCCGACGACCAGGCCGACGAAGATGCCGATGCCGCCTGCCATGGCCAGCAGCTCGAGGGGCCGCATCCTGTCGCGCAGGGTGGGCGTGCCCGCCCTCTCGTCCCCGTTCACTTCGGTCATCACTCCGCCTTTCCGGCCTGGGCCGCGGCCGACTGCCGCGGAGCGTGCGCCGACACCGCCGCGATGCCCAGAAGCACGCCCGCGACGATCGCCCACGCGCCGAAACTGCCGACCAGCACGACCGACGCGGTCAGCTCGCCCTTCACCTGCTCGATGCCGCCGAGCGTCTGGCTGTAGTCCGGGGGCACGACCAGGAGTGCGACCGCCAGAGCGAGGGTGAGCGCCCCGACGATCATCCAGTCGCGCGCCGCCGTGACGCGACCTCGCGCCCGGATGCCGCTGACCAGTTCCAAGCCGCCGGTCACGACCGCCCACGCGCTGACCACCCAGACCAGGTAGTGGACCCCGCCCGCCGGCAGCGCGAGCGCGGCGATCCCGGCCGCCACGGTCACCAGGCCCTGCACGAGGAACAGCCCGCGCGAACGGCGCTCTGAGTTGTCGGCGAACGCTCCGGCCGCGACGATCGCCCCATCCGCCACCGCGAACGCGCCGAACACGATGAGCCCGAATGCGGCCGAGTGGCCGGAGGTGAAGGTGATCGCCAGTCCGACGATCACAGCGACGATCGCTCGGAGCGCCGGCACCACCCAGGAGGCCGACCCGGGTCGACCCGTGACCGTCGCAGGAGCCGCGGACGTGCCGGAACCAACTGACACGGGTGACTCACTTTCGCCGAACGGATTGTCCCACCCGAGTCTACGGGCGCCGCCTGAACGCTACAGGCGGGGCATGTCGCTGAACCGCGAGTACATCCCGCTGAATGCGACCTTGATGGTGTCCTGGCGGCCGTTGCGGTGCTTGGCCACGATCAGGTCGGCCTCCCCGGTGGGGGGCGAGTCGCGCTCATAGGCGTCTTCGCGGTGGAGCAGCACGACGATGTCGGCATCCTGCTCGAGCGAGCCCGACTCGCGCAGATCGGCGAGCGCCGGCTTCTTGTCTGCGCGCTGCTCCGGACCTCGGTTGAGTTGCGAGAGCGCGATGACCGGCACGTTGAGCTCTTTGGCGAGCAGCTTCAGCGCGCGCGAGAACTCGCTGACCTCCTGCTGCCGGGATTCGACCTTCTTACCCGAGGTCATGAGCTGCAGGTAGTCGATGACCACCATCTTCAGTCCGACCTTCTGGCTGAGCCGTCGGCACTTCGCCCGGATCTCGACCAAGGTCATGTTGGGGCTGTCGTCGATGAAGAGCGGCGCATCGGCGATCTGGCCACGGATGTTGGCGAGCTTGTCCCAGTCCCGCTGCTCCATGTTGCCCTTGCGCAGAGTGGTCATGCCGATGGTGGACTCGGCAGCGAGAAGGCGCATGGCGATCTCGCTTCGACCCATCTCGAGCGAGAAGAAGATCGTCGGCAGGTGGTGCTTGATCGTGGCCGAACGAGCGAAATCGAGCGCGAGGGTCGACTTGCCCAGGCCCGGTCGGGCGGCCACGATGATCAACTGTCCGCCGTGCAGTCCGTTGGTGAGCTCGTCGAGCTCCGCGAAGCCGGTGGGAACGCCGATCATCTCACCGTCGCGGCCGCGGGCTCGCTCGATCTCGTCGACCGCGGTGTCGATCGCCTCGACGAGCGGTACGTAGTCCTCCGCTTCGATCCCTCCGGTCACACCGTAGATCTCGGCCTGCGCGTTGTTGACGAGGTCGACGACCTCGCCCTCGCTGGCGTAGCCCATCTGGACGATGCGGGTACCCGCTTCGACGAGTCGTCGGAGCACCGCCTTCTCGGCGACGATCGACGCGTAGTAGCCGGCGTTCGCCGCCGTCGGCACCAGACCGGTCAGCGTGTGCAGGTACTCGGCCCCGCCTGCCCGCTGCAACTGCCCGGTCTTGATCAGTTCGTCGGTGACCGCGATGACGTCGGTCGGCTCTCCGTGCGAGTAGAGCGTCAGCACCGCCTCGAAGATGACCTCGTGCTTCGGGATGTAGAAATCGACGCCACGCACGGTCTCGACGACATCCGCGACAGCATCTTTGCTCAGCAGCATCCCGCCGATCGCGCTCTGCTCGGCGAGCAGATCGTGCGGAGGCGTGCGCTCGCCCTGCCAGCCCTCGGCCGCGGGGCGCTGGGCCCCGGACGGGAATGGCTGATCGGCCAGACCCAGATGGGCGATGGACACGGGGGGACCTCCTGCGGCTCAGGCTACGCGCGTCGAGAATGGCAGCGGCCGCCGACACCCCGGCGCCGCCAACCGACCGTGGGCACGGATGCCGAAGACGCTGCGCCAGGTTATGGACAGACCCGGCACGCCGCCAACCCATCCTGTGGACAGCCCTGTTGGCAACCGGGGCGAAACGCCGGACGAAATGTGAAAAAGGTGTGGAATGTCATGTGGACAACCGACGACTTTCGGTTCGGATACACGACCTGACCAGGCTTTTTAATGACTTTGCTCTGTGTGTAGAAACATGTTTAGAGCGATGCTTGAACGTTGAGGATTTCGCGCCGCGCCTGTGGACGGAACAGGCCAGATGACTTGACTTCGCGCCCACGCACGAGTAGCGGCGCCCCGCGATCGGGACGCCGCTGCTCGGTGCACAACGGGCCTACTTGGCTGCGACGACCTCGAGGGTGATCGCGGCGACGACGTCATTGCGCAGGCGCACGGTCGCCTCGTGGCGGCCGGTGCCCTTGATCGGAGCGGACAGCTCGATGGTGCGCTTGTCGATGGCACCGATCCCGGCCTTCTCGACCGCGTCGGCGATGTCGGAGGTCTTGACCGAGCCGAACAAGCGGCCTTCGCTGCCGGCCTTGACCGTCAGCTTCACCGTCGACGACTCCAGCTTCGCCTTGAGGGCCTGAGCCTCTTCCAGCGTCGCGTGCTCGCGAGCCGTACGAGCGGCCTTGATCTGGTCGATCTGCTTCTCGCCGCCCTTGCTCCACTGCACGGCGAAGCCTTGCGGGATCAGATAGTTGCGCGCATAGCCGTTCTTGACGTCCACGACGTCGCCGGCCGAACCCAGGCCGGACACCTCGGACGTGAGGATGAGCTTCGACATGGTCTACCGCCCCGATCCCGCGTAGGGGAGAAGTGCCATCTCGCGCGCGTTCTTGACCGCGCGGGCGATCAGCCGCTGCTCCTGCACCGAGACGCCGGTGATGCGACGGGCGCGGATCTTTCCGCGCTCCGAGATGAACTTGCGGAGCGTGGCGACATCCTTGTAATCGATGATGCCGACGCGCACTGACTTCGCCGGGGCGGCTGTCTTGCCGCCCTTGGCGCTGACGCGCTTACGACGGTCTCCGCCGCTGCTACTGCTCTTGCCTGCCATGATCTATGTCCTTTAGAACGGGGTCTCGTCGTTGTAGTTGCCGGGCGTGTTCCAGACGTCGTCGCCGCCCGAAGCCGGAGCGGAGGCCGCCCACGGCTCATCGGCGACGGCGCCGCCCTGGGGGCGTCCGCCGCCCGTTGAGGAACCGCCGGATGCGCGGGTCACCTGAGCGGTGGCGTAGCGCAGGCTCGGGCCGATCTCATCGATCTCGAGCTCGATGCTGGTGCGCTTCTCGCCTTCCTTCGTCTCGTAGGAGCGCTGCTTGAGGCGCCCGGTCGCAATGACCCGGCTGCCCTTGGTGAGCGATCCTGCAACATGCTCGGCGAACTCGCGCCAGCAGGAGGCGCGGAGGAACAGCGCCTCGCCGTCCTTCCAGTCGTTCGCGGCACGGTCGAAGGTGCGCGGAGTCGAGGCGATCGTGAAATTCGCGACCGCCAGCCCGCCCTGCGTGTAGCGCAGCTCGGGATCAGCGGTCAGGTTGCCCACCACCGTGATGATCGTTTCGCCGGCCATGAGCTATTCGCCCTCGGTCTCGACCGGCTCGGCGGCAACCGCCTCGGCGGCGGCCGGCTCGGCAGCCTTGGCCTTGGGTGCGGCCTTGGGGGCCTTCGGGGCCTCGACGGCGGGCTCGGGTGCGGCCTCGCTCGCGGCTGCCGACGGCGCGACAACCGGCTTCGCCGGCGACTTGGCAGCGGCAGCGGCCTTGCGGGCCGCCCGCTTCTCGTCGTCGGCGCGGACCGCGGTCGCGCGCGCAACGGCCTCCTCGGCGCGCAGCACCTTCGTGCGCAGCACCGCCTCGCTGAGCTTCAGCTGGCGGTCGAGCTCGACCGTGCTCTCCGAGGTCGCCGTGAAGTTGACGACGGCGTAGATGCCTTCGGACTTCTTCTGGATCTCATAGGCCAACCGACGACGTCCCCAGATATCGACGTTGTCGATCGTGCCGCCGTCGTTGCGGATCACGTTGAGGAACTTGTCCAGGCTGGGTGCGACGGTGCGCTCATCGATCTCGGGATCGAGGATCACCATCAGTTCGTACTGGTGCGTCATAAACCCACCTCCTCTGGTCTAGAACGGCTGCAGACGTGTTCTGCAGCAGGAGGGTAGTGACGGTGCTCGCGCCGGAAGCGCGGGCAACCTGTCGAGTATAGGCCACCCGCGGATGCGGCCTCAACCTGCGTCGCGAGTGCTCCACCACGCCAGCAGCCGCCGCTCCGCCTCGTCGGCGCCGAGCGGTCCGTCTTCGAGTCGTTCCTCGAGCAGGAAGCGATAGGCCTCGCCGACCTCGCGCCCCGGCGTCAGGTTCAGGATCCGCATGATGTCCTCGCCATCGAGGTCGGGGCGGATGGCGGCGAGTTCCTCTTCGGCGGCCAGCGCCGCGATCCGGGCCTCGAGATCGTCGTATGCGAAGTCGAGCTCGTCGGCCTTGCGCCGGTTGCGCGTGGTCACGTCGGAGCGCGACAGGATGTGCAGCCACTCCAGCAGCGGACCGGCGTCGCGCACATAGCGCCGCACCGCCGAGTCCGACCAGGCGCCTCCGGCGTAGCCGAAGAAGCGCAGGTGCAGCCGGATCAGTTCGGCCACCGCCTTCACCGTCTCGTTGTCGAACCGCAGGGCACGCAGTCGCTTCGCCGCCAGCTTGGCACCGAGCACATCATGGTGATGGAAGGTGACGATTCCGCCGGGCTCGATGACCCGGGTCGCGGGCTTGCCGATGTCGTGCAGCAGCACTGCCAGCCGCAGGACCAGGTTCGGGGCGTGACCCCGGGAGGCCTCCAGTTCGATCGCCCGGTCGAGCGCGGTCAGGCTGTGCTCGTAGACATCCTTGTGGCGCGCGTGCTCGTCGATCTCGAGGCGCAGGGCCGGGATCTCGGGGATCACCTGCTCGGCAGCGCCGCTGTCCACCAGCACGCGGACGCCCGCGACCGGATCCGGGGCGAGCATGAGCTTGGCGATCTCGGCTCCGACGCGCTCGGCCGAGACGATCGCGAGCCGATCCGCCATTCCGCGCGCGGCGTCCAGAGCTGCGGAGTCGAGCCCGAATCCGAGCTGGGCCGCGAAGCGGGCGGCTCGCAGGATCCTGAGCGGGTCGTCGCCGAACGACACCTCGGGCGCGCTCGGCGTGCGAAGGGTCCGGGCGAGCAGGTCGTCGACGCCCCCGGTCGGATCGACGAGCCGCGGCTGGGGATGCTCGGCGTCGGGCAGGCGCAGGGCCATCGCGTTGATCGTGAAGTCGCGCCGCACCAGGTCGGCCTCGAGGTCGTCGCCGAACGCGACGTCGGGCTTGCGCGTCTGACCGTCGTAGGCGTCCTGGCGGTACGTGGTGATCTCCACCGTGTGCTTGCCGAAGCGGGCGCCGATGGTGCCGAACTCCCGGCCGATCTCCCACACCGCATCCGCGGCCGGATTCACGATCGCGAGCGTCTGGTCGGGCGTGGCGTCGGTGGTCAGATCGAGGTCGGTGACCTCCCGTCCCAGGAATGCGTCGCGCACCGGGCCGCCGACCAGTGAGAGTTCGTGCCCCGCTGCACCGAACAGTTCGGAGAGCCGGGTCAACTCGGGCGTGGCTGCGAGACGGTTCAGCCGCTCGAGGGCATCCGCCACGCTCTGCATGAAACCCAGGATGACACAGCGGCCGAGACCACCCGGCGTGCAGCCCCGCACATCCGGCGCTCGGGTGCGCCGGTCTAAACTCGTGGGCATGTCGTCCGAGCGGAGCACAGGCGCGCGGCCGTGCCGGCGACTCCGCCGCCTGTGAACCGCCTCAGGCGGATCGGGCTCGGCGCGTGGGCGGGTCTCGCCGCAGTGGCGCTCACCGCGGGATCCGCGCTCGGCGCCGCGGCGGTGAGCCGACCGGAGGCGGACCGTCCCTCAGCGGCAACCGCGTCGCCCACTCCGGTGTCGCTCGCCGTGCTCGTGCCGCTCACGGTGCGTCCGACCGCGGCGGGGCTGATCGACGCCACCGCGCTGGCGGCATACACCGCCCCGCTCGGCGTGCTCACCCGCCAACTCGACGCGGTGATCGACACCCCGGCGGTGATCGGACTCGACCCGATGATCGTCGCGTCGATCCGCGTGCTCGGTTCCGCGGCGCCCGCGTCGGCGACGAGCTGGCTCGAGAGGCTTCAGGCGTCGGGCAATCAGGTGTTCTCGCTCGCCTACGCCGATGCCGATCTGGCCGCTCTGGCACGGGCCGACGCTCTGAAGCTGCGCGATCCGGTCGGCTTCGGTTTTGCCATCGATCCGCGCAACTTCGGGCCTGCGGTCAGTGCCAGCCCGACCCCGAGTCCTGCCGCGACCTCGACCGAGCCGCCCGTCACCAACCCCGGCACGCCACCTCCGTTGCCGACCGACGCGGCCGAGGTGCTCAACTGGAGCTACACCCTGAAGGACATCGCGTGGCCGGCGGATGACACGGTGGTCGGTGACGATCTGCACGACCTCGCACAGGCCGGCTACCAGAGCGTCGTGCTCAGTTCGAGCAACGTGTCGTCGACCGCCTCCGGCTATGTCGACCTGACCGGGATCCACGGAATCGTCGCCGACGCCGGAGTCACCGCGCTGGTGCGGGACGCGGTGTACTCGAGCGACCCCGCCGGGCCCCACGATGCGCTCGATCGCCTCAACTCGGCCCTCGGAGGGATGGCCGCCGTGTCACCCGGCCGCACCGTCGTGGCGACGCTGGACCGCCGTTGGCCCCTCGGCGCGCTGAATCTGCACGCGCTGTTCGAGGACCTCGCCCAACAGTCCTCGGTCGTCCCGGTCGGCTTGACCTCGGTCATGGCCGGAGCGCATCCCGAGGCTGCCGTGGTGAACGAGCCGGGCGATGCCGCCCGAGCGAGCCAGGTTGCGTCAGCCGTGCAGGCGATCACGACCGAGTCCCAGTTCGCCACCGTCGCCGCCGATCCCACTGCGGTGACCGCACCCCGGCGTCTCGCGCTGCTCGCGCTGCTCGCGGTGTCCTGGCTGCGCGGGACCGACGACTGGGCCACACAGGTGACGACCTTCCTGGCCGATTCGCGCACCCTGGTCGGTTCCGTGCAGATCGTGGCCGGCAGCGATTTGGTCGTGGGCGCGGGTGCGAGCAACATCCCGGTCACGGTCAGCAACGCATTGAGTGTGCCGATCACGGTGTACGTCAACGTCGACTCACCCAGTTCGGTGCTGCAGGTCCGAGCGCAGAATGTTCCGCTCACGGTCGAGCCCGGTTCGTCGAACAAGGCCGCGATCCCGGTGGCGGCGCTCACCAACGGCCAGGTCGATACCACGATCACCCTGACCTCGGCGGCCGGCGTGGCCAT
>Ga0207695_10005787_pt1 | contig 16273 bp, 22 predicted proteins | sample KBSC54metaG_FD_184354 | JGI IMG/M metagenome (GOLD analysis project Ga0207695, IMG submission 184354) | Corn rhizosphere microbial communities from Kellogg Biological Station, Michigan, USA - KBS C5-4 metaG (SPAdes) (version 2) | ecosystem: Host-associated > Plants > Roots > Rhizosphere > Soil... | reverse complement strand
GCCAGAGCATCCAACGCGCCGGGTGCTTATTCCTTCCAGTCAGGATCTGGCGTGTCTTATAGAGCCACTGGCCATTCACCTTGACCCAACAGAACCTTCCGGAGACATGGATTACACTCTTTCGCTCCGCAAAACGCGGCGACTGATAGCGGCGATGCGGGGATAGAGATTGTCCTGGGCGAGCGCTTGCCTAGCGTGACGGTCTTCGGCCTTTCTCTGCGCGTGGCGGCCATCAAACGGTGAAACGTTCGATCTCGATCTATCATTGACACTCCAAGTGAACCGGTCTAACAGCTGGTTAACGAAGCACCGAGGCACCAACGACTTGTGTCGAAGAGCGCTCTGCGGGTGAGTCGTCGGCGATCCGGAAGTTAACCGTCAATGTCTGGAGCGCTATTCGCGCTCCAGCGCCACTGTGAGCTGAGGCGGGGCAAGGCCTGCCGCCGCGCTGTTTTCGGGCCTCCGCTCTGGCGAGATCTTTGGCTTGAGGATGGGGGATGTTAAAGAAAACCACGTTGAAGTCGCTCGACGTGTCTATCGTGGACACATCCACTCTCCGAAAACGAATCGCTCGAAGCGGAAAGCCGCAATAAGCATTAATACGCGGGCGGTGCTGCGGCAATGGTTAGAATTCATGCCGGATCCAAAGCCGACGGCCTGGCTTTTCCCTTCGGAGAACGGCAAAACTCCGCTCTTGAATGACAACTGCTGGCAGCAGAGCATCGTGCCTCGCCTAAAGGAAGTTGGCCTGCAGCGGGCGAATTTTCAGGTCACGAGCGCGAGGGCGTCAGCCCAAAATGCGGGCTGACCAAATGGGCCATGGAGTACGCGTCAATGTCGACGTTTACACCCAAACCGACCTTGAACAGAGGTTGGAGGCAGTCAACCAAGTGGAGAATGCAGTGTTGCGAGGGTTAATGGAGTAAACGGAGTAAGGGTTGAATAGTGGGTTCTTGTAAGCTATTGATTTTTTGGAGCGGGAGACCGGGGTCGAACCGGCGACGTCCAGCTTGGGAAGCTGGCATTCTACCACTGAATTACTCCCGCACTCCTGTGTTTCCCGCTACTTAACTGTCCAGCAAGGATTTAGCCGGTTCCACGGCCAGTCCAAACGGTCTCTGCAATTCATCCAATGGACAGTAAAACGGACAGTACACTTTGCACCGAAACGAGCATTACGAACCTGCCCGCACTCTGTGCTTTGCCACTTCACGACAACATCAACATATCACACCGAGGCACCAACCGGGACACGATAGTGAGGTTGTGTCCCGAGGGACGGCGCTGGCAGTGCGGAGCGCATCCATCCTGCTACTCTTCCCTGTTTGATTGCTGCGCTGGACGTAGTGAAGCCGGTTCGCGCACCTGCACTTGGGGAATCTCTTTTCGCTCCAAGTCAACCTCAGTCCGCTCAGCGAGAGGGGTTTTGCCACGGTTTTGCCACGGTCCATTGAAGCAATCTCGAACACTGAACCAATGGAACTTGCTCTAAGGGCCCAACGCTCACGATTAGGTGGTCGGGCAGGGCGAATTAGCAGGCCCTCCCGGTTAGCCTGAAGCCGGTAGCGGTGTGTCAAGACGAAATGATTGTGAAATAGTTCCTAAGGTCTCGGGGGCTCCTGCCTGCCCTCCAGGCGCCATTCGATCGAACTCAACGCTCCGCCTCCGTGACTAGCGTTGGCGCTCCGTCGATTTTCGCGGCTCTTTCTTTCTCTTGCAGATCGGCGATCAGCGGTCGCAAGTCGGGTGCCAGATCTTTCAGAATCTGAACTGCCAGAGCGCTCGTGAACTTGTAAGACGATGCGTTCTCGCCCGGCACAAACGCCGTCACCGTTCCGAACAGACGATCGCCGATGATGAACACGAACGTCGCTGTGCGGTTCACGGCACGTTCGGAGAGCATCTCTCCGCCCGGTGCGAACACCTTGAATCGGTTATCGCCGGTGCCTGTTTTCCCCGCCACGGGTATCGGTTGCCCATTCATTGAGCCGAACGCGTCAGACACGCGCCGGCCGGTCCCGTTTTTCACGACGCCCAACATCTCGTCATGAACCAAACCGGCGATAACCGGTGAAAGTACGGATTCGCCAGCCGCGGGATGGAACGCGACAGTCGTTTCCATTGGAGTTCCGTGCGCGAATGTCAGTTGGCGGACGGTTTCAGCGGGATAGCGAATGCCTCCATTCGCAATGATTCCAGCCAATTCCGCGAGCGCCTTGGGAGTGTCACCGGACACGCCAATAGACGTCGCGTAAGACGCCACCAGTGAATCGAATGGATATCCTAGCCGCTTCCAGGCCTTCCAGATCTCACGAAACGCATCCTCCTCCAGCAGAATTCCGATTCGCAGGTCCTGCCCGTGACGTTCCTTGGCGCGGAACAGCCAACGATACACCTCTTGCCTCTCAGGCGCGCTGCTCGCGATCGCCTGAGACAGGCTCGCTTGAGGATGCTCGTACAAATAGGCGACTAGCCACAGTTCCAACGGATGCACGCCCGCCAGGTAACCGCGATCCGATAGGCTGAACCTATCGGGAGCATAGCTCGCATACAGGTTCTCTAGCGCGTGCTCGTTCAGTGAAGAATCTGGCAGACGCCGCGTCATGAACGTAGAGAATGCCTGGAAGTCCGCTGTGGGCCGCACCGACCGAAACAATACGGCGACCCGCGCGGGAGTACGCCTTACTCCTTTGATCAAAGCGTCCAGAATTTGTTCGGGGTGCAGGCTGCGATATTTTTGATAGAAGCGGCGCAGGAATGCGAATCCCTTCTCGTCGGCGAATCGTTTCAAGTAGCGATCGCGGGCCGGGTCATCCGGATCGGTGAGGACGGACGGCGAGACGCCCAGTACGCGCCACTTGTAGTAGCCCTCGATGTCCCGCATCAGCCGGATGAAGACCAAGTTGACGGATTGCTCAAACCCCTCGCGCACAGTCATCACCCGATTGTCTTCACTGCGCTCAAAGTTCGCAAAAACGTGCTGGCCACCGGCGGTGAAAAACACTTCGTCGGGGCTACTTGAGTACTGGCGATCCAGTGCAGCGTTCAGCATCGCTTCCAGGCTGCGGTCTTGCCTCGCCGACAGGTACTGCAGAGCCCACAGCGTCAGGCGGTCGCCTGGCAGAACTGCGGCCCTGGCCAGTTGCCGGGGCGACTGGCCGCCGTACTGACGATGAAGTTCCTCGACAATCTGAAGATAGTTGATCAAGGTGCGAAGCTTCGCAGTCGATCCCAACTGCAGGCGGGTCCCATCCACGATGCTCAGCGGCTGATTGAGGTTGTCGGTTTGCGCGCGGAGAAGGTTGACCCCGTCTCCGCGCTCGTAGAGCGTGAAGCTATAGGTGACCTGACTAGGATCGCCAACGGAGAGCAACTGGTCTCCGTCGAGACCGGCGGCGTGTGCGTCCAGCGGATTCACGACCTTTTCGAAAAAGTGTGTTACCGATTGCTGGACTGCCTGGTCGATCGTAGTCTGTACACTCAGGTCGAGGCGGTCCAATGAGTAGGTATCGCGAATCCCGAGCAACCCTAGCAAATGAGAGCGAATCGCATTCGTGGCTTTACCACTCACAAAGTCGACGGCCGGCCCGGCAGGTGCGACGGGCTTCAAAGAAGTACGGGTCCGCAGGGCTGCGTCTCGAAGCCGGCTCGAGTTGACCCCCCGTCACACAACGCGCGCAGATATCGATCCGTTTGCACTGCGAGAGCGGCTGGGTGTTTAACCAGATACATGGAGGGCTGACGCAACGCAAGGAAAAGCGAGAGGACCTGGCGATATGAGCGGGCGCGTGCGTCCATTTCTTGCGCCCGCAGGGCAGACTCGTCCACCTTGGTACCCAACAGCCGGTTGACTTCGCCGAAATCCGCTCCATACCACGTTGCCAGGCCATCGCCCAAACCCGTTACCTCGCCGTGGCTTCTGGTAGCGGAGAGTGGAATCGAATTGATGTAATCGCGGATGACTGCCCGTTGAGCGCCGAGTGTTCTGGGGCCGTCCTGATAGGAGCGAAGGGAAGCCGAGGCGATCTGGCGGAGTTTTTCGATTGGCGAGTGTGTTCGCCCTTCCGGGGAATGACGCAGCTTTTCCAGCTGAGTCGCAAGCGTGCTGCCTCCGATGATCGAATAATGTGGGTCCACTTTGTGCAGTGCGAAATCGACTCCTGCTCGAGCAAGGCGCCCCCACTCGATTGCGGGGTTTTGATAAGGCTCATTCTCGTCGAGCAACCGCCGGTTCTCGATGAACAGCAAGGATCGAACCACCAGTGGCGGGATCGAAGCGAAGTCGGGATAACCTAATGCTGGATCGCGAAACGAATAGAGGCTCATGCCTCCACGGTCGCTGATGTCGAGTCCGGCGTCGTTCTTCTCATGATAGACCGGATAGATTCCCCAGTGCGTGAAACGCACCGACCAAGGGGAGTTGCGAGCCTGTTTCTCAATGCGATAACCCTCGCCGCGGAGGCGATTCAGAAAGGCCGGCAGCAAAGAATAGCCGCGCTGGCGATCGAACGGTCCGCCCTGAGGATATTCAACGCTCCGGCTCGGCCCTGCGGCCACACTATAACTGATTTTGGCTGCTTCCCTTGCAAAGAATCGAGACTCAAGCCACGAGGACTTCATCTCCACGGCCAAGAGCAAGCTGATGACACTAATCACTAGGATTGTGGGGAGCCGGTTCGGCCGTTCCGCTAACACTGAGTGCGTTCGGCGGGTCAGAGCATCGAAAGCTCGTGAGAATCGATCAGTTGCAGGAGATAGTTCAGGTGTATCTGAATCCGCGCCCATACTGGATAACGCCATTTGTGAGATGCGCGCGCGGAATGCCTCGGTTACAGCCGGATGGCCTTTAATTCACAGCCTAAAGAAAGCCGTAAGACCGCCTTAATATCTTCCATATGCGAAACCTATCCCTATCGCCGGCAATGGGCCGGGAGAGGAATAGGAAGTCGCACAGACCAAACCTACTCGAAGCGATCGTGTGGTATCACGGCGAAGCTGAACATTAACACCAGTATGTTTTCCCAAGTTGGAGCGTCTAAGTTAGTGGAAAGGAGTTTAAGATGAGCGACAAAAAGACTCAACCAATGAAACAACAAGGTCAGTCGCATCCAAAGAACATGGACCCGAAGCGCATGGGCCAGAATCCCGCGGAGTCCCAGAAGAAAGAGCAATATCAGGAAAGCCAGACAGAGCAGCACAATGGCCAGAGAGAGAAACAGCCCACTCGCTAGAATCGACTGCCGGTCCCATTTTTCCTCACTCCCTCTTGCCCTGCCGGTGGGAGGGAGGGTCCGACGGGTTGCGGCAACCGCTGGCAATCTGCCAAGCGGCCTTTGGATGCAAAAAGCTTTATAGGTCCAAGACTTGCGAGCGGATGGTGATTCTGGAAATCAAGGAAGAGAAAGAATATGATTACGACGTGCACCGGCCTCTAGAGCCATATCCTTCGAGTTCGACCGATTCCCCGAGACGATGATGACCGGCACACTGTAACGCGTTCGCAGCCAACCGATGGGGTCCATCTAATTACCCTAACTGAGGAATGGCGATCGTACTATGATCTCTCCGCAACACCAGCCACTAAGACACCGGTTTGCGCAAACCGCTTACCTACGACAGCGCTCAGCGCGTCCTTAAGAAATGGGCTCCATATGGAGGGCTCATGTATTTTCATCTGCTGCTGGATAACAGGAACGGCTGGGTACCTGAATCAGCCGGCAAAACAGAACCGCCCCATCGGCAGAGAACTTCACGCGAAGAGCTAGTCTAAAAAGCTAGATCGCGTTATGCAGCGTGAACGCTTCGTAGCGTTTCCGATGTCGGCTGCCTCTCCTCAAACGAGGAGAGCCGCAGCACCTTCACCATTGGAGGCGCTTCGACACGGAGGCGCGCCCCGGGTGGAATGCAGTCGACCGGCGTCGGGGTCGGGCTTTGAAGCGAACCAGCCCTTCAGACGGTGCCATAGGCTCTTTGAGCGCTGCTCCGCTCGCCATATGGTGAAGTCTGAGTAAGAGACGAACCCGTGGTGCCGCTTTGAAATTTGTGGGCGACCAAATCCTCGCCTTCTATGGCCAGCCGATTGGGAACTATCATCAAGGAGTAGTCACACATAGCTTTTACCTCGCTTTCCAGTTTTGAGTTGCGATTGGAAATAGCGTTTTCAATCCTTTTCCCCAAGCGCGTGAACGGGTTGGTCAGACACTCACGACCGGGCAGGGTGATTCGCGGATAATCCCATAGGTGTTCAAGCCCAGTCCTTCCGACGCCGGATCAGATCTGCGGCCGATGACCAACAGGTCGGCTTCGAAATCCTTAACAGCCTTAGCTACAGCATGTGGGACGATCCCAGCCCGGATGACAACCTGGGCTCGAGTTCCTGCTGCGCGTTGTAGCTTTGCCATCTTCTCGTTAGCTTCCGCTATCACCTGTTCATCAAACTCTTTGGAGTCATATTCTTCGCTGCGCGTGAGCCGCGGTTCAACGTGCACCAGAACCAGATCGGCGTCGAGTGTGGAAGCGAGCTGCGAAGCCCATCTGAGAGCTTTCTCAGTTCCCGCATCGTTATCGGCCGCACACAGGATTGTCGTCGGGTTGATCCACTCAGCGGGCGGACCCTGTGCAAGATGGGCGCCCGTCCAGACAGGGCACCTCGCGTCATACAGGACTTTAGCCGTCGTCGAGCCGAGCAATAAGCGGCGGAATGCTCCATATCCATGGGTAGGCATCATGATCAGATCAGAGCCATCGTCGCGCGCATACCGAACGATCTCGTGTGCGACATCGGGTCCCATCAGAAGAATTCGTTTCACATCCAGATGAGCAAAGGCCGCGCATAGAAAATCACGCAACCGCTTTTCGGGCGGAACCTCTCTTTCAAGGTCCCGGTCGGGGTAGGCCTCCGGCGGCGCCTCAACGTGGAGTAACGTAATTTGCGAGTGAAAACGTTCCGCCAGAGGTATAGAGAAACGGGCAGCGCCCAGGCAGCGCTCCGAGAAGTCGATCGGAATCAGAATCTTCAAAAACGGCACCATTATTCCTCCTCAAAACCGTTAGCAATTGCGATCGAGTAATCATGTTCTGAACGTCCGGCGGACCCGTGCCGAGCCCTCGGATTCAATTCCCGCCTCATAAGGGACACCCGTGGCCCGTTCTCGGTGTCGCTCTCCAAGTACATACGAAACCAGCAACATCCCGGAGACCAGCAGCAAAACGAGTACGAAATAGAGGAGTAACGGCCACACAACAATCTAGGAGCGTTCGTCGCCGGGCCACGCGATGGTGACGAGAACGGCACTCTCGGCGAGTGCTTCCACATCGTGCGGTGGTGCTTCGAGTGCTAGCAGCTGTCCTTCCCGGAGTTCAAATACCTTGCCGCCGGCTCGGGTGAGAACGTGTCCGGAGAGGACTTGAATGGAGACCGGACCAGCGGCATGATGCTCGGCAACGTGGGTGCCGGGCCGGAGTCCAATGAGCACGATACGAAGATTCGGGTACTTCACAAGAATCTTCGCGTTTCGTCCCGCCTGCCAGGGATGATCCTCGGTGCGGAGGTGCTGCAGTTCGCTTTTGAGATCGAACGACAGGAACGGGCTGCCAGTCGGCTCGGGGATTCTTTGGGCGCCTGCGAATTCTTCTTCTGGACCCGTCGCCTTCATAGCGCGTTCTCCAGCCGTGCCGAAAGTTGCTCAAGTTGCTGGTGCTTTCCAGCGCCCAGAGCGGCTTCGACGGAATCGAATTGCTCGCACAACTTGGCGTGATCGTTGTCTGAGAGAACCTTGTCCGCCATGGGCAGCAGCAAGTAGTTCTCCTTCCAGATGTGATCCACATACAGCCTGACCAGGCTGCGTAAGGTCGTTACTAGCGTGTCTTTGCCCGCTCCGCTTGCAAAAACAACCTGGATCGCGTCGTCTAACTGGGCACGCAGGGCGTGACCCTTCTCGCGTTCATGATGCAGGACCGCGATGGGACAGCCGGACGCAGGTACGCCTCTGGCTTCGAGCAACGGGAATAAAAACTTTTCTTCTTTTACGTGGTGGCATTCCTCGGAGAACTGCCGAAGAAAAGTGCTGATATCGCGGAGTACGGCCGGATCTTCGGCGCCGCCGGCGTCGAGCCGATCGGCAACGACAGACATCTTCGCAACAACCTTCTGGATGGTCTGATGCTCCCGTTCAAGCAAGGCAGTGGATTTCGTTGCAGTCATTTTGGTCCCCTTGTTCTAGTGGCGGACCACGGCAGCGCTTTTGTGGGCTAGTTTCGCGTCGAGGCAAGATTTCAGCGCGACAGCATTGTTGTGTTCGGTATCGTGAGAGCTGTAGAGCAAAGTCACAGTTCCGCGTTCGGCAGCCTCCAGGATGGGCTGGTACGCTTCCGGCTGTTGTTCAAGTTCAACGAAATACTTGTGCTGAAACTCTGTCCATTTCGCCGGATCGTGCGAAAACCATTTCCGCAGGTGGTCGCTGGGGCCAACCTCCTTTTGCCATTCATCAATGTGGGCATCGGCCTTACGAACGCCGCGCGGCCAGAGTCGCTCTACGAGAAATCGGGCGCCATCGTGCGGCTCCCTCTTGTCGTATACGCGTTTCAGCTGAATCATGGAATACCTCCTAATCGGCGGAATGCTGCTTCGCTGGTTCATACGTGCCTGCTACGGCACGAAATATAATCGCCAGGCGATTCCAGGCGTTGACCGCGATGATCGCCATCGTTAGATCCACGAGTTGCCGTTTGTCACAATGCTCGCGGGCCAGCCGATAAACTTCGTCCGGAACATGGTCGGAGCCTACTTTGGTCACGGCCTCGGTCCATGCCAGGGCGGCGCACTCTCGGGGTGTGAAAAACGAAGCCTCGCGCCAAACGCTGAGGGCATACAGGCGTTGCTCGGATTCGACGGGGTTGCGGGCGTCCTTGCTGTGCATGTCCACGCAGTACGCACATCCGTTGATCATTGAGGCGCGCAGTTTCACCAGTTCCAGCAACGGCCGTTCGATCTTCGATGTACGCGCGTATCGCTCCACAGTCCATAGGGCTTGGACCGCTTCGGCTGCGATTTTCCGGTAATCGATCCGCGGCTCGACACCTTCAGTTCTCATCATTTCTCCACAGCGCCCTTGTAAGTTAAGATCCGCCCCCAGACATCCGCTGTTCCCCAAATGCCCGAGCGCAAGCATTCCAGTTGGACAATCTGACTATGGTCGACGAAGAGATTGACCTCCGGGCCGTAGTTCTTTATGTACCAGGCGAAGACGTCAGGATCAGCCGCTTCAAACATCACTTTTTCGAGGCCTAGCGCGCCGATGATCTTGGCTGGCACATCCGTGCGCCACGACTTTGCGTTTTCGGTGATGCCCTCGGATTCGATCATGATCAAGTAGGCTCCGGCATCGAGAAACCTCCTTGCGAGCTGGATCGGCCATTCCGGATCGCGAGTCCCAGCAGCTTCGAGATCCTCGGCACGTGTCGCTCCTCCGGCTCCAAATTGAATGCCGACTTCCGGCTTCGCTTTGAGCCCGGCCTTTCTGACCCTCTCGAGAAGGCGCAGCCAATCGTCGGCTGGAATGGTGATGAATCCGCAGGAGATTTCGATGATGTCGAAGCCGATGCGCTTGCACTCCTCAATGTATTTGTCGACGGCATCAGGCCCTTGGGTCAGCACATATTCTAGGAAACCCCCGGTCGACACCAGAACATCGCGGTCGTGGCTAAGCTTCAGCAACTCGATCAGAGCCGGACGCGGCATCAGGCTGAACGAACCGCCGGCGAACTTGAGCGAGTCCACGTACTCGCCCATGGTCTCGAGAATGTCTTCCAGATGCCGTTTGCCTAGTGGCGTGTAATAAGGACCGCGGATCTCGGTAAGCCCAGTCGTTCGTGGTTTGAGAGAGCGCTCATTGATGCGAAGAAATGAAAACGCCCGCTCAGGCATGTTTGGGACTCCCGGTCGTCTTGGGCGCGCTAACCGAGGTCAGCAGCCGCATCAAGTCGCGAATTTTGGTGTTTTCCAGATCTGCAAGAGCACTTGTGATGGCTTTTCTCTCGCCTTCCGTTGCGTATGGCGCCGCCAGCCGGTCGAATTTTTGGGAGGCCATTTCCCACGACATAGGTTGGCTGACAAATCCGGGGTAATCGCGGCTTTCCTTAACTAGAGTCCGCCCGTCGCGGAGGACGACTCGAATTTGGCAGGGCATTTCCTCCGGGAATCGCTGCGAGTACGCGGGATTGGCGGTCACGGACACTCGCCGGAGGAGATTCTGCACGTCCTCCCTCAGGATTCTGCCCGATTCATATTGGGCGGGCATGACATCGCCGTCCAGGATGGCAACCGCAACGACGTAAGGCAGGCTGTGGTCTGCCTGTTCTTTGGTGGTTACCGAATTTGTCTTGTCACCCTCTTCTCCTCCGCCGATGATATTGAATGCCACATCGAAGGTCTCGATCGCGACCTGCTCCACGTCCGCAGGACAAAACTGGTGGCGGACCTTCAAGTCCAGCACACCCTGAATGGCGGCTTGCGAATGGATCTCGGCATTGAACCGCTTGAGAATCGTCCGTTTGACACGATCCAGATCTTCCCGGAGCCAGTCGATATCGAACACACCGGCAATCGCATCCATGAAGCCTTTGTCTCCTTCAAAGACTTCCAGCGGACCGGTAATGCCGTTCTTCGCGAGGAAGACAGTTCGCGTACAACAGGCGGCCGTGTTCGGAAACACGAGCCCCTTCCAATGCGAAAGCTGGCCGGTCCTGGTGACCCGAAGAGCATTAAATGCAGTGCCACAAATGGCGATGGCATTGGCCGTCTGAATTTCGTCCAGTCTCAGGACTTTGGAAACCCCGGCAGCAACGGCGTACGAGCCTTGTGTGGTGTGATCGAAACCCTTGTCACGCACCGGTGCGACGTCGCTCAACCGGCACTGCACTTGATATGCAACCGCCAAAGCAGTCATCAACTCCCGGCCGGACGCATCCACGTATTCCGCCCCGGCTAGGATAGCCGCGAGATTGTCGCTGGGGTGGCAGGTTTCTCCCTTCGCGAGGTATGCATCGTTGAAATCGAGGTAGCGAACCAGCGCGCCGTTGTAGAACGCGGCGGAATCGGGAGCGGTTGTCCCGCCGCCAATCAGCGCGCACTTGCCCTCGGGCTCGAATTCGCTGATGTGCCGCCGGAGGATCTGAACCGGTTCACCTTCGAGCGCTCCCAGGGCGCACCCCACGGAGTCTAAGAAGCGGATTTTCAATTGCTCCCTGGCCGTGTCTGATAGATCTTCGTAGGCTGAGCGGCAAACGAAAGTCGCCAGCTTCTCAGCGCAGGTCATCGCAATCGCCTCTCGAGCTGGTGTTTGCTCCTCACGCTGTAAGTTTGCGCCCGCACGCGGCGCGAACCAATAGTTCATTTGTAACGGCCTTAAGGATGCCTGTCACCAGCGGAGGTCAGACTGGCTGTGATGAGCCGAGCGAGCGGACTTTACCCAACCGAGGTGATGTGCGCTGGGCGATAAGCAGGCGGATAATGTTCGATCTTTTGAGTTGGGGCTGAACAAGCGACTGCACCAGTTCCGGTGAGCCTCTGTTACGCCCGTTTCACGCCGAGTGATGGCCGATTCATTGCCAGCCGGCCTGGCCTCGAACAGAATAGAACCCAAAGGTGACACTGCTGATCGTGCAAACGATCAGACGCGAAGAATTGGCGTTTTATGGAACAGCTTGTCGAAAAGCGTTTATACCCTGAGCCCTCTAAGGAGATTTCGCAGAAACGAAGGGACCTGGCACCCGAGATCTACACAGCGTTTCAATCGTTTAGCCAACGCGTTTTTGCGGCCGGTGCCTTGCCTTCTAAGACAAAGGAACTAATCGCTGTCGCGGTAGCGCATGTCACGCAATGTCTCTATTGCATCCGCGGCCATACCAAACGCGCGACTATGAAAGGCGCGGCCGCGCAAGAGATCATGGAAGCGATTTGGGTTGCTGCTGAGATGCGGGCTGGCGCAGCATCTGCACATTCTGCGTTGGCCATTGACGAGATGACCAGGGATCATCCGACCGGCCAGGCTGTAACGAGCACTGAGATCAGTCGTTAAGCTAAACGAACCCCCGGCGCATCGCGTGAAGAACGGCTTCCAGCCGGTTGTGCGTGCGGAGCTTTTGGTTGATGGCGTGGAGATGATTTCTCAGGGTTGGCAATGTGATTCCGAGCTCTTTTGCAACTTGGCCAGAGTTTTTGGCCTTGGCAAAAAGCATCAGGATGCGCTGCTCCTGATCTGAAAGAGACTCAACCGGTGCAGGCTGGGACTGGCTTTCCCCCATCGAAACGACGTGTTTTGACAGCTCGATCATCTGTGAGAAGCTTCTCTCAGCTTCCTTTCTCTTGCTGATGTCATGGCTGAGGTGTGCAATTAGGCGTCGATGAAGGCGTGAGTCTTCAAAAACGATCGTCGAAACACTCACCCACCTCCGCTGGCCGGAGCGTGTCGTAACCTCCAAGTCGAACGTCGGAATCGACTCGTTGTGAACCGCGCAACGCTGAACGCTGCACTCTCCGGAGCATACCGTGGTGCCGAGCGCGCCCTTGCCCTTGAGAACTTGATCGCAGGTTTTGCTCAGAACATCCGTTTGCGAATAGCCGAACAAGCGCTTGGCGGCCGCATTCCAAAAGCAAATCTCGCCGTCGAGTGTTACGACGAAGGCCGCATCCGCGATCCCTTCGAGCAGCTTGTAAACGTCTCCGGCCAACATCATTCCATCTCGCTATTGGCGGCTCTCTTGAGGCCGAACGAAGCCCTCACCAAAGATTCTACCTCCCACGGCCATCCGTTACGGTTGTTCCACTCCCGTGACGGTGGTTCATTGTGCTCCACTCAGGTTCGGCGTTACGTTGATACTGTTGCCGGGAATGTGCGGTGCGTCACACTCGCAATGAGGGATTCCGAAATTGGAACGAATTGATTGGCGCTACGATCGGCCCGGTTGAACGACCTGCAAGAAGACTCAGGAGTTTCTTGCCGCCAACAGTGTCCAAACAGGATCAGTAGTCGACGCGAGAAAACGCCGCTCAAATGGATCGACGTGCGTAACATAATTCGAGACGTGGATGAGATTTACATCGCCAAAGGAAAGCGGATCATTCACGTCCAGCTCAACCCGAGCAAACACGAACCGGATCTGCTGGCCCGCTTGCTGTTGAGACCCAGCGGTAATCTCCGCGCTCCCACTTTTCGATGAGGCAGGACTCTGGTCGTTGGATTCGACGAGGCGACCTATCGTAAGGTCCTCGGCAGGGCGTGAAAAACAATGCCCGAACTACCGGGAGTCGATGTCATTGCCAACGAGTTGCGCCCCCGGCTCGTTGGCCGGCGGATTGTCGACGTCCAGACGGACTGGCCTAAGTATTTTCGGCTGCCGGCGGCAGAAGCCGATTTCCGGTCTTGCATCAGGGGTTGACGTATCAACTCCGTCAGAGGTCGCGCCAAGTACATCCTGATCTATCCGAGCGGCGATCATCTTCTGGCGGTGCATCAAAAGATTTCGGGCCGGCTTCTGGTGGGTCGACGGGCCCGCAAGCCCATCGGCGGTGGCCACCATAGCCAGTGGCAGCCAGTTCGTTCCGTCGGCAACGCACCGCCAAGGGGGCGCTTTATCCACTTGGTTTTCGAGTTGGACAACGGGAAGCAGTTAGTGCTCTCGGACCTGCGGAAATTTGCGGAGGTGCTATGCGGGGCGAAGCAGGCGATCCTCGACCTGCCGGAAATCCGAAACCTGGGGCCCGAGCCGCTGGCCCCCGAGTTTACGTTTCTAAACTTTGAGAGGCTGTTCACCCGCAAAGGAGGAACCCTCAAGCGAGTACTCATGGATCCCACTTTTATCGCCGGAATTGACAATTTGTATTCAGACGAGGTCTTGTACGTCGCCGATTGCACCCCCTAACCCGCGTGGAGCACTTGAAGACGAGTCAATTGCGTCGGTGGGCAGCAAGCCGTTGTTTATCGAGCCGGCTTTGCGGCTTAGATGTTGTGGCCAGGGTCCAGGCATCCCGCCTCGTCGAGGCTCTTGAGAAGCAAGTGTAGAAAGACAAGACCACCATAGCCCTTCCACTTCCTCAAAACTTGCTGCACACGTTCGTAATCGAGTTTCTTCCGTAGACGCAGCCAGCGTTCTAGGTTGTTTCGGGCTCCGACGTCATCACCCGGAAATATATTCGTTCTTCCTAAACCACGGAGCAGCACATATTCTGCAGTTCAGCGTCCTACTCCGGGTATTGCGATGAGATGCTCGAAGCATTCTTTATTGTCCAACTGAGTGAGCTCTTCCAGATCGAGTCGTCCCTCGACGATTGCCTGTGCCACTCCAATCATCGATCGAGCTTTGTTGCCGCTATACCCCAGCGGTCGAAGGTCTGCAGGCTGCAGGTGGGCCAAATCTTCCGGACGAGGGGAAAGCGTGCATCCCCTGGCCGAATTTCAGACCGCAGCGTTCGGAAAGGCGATTGAGAAAAACAATCCCGACCGTCAGACTCAGCTGCTGACAGGTAATTCCGTTTACGAGACATTCAAAAACGCTCGTAAAACGAGGGGGCCTTAGCCCGCGAAACCGTTCCACCAACTGGGCCAGGCGGGCATGCCGTGAGGCGAACTCGTAAAACTCAGAAAGGTCCACGTCGATCCCCAGCAGCCGCTTCAATGCAACTGTGACGACCGGCTCAACCGCAGGAGAAAGATTGTCTCCCGCTACTGTGACGTCCAGGATCATCGCATTCTGAGTAACCGCAACGAGGACAGGTTTGTCACCAACTGCCAGGACTCGGCAATACGTCACCGTTCCAAACGTCTACAGCATTCATCCTGCGACGTCGCAAGGCCCACGCAGTCAGATCCAGCCGGAATGGCATCCGCGGACGAACGGAAAAACAAATCACATCATGATCCAACAAAAACGCATTCGAACGGCATGAAAGTCGGCAGATTACCGCGCGGCACGAACAAGACCCGTTGAAGAGTGTGGCGTTTCAGCACAATTGGATCTTGGCCCAGTGCATCCTTCGGTACATTGTTCGTCGGTACCCGCAACGGCCAAACTGAAGCAAACCAGCCGTTGTGGCGAGTTCGAGGCCAACTGTAACTATAGTGCAAATCTGATCGCCGAGGCATCGCACCAATCCCTTTTGACACACTTTTGACGTTTCCTGCTCTACACTCGGCTTAGGATGTGAACTCAGAACACCCGTGTCGACACGATACGAGGCTCGAAATGATCAACCTAAAGCGAGCATATGATCCCGTTGCTTCCACCGCGGTACGCGTTTTCTTGTGGAGAGGCTTTGGCCTCGGGGCGTGAAGAAAACTGGCCTGCACGTGCACGCATGGCTGAAGGACGTGCTTCCCAGCACCACCCTGCGTCGCCGGTTTGGCCATGACCCAAAAGAGTGGAGTGAATTCCGACGGCGGTACTTTCACGAATTGGGCGCGCATGCCGAGATCATAGACCTCATTGTCAAGCTCGCACGGCGCAGCCGCGTAACCCTTGAGGCAACGTGAATGCACGGTGGACGGTGTATTGAAAAAGAAGGAACACTATGAGTGCTGCTGAAACGTGGCCGATTTTTACCGCCAAACTGAAAAGCCGGGAAGAGATCGCGGAGCGCACGATGGCGTTCCACTTCGAGAAACCAGTAGGGTGAGCGTTCAAGGGCGGGCCAGTTTATCGACATGACTTTGCTTAATCCTTCCCAGACCGATCCTGAGGGCAATAAGCGAGGCTTTTCGATGGCGAGTGCCCCTCAGGAAGAAGCCCTGATGGTGGCGACCCGCTTGCGCGATACGGCTTTCAAGCGGGTGTTAAGGGACATGCCCCTCGAAACCGTGGTGAAGATCGAAGGACCGTTCGGCAACCTGACGCTCCATAACAATGCCAAACGAACGGCGGTACTTTTGTCAGGCGGCATCGGCATTACGCCGTTCCGAAGCATTCTGTTCCGTGCGGCAAAAGAGAAACTTCCTCATCGGATCTTTCTCTTCTATTCGAATCGGCGACCAGAGGACGCACCATTCCTCGCGGAGCTTCAAGCGCTGCAAAAAGAGAACTCAAGCTACAAGCTTGTCGCGACCATGAATGAAATGGACAAATCGCCATCAGCCCTGGCACGGCGAGACCGGGTTGATCGATAAAGAAATGCTTTCAAGGTATTTGAAGGATGCCGTGTCGCCCATATACTATATTGCCGGGCCGCCAGGGATGGTCAAGGGTCTCCACACGATGATCAATGGGACCGGAGTTGATGATG
>Ga0207695_10005786_pt1 | contig 16274 bp, 16 predicted proteins | sample KBSC54metaG_FD_184354 | JGI IMG/M metagenome (GOLD analysis project Ga0207695, IMG submission 184354) | Corn rhizosphere microbial communities from Kellogg Biological Station, Michigan, USA - KBS C5-4 metaG (SPAdes) (version 2) | ecosystem: Host-associated > Plants > Roots > Rhizosphere > Soil... | reverse complement strand
GTCGATGGCGGGCATCGAGCGCATTCGCAACGTGGCGCGGCAGGTGAAACGCGAATGGGCCAAGGGCGAGCAGATCGCCGTGGTGGTCTCCGCCATGTCGGGCGAGACCGATCGCCTCGTCAATTTCTGCCGCGAGGCCTCGCCGCTATACGACACCAGGGAATATGACGTCGTCGTCGCCAGCGGAGAGCAGGTGACGAGCGGCCTGCTGGCGATCGCGCTGCAGGCGATCGGGGTGCCGGCACGCAGCTGGCTTGGCTGGCAGCTGCCGATCCGCACCAGCGACGCCCACGCCTCCGCGCGCATCGCGACGATCGACACCGAGGCGCTCAACGCCAGTCTCGCCAACGGAGAGGTCGCGGTGATCCCCGGCTTCCAGGGGCAGACCGAGGAAGGCCGCGTCACCACGCTCGGCCGTGGCGGTTCGGATACGTCGGCGGTGGCGGTGGCGGCGGCGATGAAGGCCGATCGCTGCGACATCTACACCGACGTCGACGGCGTCTACACGACCGACCCGCGCATCGTGCCCCGCGCGCGGAAAATCCCCAAGATCACCTACGAGGAAATGCTGGAACTGGCGTCGGTCGGCGCCAAGGTGCTCCAGACCCGCTCGGTGGGCCTCGCCATGAAGGAGAAGGTGCGCGTGCAGGTGCTCTCCTCCTTCGGAGACCCTGACCAGGAACCCACCCCCGGCACCTTCGTCGTCGGCGAGGACGAGATCGGAGAAGACAACGTGGAACAGCAGCTCATCACCGGCATCGCCTATGATCGCAACGAGGCGAAGATCACGCTCGTCGCGGTGCCCGATCGCCCCGGCGCGGTGGCCTCGATTTTCAACCCGCTGGCCGAGGCGAGCATCAACGTCGACATGATCGTGCAGAACGTCGCGCACGGCACCGGATCGACCGACGTGACCTTCACCGTGCCGGGTGCCGAGCTGGCGCGCTCGCTGGATGTGCTGGAGAAGGCGCGCGACACGATCGGCTACGAGAAGCTGGTGCCCGATACGGAGGTCTGCAAGATCTCGGTGGTGGGCGTCGGCATGCGCAGCCACGCCGGCGTCGCGGCGACGATGTTCCAGGCTCTGGCCGGGCGCGGCATCAACATCCAGGCGATCACGACGTCGGAGATCAAGGTGAGCGTGCTGATCCACCAGGATTATACCGAACTCGCGGTGCGCGTTCTGCACACGGCCTACGGGCTGGATGCCGAGGATGCGGCCTAGAGCTTTCGCCTTCGCGATGACGTTGCTCCTTGCCGGGACGGCGAGGGGCGCTGATCGCGTGGAGATGCGCTGCGGCTGGTTAGACAATCCGACACCGCAGAATTACTGGCTAAGAGACCGGCAAGGCGAGTGGACGCTCTCCGAGCAGGGCGGCTACGTGGCCGACGGGTTCGACACCATGCCCGACATGTCGACCAAGGGCGTGATCGAGACCAACCGCACCTACGGCTATAGCTGTGCCTGCATTACCGGGGTCTTCGATGCCAAGGGCCATACGGTCGACAAGATCGTCAAGGCCGTGCCGAAGCCGCTGCGCCAATGTCGTGCGGATCGTCGCCTGCCGAAGTTATAGGCCACTGCATCCCCCGGGGATGACGGTACGGGGGTAATTGGCTACAGCCCCCCCATGACAACCCTCGAAGCCACCGCGCCCACCGCCGCCTCGATCGGCCACGATCGCCTCGCCCGCCTGATGAAGCGCGGCACCGATTTCCTCGGAAGCGAGGTCGCCATCATGGCGGGCGCGATGTCGTGGGTTTCCGAGCGCAACCTCGTCTCGGCGATGTCCAACGCCGGCGGCTTCGGCGTGATCGCGTGTGGGGCGATGTCGCCCGAACTGCTCGATGCCGAGATCGCCGGTACCGAGGCGCTGACGGCCAAGCCGTTCGGCGTCAACCTGATCACCATGCACCCGCAGCTCAGCGAGTTGATAGACGTCTGCGCCAGGCACAAGGTCGGCCACGTCGTGCTGGCCGGCGGCCTGCCCCCGACCGGCTCGATCGAGCGTATCAAGGCGTCGGGCGCCAAGCTGATGTGCTTCGCCCCCGCGCTGGCGCTCGCCAAGAAACTGATCCGCTCGGGCGTCGATGCGATCGTGGTCGAGGGCATGGAGGCCGGCGGCCATATCGGCCCGGTCTCGACCAGCGTGCTGGCGCAGGAGATCCTGCCCGTCATCGCCGCCGACATCCCCGTCTTCGTGGCGGGCGGCATCGGGCGCGGCGAGGCGATGGCCGGCTATCTGGAGATGGGCGCGGCCGGCGTGCAGCTCGGCACCCGCTTCGTCTGCGCGACCGAGTGCATCGCACACCCCAATTTCAAGAAAGCCTTCATTCGCGCCTCGGCCCGCGACGCGATCGCATCGGTGCAGATCGATCCGCGCCTGCCGGTGATCCCGGTGCGCGCGCTCAAGAACGCGGCCGGCGAGCTGTTCACCGCCAAGCAGCGCGAGGTCGCGCAGCTTCTCGACGACGGCAGGGTCGAGATGATGGAGGCCCAGCTCCAGATTGAGCATTACTGGGCGGGCGCGCTCCGCCGCGCAGTGATCGACGGCGATGTCGAGCATGGTTCCGTGATGGCGGGCCAGTCCGTGGGCATGGTGACGAAGGAGGAACCGCTGGCGGATATCCTCGCGCAGCTGGTGGACGAGGGCGCGCACGCGCTCGAGCGGCGTTCGGGCGGGGAGTCTTAATCCTCCCCCTTGGGGGGAGGTGGCACGCCGAAGGCGTGACGGAGGGGTATCACCGCTTGGGGCAGGCGCAACGCCCGCCTCCACTCCTCCACCATTTGCTCCGCAAACGGTCGCACTCCCCTTGCAGGAGAGGATTTTAGGGCACGTTGCTCGCCACCACGGCCGGGGCCTGCTCGACATCGTCCAGCGTCGGCGCGTCCGGATCGGCGGGCGTGGTCTCGGGCGTCATCGGCAGCGCATCGGCCATCGTTGTGCCGTCCTCGGTGATCGCCACGGTCGCGCCGACATCGGTCTCTTCGTAGAGCGCCTTGGCGAAGGCATCGGGCAGGTGCACGCAGCCGTGGGAGCTGCGATAGCCCGGCACGCTGCCCGCATGCAGCGCCACGCCATCCCAGGTCAGCCGCTGCATGTAGGGCATGGGCGCCGCGCCGTAGAGGTTGGAGCGGTGCGTCACCTCCTTCTGCAGGATCGGATAGGTGCCGAGCGGCGTCTCCTTGCCGTCCTTGCCCGTGGAGATGGTGGTGATGCCGATCAGCGTGTCGCCGCGATAGACGAACGCCACCTGCCGATCGAGATCGACCACCATCGCGACCGCGCCGTCCGACGCCAGTTCCGGGTGCCAGAGAAAGGCGCCGGGCTTGAGCGTGTCGGCGTCCGCCGCCGTCAACATCCCCGGGGCGCCATCGGTCACGCGATCGGTCGCCTCGGCCGGATCCTGCGCGAAAGCGTGCGATGGCAGCGCCACCGCCATCAGCGGCGCGACGACGGCAAGGATCAACGAAGGCGTGCGGCGCATGGCGTCCCTTTCCATCCTCCCGGATACGAACGTGCCTATGCCGCCAGTCGCGCGACTGGCAGCGGCCTGCGATCGTGATGCGGATTCTCTCGACAGAACGACGAACGCTGCGATTGGTGCCGCGAAGCCGTTGCGTTCGCCACGATCATGCTTGACGAAGACGAGCGGATTCAGCGGGCGCCGACGCGCTCCGCGATGGCGGCGTAGGCCGCGAGCCGCGCGACGGCGGCATGATGGATGCCGGGTGGCGTCACCAGCACCCCGAAGGCCTCGGCACTGGCCGTGTTGAACGCCAGCGGCTCGCCCAGTGCATCGGTGATCGTCGCCCCCGCTTCCCCCGCGAGCAGAACGGCGGCGGCGATGTCCCACTCGTGCCCCCAGCGCATCGTCGCGACCAGATCGGCTTCGCCGGCCGCCACCATGGCGATGCGCAGCGCGATCGAATTGGGCTTGGGGACGGGCACGAGATCGCTGTCCCGGCGCGGCAACTGATCGGCGGGAACGCGCGCGCCGACGATCGTGTCGCGCGGCGTCACGCGGATCGCCGCGCCGTTGCGCCATGCGCCCTCGCCCGCGATCGCGGTCCAGCGCTCGCCGCGCGCCGGCGCTTCGAGCACGCCGAGCACCGGGCGGCCGTTCTCGACCAGCGCGATCGAGACGGCCCAGCCGGGGCGTCCGCGCAGATAGTCACGCGTGCCGTCGATCGGATCGACCACCCACACCCGCCTCGCCGCCAGCCGGGCCTTGTCGTCGGCGGTTTCCTCCGAAAGCCATCCGGCGTCCGGATCGAGCGCGGCGAGCCTGTCCTTCAGGAACCGGTCCACCTCCAGGTCGATGTCGCAGACCGGTTCGCCGCCGGCCTTCTCCCAGCGTTTGAAGCCGCCCGTCGCCTTGCCGAGCGCCAGCGCGCCGGCCTCGGCGGCGATGGCGACGACCGCATCCAGGCGCGGATCAGGCACCGGCGACGGTCATCCCGTCGATGCGGATCGTGGGCACGTCGGTGGCACGCTCGAACTTCAGATCGTCGGCCGGGGTAAGCGCCCGGAACATTGCGCGCAGATTGCCCGCGATGGTGATTTCGGCGACCGACGCCGCGATTTCGCCATCCTCGATCAGGAAGCCGGCGGCGCCGCGCGAATAGTCGCCGGTCACCGGATTGACGCCCTGCCCGATCAGCTCGGTGACATAAAGCCCGCGCTTCACATCCTTCATCAGTTCGGCCGGCGAGAGCGCACCTGCCTGCATGTAGAGGTTGGTGGTGCCGGCGCCCGGCGGACCGCCGATGCCGCGCTGGGCATTGCCGGTCGGCTGGAGACCGAGCTGGCGGGCCGAGGCGCTGTCGAGCAGCCAGCCGGTCAGCACGCCGTCGGCGATCAGCTCGCGCCGCGCTGTGGGCAGGCCCTCGCCGTCGAAGGGTTTCGAGCCGAGGCCGCGCGGACGCAAGGGATCGTCGACGATGACGATGCCCTTCGCGAACACCTCCGTCTCCAGCGCGTCGAGAAGGAAACTGGTCTTGCGCGCGATCGAGGAGCCGGTGATGGCGCCGGCCAAATGGCCGAGCAGGCTGGAGCCTACGCGCGGATCGAACAGGATCGGCATCGCGCCCGACGACAGCTTGGCCGGATTGAGCCGCGCCACGGTGCGCTCGCCGGCGCGGCGGCCGATCGCCTCCGCCGCCTCCAGATCGGCGAGATGGCGGGAGGAGCGATGGGCATAATCGCGCTGCATCGTGCCGCCCTCGCCGGCGATCACGCTGGCCGAGCAGCCGTGGCCGCTGGTCGCATAGCCGCCGGTGAAGCCGTGGCTGGTGGCGAGCGCGATGATCGTGCGGCCGTGGCTGGCCGACGCGCCCTCGCTGTTGGTGACGCCGGCGACCGCCCGTGCCGCGTCTTCCGCGGTCAGCGCCCGCGCACGGAGATCCTCGGGCGGGACGCCGGCGCCGTCGTCGCCGTCGACCGACGGCGCCGCGCCGCGCAGCAGGCGATCCTCGGGCGCGAGGCCGGCATAGGCGTCCTCCGGCGCTTCCTTCGCCATCGCGACGGCACGATCGACCAACGTGGCCAATGCATCGGCGGACAGGTCCGAGGAGGATACGCTCGCCGAACGGCGGCCGACGAAGAGCCTCAGCCCGATCGTCTCGCCTTCCGAGCGCTCGACATCCTCGAGTTCGCCCAGCCGTACCGAGACGGCGGTCGATTCGTTGCAGACATAGAGGCCGTCGGCGGCATCGGCGCCCGCGCGCTTCGCCTGGGCGACGAGATCGTGGACGCGGGTCTGGGCTTCGGCGACGGTCAGCATAGGCCGCACTTAGGAAGCCGGCCCACCCTCGTCTACCCCGCGCTGCCCACGGCAAGCGCCGCCAGTGCCATCAACAGCCCGGCGGTCCGGTTCGAGCGGAAGCGCTGGAGCGCGCCCAGCGGATCGGCGGGATCCAGTGTCCGGACCTGCCAACCCAGATGCAAAGCCATCGGCAGCAGCGCCAGCAGCGCCAGCGGATCGGGCCGCCGCAGCCAGTAAGCCGCACCCCACAGCAGCAACGCCAGCGCATAGCAGGCCGCGACGCCCGGCTTCACATGCCGCCCCATGGCCCGGGCGGAGGACTTCACGCCGGCCAGCACGTCGTCCTCGATGTCCTGCAGCGCGTAGATGGTGTCGTAGCCCACCACCCAGGCGATCGAGCCGGCATAGAGCAGCAGTCCGGCGGGTGGCACCAAGCCCGCCACCGCAGCCCAACCGACCAGCGCCGCCCAGGAGAAGACGGTGCCCAGCCACACCTGCGGCCACCAGGTGATGCGCTTCATGAAGGGGTAGCAGGCGACCGGCGCCAAGCTCGCCATCGCGATCCACCGTGCCGGCCAGTTCAGCCCGACGAGCACCGCGAGGCCGACCAGGCAGAGCGCGATCAGGAAGGCCCAGGCGGATTTCAGGCTCACGCGCTTGCTCGCCAGCGGACGATCGCGGGTCCGCGCCACGCGCGCGTCGAGATCGCGATCGACGATATCGTTGTAGACGCAGCCGGCTCCCCGCATCGCGATCGCGCCGATCCCGAACAGCAGGATCAGCATTGTCGACTGCCGGAGCGCGCCGCCCGCGAGCAGGATCGCCCAGGCGCCGGGCCAGAACAGCAGCCACGCGCCGATCGGCCGATCGAAGCGGGCAAGCAGCACATAGGGCCGCGCGGCCGGCGGCAGCAAAGCGAGCAGCCCGCGCCGCTCGGTATCGGGGACGATCGCCTCGGTCATGCGCAAGGCGATGGCAGAGCGCGAGCGGCTTTGGAAGGGCTTGGACAGTGCGGGCGCTTGCGCTTACTCCACGGGCCATGACCGCCACCCCCGCCTGGCCGCCCGAAAGCGCGCCGCGCCTCTTCGTCGATCAGCCCCTCGCCGAGGGCGCCGAGGTCGCGCTCGATTCCGCGCAGGCCAATTATCTGCTCAACGTGATGCGGCTGAAGACCGGCGACGCGGTGCGCTGCTTCGACGACCGCACGGGCGAATGGGGGGCCGAGATCTGCGCCGCCGGCAAGCGCGACGCGCGGCTGCGCATGGTGGCGCACATGGCCGATCGCGAGCCCGTGCCCGATCTCTGGCTTGTCGCGGCCCCGATCAAGCGCCAGCGCGTCGACTGGATGGCGGAGAAGGCCTGCGAACTCGGCGTCGCGCGCTTCGTGCCGGTGCTGACCCGGCGATCGGTGGTCGACAAGCTCAACCTCGATCGGCTGCGCGCGCACATGATCGAGGCCGCCGAACAATGCGGCCGCACCGCGTTGCCCGCGCTCGACGAGCCGGCGAAGCTGGACCGGCTGCTCAAGGGCTGGCCCGCCGAGCGCACCCTCTATTTCGCCGACGAGACCGGCGGCGACCGCTTCCAGCCGGGGACCGGCCCCGCCGCGATCCTGATCGGCCCGGAAGGCGGCTTCGACCCGGCCGAGCGCGAGGCGATCCGCGCCCTCCCCCAGGCGCGCGGCATCTCGCTCGGGCCCCGTATCCTGCGCGCGGAGACGGCGGCGCTGGCCGCCGTCTCGCTCTGGATGGGCCAGGCGGGGGATTGGCGCTGATCCCCCCTTTCCATACCGATCGGTAACGGCTAGGGCGCGCCGATGTCGACCCGCACCGCCTCCGCCGAAGCCGATCCGATCATCGAATCGCGCGACGATCTGCTCGCCGTCTTCCAGAAGGGTGAAAAGCCCAAGGAAAATTGGCGCATCGGCACCGAGCACGAGAAATTCGTGTTCTGGAAGGATACGAAGCGCGCCCCGTCCTACGAGGAGCCGGGCGGCATCCACGCGCTGATGATCGGCCTCACCAAGTTCGGCTGGACGCCGATCATCGAGGGTGAGAACGTCATCGGACTCACCGGCGCGGATGGCGGCATCAGCCTCGAGCCCGCCGGCCAGTTCGAGCTTTCCGGCGCGCCGCTCGACAATCTGCACGAGACCTGCGCCGAGACCGACCGCCACCTGCGCCAGTGCAAGGAGATCGGCGACAAGCTCGGCATCGGCTTCCTCGGCCTCGGCTTCTGGCCGGACAAGACGCGTGCCGAGCTGCCGATCATGCCCAAGGGCCGCTACAAGATCATGCTCGATCATATGCCGCGCGTGGGCACGCTCGGCCTCGACATGATGCTGCGCACCTGCACCGTGCAGACCAACCTCGATTATTCGAGCGAGGCGGACATGGTGAAGAAGTTCCGCGTCTCGCTGGCGCTGCAGCCGCTCGCCACCGCGCTCTTCGCCAACTCGCCCTTCACCGAAGGCAAGCCCAACGGTTTCCTTTCCTACCGCTCGCACATCTGGACCGACACCGATCCGCAGCGCACCGGCATGCTGCCCTTCGTGTTCGAGGACGGCTTCGGCTACGAGCGCTACGCCGACTACATGCTCGACGTGCCGATGTACTTCGCCTTCCGCGACGGCGGCTATGTCGACGCGGCCGGCCTCTCCTTCCGCGACTTCCTGAAGGGCGAGCTGTCCGTCCTGCCGGGCGAGAAGCCGACCAAGGCCGACTGGAACGATCATCTCTCCACCGCCTTCCCCGAGGTGCGGCTGAAGAGCTTTCTCGAGATGCGCGGCGCCGATGGCGGCCCGTGGAACCGCATCTGCGCGCTGCCGGCCTTCTGGGTCGGCCTGCTTTACGACGATCAGGCGCTTGATGCGGCGTGGGATCTGGTGAAGCACTGGACCGTCGAGGATCATCACCGCATCCGCGAGCAGGTGCCGACGCTGGCGCTCGACACCAAGGGCCCGCGCGGCCGCTCCTTCCGCGATCTGGGCCGCCATGTGCTGGAGATCGCGCACAAGGGCCTGGCCGCCCGGCAGCGCTTCAACGCGTCCGGCGACGACGAGACCGGCTTCCTCACCCCGCTCCACGAGATCGTGGCGAGCGGCAAGGTGCCGGCGCAGGATCTGCTCGACCGCTACAACGGCCCGTGGGCCGGCGACATCTCCCGCGTCTACGAAATGGCCTACTAGCTGGCGCACGTTCCCGGCGATGTGGATTCGACCGGATTAACTTTTACGCCCATCGTCGGATTGCTCCGAATCGCATCTAGTTGCAGGCAGGCCCGGTGTCCGACGACGTGCTCGCATCGCTCAGCCCGCGCCAACGCGAGGTTTACCGGCTGATCGGTGCCGGGATTCTGATCAAGAATATCGGCGAGCAACTCGGCATCCGCGAGGCGACCGTCCGCGATCACATCAAGGCCGTCCGCGCGAAACTGCCGAACCGCAGCAACGAGACCATCGCGCGGATGCTCGCCGCCTACGAGGCGACGCATCCCCAAAGTTGGGGGACCACCCCCCAAAGCGTTGAGCCGGCGGACATCCCGCCCCTAACTCCCTCCAGACCGGACGACATCGACCGGTTCGGGCAGGATCGGATCCAACCCGCGGCTTCGGCCACGGGGGGTATCTGGACCCTGCTCTTTCCGAGGCTGGGGAGGCCGCCCAATAGGCTCGACACGTCCGCGAGGATAACTCTGATCCTGCTGATGACCATTCTGGCCATGGCCGCCATGCTGGCGGGAGGCTGGGCACTCATCGCCTTCAGCGACTATCTGCGCGCACTCAACCGCCACGGCGGCTGAACTCCGGCACATCATCAACGTCATCATCGCCGACCTTGGGGGCCGGCGAAGGGGGAAGTCATGCTCAACGACAAGATCCGTTCGGTCCACGACGTCAAGCGGGAGCTCTTTCCGGCCCACACCGCCGCGCACGAGAGCCTGTCCCAAACGCTCCGCCTCGGCCTCGCCCTGTGCGATGCCCATCGCCGCGCCGGCCTGCAGCCGCACGAGGCGCAGTCCGAGTTCGAGGAAATCACCGCTGCCATCGCCCATGCTGGCGCGATGCGGACTCACATCATCAACGCGCACCGCAGCATGACGGCCACCGCGGCGCTGACGATGCAAGTTCCCGAGCGCATGGTCGGCGACAACTGCCCGTGGCCGACCGGCCCGAGCGGTCAGGTCATCGAGCACGAGCAGGCGCCGCAGCGTCACCTGCATGCCGTCGGCTGACGACGGCTTGACGAGAAGCCCTTCATAATGGTCATCCGCCATCGTGCCGCACTACGTGATCTTTCCCATCCTGCTTACGGGAAGCATGGCATATGCCCTGTGGAAGGGGGGAGCGCCCGAGCGCATCGCCGCCGCCGTCCTGTTTGCGGGCGTGATCCTCACGATCGTCGCGCAGCTGTTCGATACGAACCGCTATGCCACGGTGCAATGGGGCGCCGCGGCGGTGGACGCCGGCGTGCTGGCGGGATTTCTGTCCGTTGCGTTGCTTTCGACCCGCTACTGGCCGATGTGGCTCACGGCCCTGCAGATCATCCAGTTCTGCTCGGATTTCGCGAAGCTGCTGCCGGGCGTGGCCGAGCTCACCTATGCGATGGCGTCCAGCCTGATCGGCTATCCTCTCATCCTGATCATCGTCGTCGCGACCATGCGACACCGCATGCGGACCGCGCAATACGGCCTGCAACCCGCGTGGCGACACCAACTCCCCGATTGACCGAGGCCGCCCATGGCTAGCGCATTCATCGACGACCTGGAGCAGGAGGTGCAGCTGTGCGCCGGGCTCCTCACCTTCGCCAAGAGGCTGCTGCGCGAACGCAGGCTTCGTGAAAAGATCTTCGAGGCCGTGGAGTTCGGAGAGCCCGCCTGGGATATCCTGCTCAACCTCTACATCGCCCACCACGAAGGAAAGCTGGTGAGCGTGTCGAGCCTCTGCGTCGCGGCCGGCGTGCCCGCCACCACGGCATTGCGCTGGATTTCGACCATGGAGGCGCGCGGCCAGCTCCGGCGGCATCGCGATCCGGTCCACAAGCGCCGGATGTTCATGTCGCTGTCGGACGAGGCGCTCTCGGCGATGGACCGGTATCTGACCGCGCTGGCGGCCTGATCCGCCGTCTTACTCCGCCGGTGCCGCCAGCGGGGCGGCAACGGGCGCCTTCCACAGCCGCGCGGCGCGCACGAACCATTTCGTGATCGCGCCGTGCTCCGCCATCCAGTCCGCATAAGCCTGGTATGCGGGATCCTCGCGAAGCAGGTGGCGCTCCTCGGTCCTGGCGCGCCAGAAATAGACGCCGCTGATCAGGCCCAGGATCACGGTGTTGCGCACGGCATCCGTCCACAGGCCGGAGGTGGTCAGCCACGGCAGGGTCGCAAGCCACCAATAGAGGTTCTTGGAGAGATAGGCCGGGTGCTTGGTGAAGCGGTACGGCCCGTTGGTCAGCACGCCACGATAGGTGAGGTTGGAAAAACGCAGGCCGAACGCCACCGTCGCCCAGGCATAGCAGCCGGTCAGCGCCATCAGCGCGAAGGCCCAGAGCGGCATCATCATCGGATGATCGGAGAAGGCGCGCTCCCAGCCGAGCTGGCCGGGGCCGTAATCGAGCGGGCCGCCGGGGTTCATCAGGATGAAGGGCGGATAGCAGATCAGCGCCGCCACCCAGCCCTGCATGAAGGGGTTGCCCGATCGGATGTGCGCGTCGAGCGGCTTCAGCGTCAGGATATAACCGACCGTGCCGATGCTGACGTCGACCAGGAACATCAGCGCCACCGTCGCCTCGGCGAGCTTCATGGGATCGTCCCACATCTGCGCGGGCGAAGCGTGGACCGCGGCGCTCCAGTTGCCGGGCAACGTCGAGAACATGAAGGCGGTGAAGAAGCCCTTGATCGCCCAGCTGCGCATATGCTCGGCAAGCTGGGGCTTGAGCGCCGGATCGACTTCGCGGCCGAGGCTCATCAGCCAGTGGCCGAATGCCCAGGCACCGTCCTGTCGATCGATCAGGCGGCGATCGAGCCAGACGACATAGGGCACCGACAGCAGCACGAGCGGTAGCAGCGCCGTCGTGAGGATCTGCATCGCGTAGAGATATCCGCCGTCCCAATACCAGCGGCCCAGCGCGTAGAAGCAGGCGATCAGGCCCCACGTCGCCCACAGGCCGGCGAGCTTGACGAGGCCGGTGTCGAAGGCCTCGCGCCAGGAGCGCGGCTCGCCGTCCCAGTCGATTCCGGTGGATGAATGGCGATGGACGCGATCGACCAGCAGCGACCACAGCACCATCGGCAGCGCGCAGGCGGCAAGCCCGGCGAGCGGTACCCAGGGCGCGTCGAAATGCCAGAGGCGGACGGCGAGGTAGAAAAGGCCGAGGCCCGCAAGCCCCACGAAGCCGACCGCCGAAGACACCGCCGATCGCGGGCATGTCCGGGGGGCTGTGCTGTCGTCCATGGCATCCCTGTCCCTGTTCAGGACAGGCTGCCTATCCGATCAGCCGTAAGCAAGCCGTGAAGATGTGAGAGAAAGTCAGCCGACCAGCGCGGCGAGCGGCGACTTGGCGCGGGCCGCCTTGGCGTCGGCGGCGGCCTTCAGGATCGTGTCGGTCGAAGGCGCATCGGCATCGGCGGCGGCCGTGGCGTCGCCCTTGGGCGACTTGCCGTTGTAGATGAAGCCGTACACCGGGTAGCTGCTGGTGCCGAGGCCGCCGAGGCTCTTGAACCAGACGCGCACCTTGCTCCAGTCGTTGTTGGCCGAGACGTCCATCACCTCGACATCGTTCTCGACCTTGCCCGGGGTCGACCAGTTGGCATGGGTGACCTTGATGATCCGGTCGGAGACGACCTGGCTCACGGTGGCGACATGGCCCGAGCGCATCGAGCTGACCGACTTGAACACCAGGACCGCGCCCGCTTTCGGCGTCTCGCCACGGCTGTACTTGCCGACCGCCTGGTTCCACCAGCCGGCAGCCGCGCCGAACAGCTGGATGCCCGAGAACATGCGCGCGAAGGTGGCGCACTGCCAGAACGAGCCCTGCGCGTCCGCCGGCGACGATGCGATCACCGTCATCGCGAGCGCGATGGAACAGAGCGCGATCTTCGAGCGTTTAAACATACTGGTACTGCCCCGAGTCCCTTTTGCCGATTCGGGGTGTACCGGCCATCTCCTGTTAAGGAAGTTTACCTTCGTCGAGTCCACGACGGGCCGATACCGCGTTGCGGCGAACCGTTGATTCATCGGTTTGTCCTGCAACCTGCCGCCGCCAAAGCTTGCCAGCGCGTTAAAAAGCGCAGACAGAATCGCCAAATGTTCCAGCGCTTGGGCGAAACCGACGGCGAATCATGAAGCACTGGTTCAAGGATGGCGTGTTCCGCGCCGTGCTGCGCAACGCCGGTTATCTGGGATCGACCAAGCTCGTCGGCGCAGGCCTCGGGCTCATCGCGTTGATCGCGGCCGGCCACGGGCTCGATCCCGCCACCTTCGGCATGCTGACGCTGGTCCACACCTACGCGTTGGGCGCGGGCGCCATCACCAAGTTCCAGAGTTGGCAGCTGATCCTGCGCTACGGGGCACCCGCGCTTCAGCGCGACGACGAGGCTACGGCGCGCGATGCGATCCGCTTCGCCTTCGGGCTGGACATCGCCAGCGGGCTGGTCGGCATGGTCGCCGCGATGATCGCGCTGCCCTTTCTGGCGCCCGATTTCGGCATCGACCGTGCACATCTTCCGCTGGCGCTGATCTACTGCACGCTCATTCCCACCATGTCCGCCGCGACACCCACCGGCGTGATGCGCCTGCTCGACCGCTTCGACACGATCGCCAAGCAGCAGGTGATCACACCGGTGCTGCGCGCCGCCGGCGCGACGCTCGCCTGGGTGTTCGGCCTCGGCTTCCCCGGCTTCGTCATGGCCTGGTACGTCGCCGACATCAGCGGGGATCTGATCCTGTGGGGACTGACCGTCCGCGAGCTCCGCCGGCGCGGCATGATCGAGGCGCTGCGACCGGGCCTGCTGGGGACGGCGCGCCGCCTGCCCGATGCCTGGAGCTTCGTGTGGACGACCAATATCTCCACGTCGCTCGGCGCCTGCTGGGGCCCGATCAGCAATCTTGTCGTCGGCGGCGTGCTCGGCCCGGTGGCCGCCGGCCTCTACAAGATCGCGACCACTCTGCTCGATTCCGCCGGCAAGCCTGCCGACCTTCTCACCAAGGGCTTCTATCCCGAGATCATGCGGCTCGATCCGTCCAGCAAGCATCCCTGGAGACTGGCGGTGCGTACCGGGCTGATCGCGGGCGGCATCGGGCTGCTGGTGGTCGTGCTGATCCTGCTCGGCGGCAAACCGTTCGTCAGCCTGTTCGGCCACAAATATGCAGCCGCCTACGGGCTGCTCAGCCTGATGATGTTCGCGCTGATGATCTCGATGGCCAGCTTCCCGCTGCAGTCGCTCCTCTACATGGTCGGTCGGCAGCGCGCGGCGTTGGGCGCGCAGGTTGCCGCCACCATCGTCTATCTCGGGATGCTGAGCGTGCTCTGCCACCAGTTCGGGCTGACCGGCGCGGGCAGTGCCTATGTGCTGGGCAATGCGGCGCTCGCCTTGTTCATGCTACTCCCGGTGCTGGGGAGCTATCATGGCCGACAGCGTTATGCGCCGGCGATCGCCTGACATGAAATTGTAACATCGAGAGACGAGGACCGGACCATGCCCAAGATCACCATCCGCTCCGCCGCGCTCGCCATCCTCGCGCTCACCGCCATCCCCGCGGGTGCTCGCCAGCGGGACGAGGCGCCCTACAGCGCCAAGCAGTGCATCAGCCGCCATGGCATCCGGGACGAGACCTCGGAGAGCGACAGCCGTCTGATCATCCACGTCGGCGGCAGCAAGGCCTATCGCAACTATCTGCCGGCGGACTGCGACGGGCTTGGCCATATCAACAACGTGTCCAAGCTGCGCTTCAAGTCGGCCGACCCGGACAAGCTCTGCCAGGGCGACACGCTCGAGATCCTGGATCATGACGGCCTGCTCGGCGTGGGCGGCGATCCGACGACGACGCGCTGCACGCTGGGCCGGTTCGAGGGGATCAACGAGATGTCGCTGAGCGAGAATCTGCGCCGTTGAGGCGATCCATATAGCGCGAAGCTGGAGCGGGTAGCGGGGATCGAACCCGCATCACAAGCTTGGAAGGCTAGTGCTCTACCATTGAGCTATACCCGCGCTGGCGCCCCCATGCCCCGGCGCGCCCGGCGGGTCAATCGCCGTCTGACGGCCAAGCATCGCGGCACCCCCTCGCCCCGGGGACGACAGGACCGGTCTTCGACGATCGGCTAAAATCCGCCAGCGAATGCCCGGCGTTTGCCTTTTGATAAGATGATTGTGTGAGGTTGACGCTTGGAAAACCATGCGGCGCACCTCGCCTTCAGGCCAATCATCGGGCCATCGCCTGAATCTGAAGATTCTGGCAGCGGCGACGTGCATCTCGTTGCTGTGCGGCATCATCAATCTGCTGGGGCCGCTGGAACTGCTCGGCAACATCAACCGTGCCAAGCTGCGCAGCCACGCGCCGAGCGGCCAGGTCATCGTCGTCGCGATCGACGAGCCAAGCACCGACGCTTTCGGCCAGACGCCCTGGCCGCGCGAACGCTATGCCGCGCTGATTCGGAAGTTGCATGCCGCCGGCGCGCGCCGAATCGGCATCGATGCTCTGGGTTGGGGTCCTGACAGCCCCGCAGGCAGCGCTGCTTTCGAAGCCGCCCTCAGGGACGCGAACCACAGCGTCATCCTGCCCCTGCGGCTGAACGCCGACAGCATTAGCGGTCATGGCGGACTGGAATTTCCGCCGGCCCGACTGCTCCAGCTCGCGCCCGTCGCGACCACCAACATGGTGCTGCACTGGGGCAACATGGTCTATGATTCGCCGTACGCGCTCAGCATCGGCGATCGCATCATCCCCTCGATGGCCAGCGCGATGGGGGGGCAGACCGGCGAGCCGGGCAGTTCCTTCCCGATCGATTACGGTGTCGATCTGCATGCGATGCCGACGGTCAGCGCCGCCGATATCCTGAACGATCGCTGGAACAGCACGCGGTTCGCGGGCAAGGACGTGTTGATCGGCGAGACCGTCAACCTGCTGCGATACGGCGCGCCAGGGTTCGGCCAGCTCCCGGTCGTCTATATTCACGCCGCCGCGCTCGAGACGCTGCACGAGGGCCATCCGATCGATGCCGGGTGGCTGGCACCGACGGTGTTCGCCGCTCTCATCACCGGGCTCTACCTGTTTGCACGCCGCCGGTTGCTGGGCCGCATACTGCTGACGATCGGCTTCGTGGCGTTGTTCGCGCTGCCGCTTTTCGCCGACCGTCTGCTCATCTTCTTCTCGATCATGCCGGCGCTCGCGCTGTTGATAACGGCGTCGCTCGTGCGCACCGTCTTCAACATCCGCCAGTCGCTTCGAGACAAAGGGCTGGTCAATGCCGTCTCCGGCCAACCCAATCTGAACGCACTGCGCGAGGCGGCCC
>Ga0207695_10005785_pt1 | contig 16278 bp, 5 predicted proteins | sample KBSC54metaG_FD_184354 | JGI IMG/M metagenome (GOLD analysis project Ga0207695, IMG submission 184354) | Corn rhizosphere microbial communities from Kellogg Biological Station, Michigan, USA - KBS C5-4 metaG (SPAdes) (version 2) | ecosystem: Host-associated > Plants > Roots > Rhizosphere > Soil... | reverse complement strand
CCGGGTGATCGCCTCTGCAGCTAACTCCCCCGCGGCGCCAGCAACAGCACCAGCGCCTGCACTACCTCCATTGGCAGCGGCGAGGATGCCGCCTAGCACCGCGTGGCTTAATACCTGTGCAGTCTTGTTTTCATTCCCCTTTTGCGAGAAGTATTCGCCGATGGCATTCGCGAGATAGGGAGCGCTCGCGCTGGCTGCCAATTGTCCTGTGCTCTGCCCCGCGAGACCACCGACCAACACTGCTGTTATTGTCTTGAGATCACGCGTGTAGTCGCCTGTCGGGCCCCAGTTCTTCGCAGCTTCTTCATCGCCCCGTTCAGTCGCTGCCTTCTTCAACGAGTTGGCAATATCTCCGGCAATTTGCGCGCTTGTAGCAATCACCGTATTTGCAGCCGCGGCCATGGCCTGCTGTTCCTTCATCACGTTTCGTAAGTCCGGCAAGGCCTCAATTGCGGTATGCGCCGTCGCCAAATCGGTGTGTGCCCCAAGACCGGCGGCGCTGCTCGTGGCTTGGCCACCGACGGTGATCTTGCCGTCGGTTAAAGTCCCGTAAGTGGTAGAACTGGCGCTAACGCTATCTTGCAACATGATGCCGGGAGTCAAATTAGGACTTGGGGCACCCTTGCTATCCTGTGGCGTTGCGCCAGCCTCGCTGGCATTTTGTGTTGAGGTGCCGCCCGTGCTATCGGCCTTTTTAAGGCTGCCACCAAAACTTCCCGAAACACTCATCGTATCCGCCGAGTATTCCATCTTGTTGGTGATGTCCTCGAAGCTGATCGATTTAGTGCTCAGATCCGAATTCCCTGCATTGCTACTGGCAATGGCGCCGCCTTTCAGGGCGATGGTGTCGGCGACGACGTGGTAGCCACCGTTGCCGGCGAACAGGCCCGACTGTTGATTCACAAAGCTGCTGCTGCCGTTGGCAGTTGATTGCGACAGGCTGCCGGAAGCTTCCCAGGCAGTCCCGAAGGAGATCTGCACGCGACCACCGACACTACTCTGCTCACTATGCTGCGTGATCTGGTCTTGCACTGATTCAATCGTCAGCTTTCCGCCGGTGAGAGCATTGATGGTATCTGCATGGACGGTGGCACCTTTGAGCGTCGTGTCGCCTTGCGATTTGAGAGCGACGGTATCGCCGCTCAATTGCGTGTTGCTGTTGGTGAGCGCGTTGTAGTCGTAACGGCCGTTACCGATGTTGGCACTGATGTAGGCGTAGACACCGGTTTTGGCGCCAACCGAGAAGCCAACGCCGATTTCGGCACCAGCGCTGTGGTTGTCGCCATTGCTGACGACAGTACTCCGAGCGGCATCGAGCAGAATTTCGCGTGCTGAATCCAGGGTCAGGGTGCTGCCGGCTGCGACGCTGGCTCCGGTGGCGTGGATATCACCCTCAGTACTCGTAAGGGTGACGTTGCCACCACCTTGGATGGTGCTTCCCTGGGCCTGCGTATAGCGAGTGTGGTCTTCGCTGTCGGCGGTAGCGAAGCCGACCCCGACTTCACCCTTGATCAGGTCGCCGCTGCCACCGGTCGCGGCACTCACCGCCTGGTAACCATTCGCTGCCGCCGCCAGGCTTTGCATGGCCTGAAGGCGGCCATCAGACTTCTTGGCATTCTCGATGTTGTTGGCCAGGTCAATCAGCGGTGAGCTGATGCGCGCGAATGCGCCGATTTTGAGGCTGTCGCTGTTTTGATTATTGCTGCCGGTGTTGTCAGCCGTGTTGATGGTGATAGCCTTGGCATTGATGTCTATGTTGTTGGCTGCCAGAACGTTGCTAGCGGTCTGGGTATAGCTATCACCGGCACGCAGATTGACGTTGCCTTGCAAGCTGCCAACATTGCTGTCGATCTGGGTGACGCCGCTGTTGTCGTCCTGATTCTTCTCGGTGTGGTAGCCCGAGAAGCGCTCAGTGTCGGAGACAACGACCTTACCAATTGCCTGATTGTTGCTCTTATTAGCATTAGCCAGAATGTCCTGGCCGCTTTGGATGGTGAGGTTCTTGGCCGCGCTGATACTGAGATCACCATTGGTGACCAAATTGGCGGCAGTGAGGGTGATGTCGCCTTGGGTCGTCGACAGCGAGGCAGTGCGGCCAGCCGAAAGACTGGTGCCCATGACGGTAGTGGTGGTGCCGTCGCCCTTGCCATTGTTGTTGAACATCCCGACCGGCAAGGTGCCGCGATTGTCCAGACTCCAGCCTTTGGCGATGTTGGTCTGCCCCTGAGTTTCATAGCTGCGCGCGACATCGAGCGTGATGTTGTCTTTTGCGATCAACAAGGCGTCGCCTGCCGCACTCATCGCAGTGCCCTGGCTGGTGATACTGCCGTCGGTAGCAAGCAGAGTCAGGTTATTACCGGCCGTGAGAGTGCTGACCTTGGCGCTGCTGGTGGCATAGTCCTGGTTGCTGTTAGCGCTGCGTGATCCGGCTTGCACTACAACAGCCGTGGTAGCGGCCGAAACACCATCGGCCGTGGCATCGGCACGTTTCGTGGCCTGTCCGAGGAAGCTGGTGCTGGGGTTGCCGCGAGCGCTTTGCTGATAGGCATTTTTGAAGGCTGCGAGAGGGTTATACGTTATTCCAACCGAGAAACCACTAGAGCTGCTCTCTTGCGTGCTGTGCTCGACGCTGGTGTTTTGTGCAGCACTAAGATCGATGCTTTTTCCAATCAGCGTGAGGTTGTTACCGGCACCGATATCGGAGGCAGTGACGCGCAATTGCTGACCCGCCTGAATTTGTGTATTTCCATTGAGGGAGACAATGGTTGACCCTTGCTGAGTCACCATCTCCGAACTACTCTCACCGTTGGCACTAGTTTTACTGTAACCAATGCTGGCGACACCAGCACCGAAACTAGCGCCAAAACCGGATTTTTTCTCGCTATATTGGTGGACTTCTTCGAATCTTTCGGCAGCGGCAGAAATCGTCACGTTATTGACTGCGGAGAGCGTGGTATCTGCGTTTGATACGATATTGCTGCCGATGATGTTCAGGTCTTTCCCCGCCTGAATTACGACACTGTCCCCACTCAGGTTGCTACCAACGGCATCCGAATAAGCTTGTTTCCCGTAGCCAGTACTACTCCTGCTAGATAAGAAGCTCTTGGACGAGCTCGTGGCATATTCGCTATAACTACGGAACGCATCCTCAGATACGACGTTGATATTTCCGCTAGCAGCAACGCTGAGCTCCTTGCCCGCACTAATGTTGCTAGCGGCGATTTTTACATCTGCGTTTTCCAGCACGCCTGCCTTGATGCTGAGTCCATCAGCAGCGCCTATCTGGCTAGCGACCACATCTATGGCTTGGCTTTCAAATTGCGCAAAAGAACGGGATTGGGAGCGAGTCCTTACTGATTCGGACTCATTAAGAGCAGCACCAATCGTAACGGAACGACCCGCCAGGATTGAGCCGCTACCACTACCATCTGTGCCAATAGCGACTTGGGCCGCAGTCATACTGACATCTCGTTGTGCGACGATCTTGAGATCGCCGCCAGCACTTACCGTTGCGCCAACGTTATTGGTGCTCTTGTCGTGCCCGACATAGCCATTGAAATTGATGTCATAGGTACTGCCGGTCTTAACCGTGCTCAGATTGATGTCACGTCCGGCGTTCAAGGTGAGAGCGCCTGCACCAGCATCGCCAGATCGTCCGCTTGTCAGCGCAGCCCCGACGTTGTTGATATCTACTCCGGCAGTGATTGTCAGATTTTTTCCGGCCGTAATATCGGCTGCATTTGAAAGAGAAGTAAAGCTGCCGCTAGTCTGGCCATTCGCATAAGTCTGCTGGACGGTAAGAGTTTCGTTGCGGACACTGCCACCCGCGCTGATGACGATGTCGTCGCCGCGAATGCTGCCGCCCAGATTGGCCAGATCGTTTGAAGCGACCAGCACTGTACGTCCCGTACCGTCGGCGCGACCATCGATCATGCCGCCTTTGTTGGTGATGTTGGCGGCCTGGATGGTGACGTTAGAACCACTGACCAGGGCGCCGGTGTTCTGAAGCGCACTGTCGTCCAGATGCGCCAGATAGACGCGCGGCACCAAGACATCCTGGGTACTACCATCTGGCAACGTAACGGTTTGGCTGACCAGCCAGACGATATCGCTGGTCAGATGACTAACCTGGTCAGGTGTCAGCTCTACGCCGGGGCGCAAGTTCCAGGCTTGTGCTGTGCTGACACCATTGCTAAGTAACTTTTGATATTGACTATCGTCGCTGGCGGCGCCGGTGACCTTGCCGGTGAGCTGTGCAATCTGCTCCCGCACTAGGCGTTGCTCATAGTAGCCGTCACCCAGGCGCTTCTGCACCGTGCTTGGATCCACATTCAGCGCGGTCAGCAGATAGTCGCTGCTCAACCACGTGCGATGGTCGGTGAACTGCGAACGCGTTTCCAGCAGGTAGCTACCGCTGGCAGACGGCTGGAATAGTACGCCCGGCCGAATCGGTACCGGTACACTTCCGTTTTGCGGAAAGAGCGCGCCGGCGGGGAATCCGCTCATCGTCGGAAGGCCCGCCCCCGAAGGCAGCGTGCCGCCGGTTGGCGCATTGCTACCGGGGCGTGTGGCGACGCTCCCCAGCATGCCGCCGATCGGCTGACCACTTCCGGTAGCCGGAGCAATATCGTTACGAATATTGGCAGCACTGCCTGCGGAAAGATCGGCATTGCTGAAATTGTTCGCTACGATGGTGACGCCACCGTTGGCTACAATCGCTCCCTGAGTTGTACCAATCACTTCGGAGATATCCGGCATGCTGTAGGCAGTGACAACGCCCCCTGTCGTCGTGAAGGTGCCGTCAAAGCTGTGCCGGCGATACAAGGTTTGCCCAAGATTGGCGATGTTTGCGTTAGCTCCGCCCAACCACAAGCTGCCGTTAACGACAATATTACTGAATTCGTTGCTCAACGACTGGCCGATGTTGATACGTGCGTTACCGCCGGCGCGAATCTCCGCAATTGCGCCAGCCCCGCTCGCCAGCCTGTCTTCGGTGGCCGTGTGATGGGCATTCCGGATGAGCTCCAGCGAATCGTGTTGTTGCGCGAGATAGCGTTGCGTATCGCGGCTGAAGATGGTGTTGGGATCGGTGTAATCCTGTTCCGCCACGAACCTGATGCAGTTCGTCGTGCAATTCCCGTACTGGTTGGAGTACGCGGGCATGGGTTCCCAGTTAACGTCGCTGCGGCCATCGCGCGGATCATCTCCTCCTGCGACCTTGTCAGGATTACTGACATTGGCGGTTTGTGCATTGAAATACACCACGCGCGTACCGTCCGTAGCACTCCCGCGGCTGATCTGTCCGAATATGGCCCAGTTAGCAGAAATCCCTTTATAGAAAACACTATCGTCGGCATGCGTCCTGATAACTGCCCGACCGATCACGTAACCGTCAGGCGTGATGATGTTCTTGGTCTCCAACACGTCGGCCGGATTGACGTACAAGATTTCATAGGCGTTGAAGTTCGATGAGTCGGGCTTGTAGTACATTTGATTGGCGCCGTTGTGCCACCACGAAGGAGTTCTCATCGTGTATGACTCATCGAGCGTCTGCACCGTGCTCACCGCCACGCCGCTGCGGGTATTGCGCAAACTGACAGCCGCCAGTTCCATGTTGCCGCCAGCCTCGATGATCGAATCTTCGTTCGTGATCTGCGCCGTGCCGTTTACCAGACCGTTTGCATCACGTTGGTCATTGGCGCCGATCGCCATGCTGCCGGCGCTGTAAATGACCGCATTGTTGCGATTTGAAAGAGCATTCGTCACCCACAGCGACATGCTGTTGCCGCCACCCAGCAAAGCATTGTTGCCGGTATTGTTCAACGTCTGTGCGTGCACGACCAGATCGCCACCCAGAATAACGCCTGTGTTGTCGACGGTCGGCGCGGTAATATCGAGCAGGTTCCTCGAACTAATTTCACCAGCATTGGTAAGGGTACCGCTACCGTTGATGGTGATCGAGTCCGCCTGAATTGCTGCCGTATTGAGATTACTGATCTGGGCCGCAGACAACGACAGCGTTCCTGCTCGCAATTGTCCGGCGTTGGAATAGTTGCCGGCCAGGTTCAATATCATATTGCCGTTGGCGGCGAAGGCGGCCGCCGAGGATTGGCGGAAGCCGCTGCGAGAAGCCAACGAAGCAGCCGCCTGGGCACCGATGCTACCGTCGTTCACTACATCTTGCGCAGAAATGCTCAGAGTCTTCGCTGTGATGGTACCTGTCCCCGTGTTGCTCAGTTGTCCATCGGCGATCAGCGATGCTGTGCCGCTAGAAGCCTGGATCTTTCCTTCGTTGTACAGCGATGCGCCCGCGTTGCGCGCTGTCAGGTTCACGTCGCTTTGTGCGGCAATAGTGCCACTGTTGCGTATGCCGCCGTTGGCATTCAGCGTCGATGCGCCCGCCGTGGCAGTGATGGTGCCGTTGTTGGTTACGGCCATGTCGCTTCCTGCAAACGTGCCGCGGGCAAGATTGGCGGCATCAACGTCTATCGCCTGCGTTGCCGTGATCGTACCGCTGTTGGTGACGCGTCCGTCAGCGCCCAATTGCGCCTGGCCATCGGTTGCCTGAATACTGCCGCTGTTGTCGATATCAAACTGGCCGCCGGCGAACTGCTGGCCGGATGTATTGCGCGCCGCAATGATCACGCCATTCTTGCCCATCACAGCGCCCGTATTGCTCACGCCGCCATCGACATTCAGTTGGATGGTGCCGGCGCTCGCGCCAATGTCCCCCGTATTGCGCAAACCATAGCGACCATTAATACCATTGCTTCCCGATCCGCTTGCAATACGCATAGCTACGCCATCTCTGGCAAGAATTTTTCCGCCATTATCGACAGCGCCGGTAATCGCAAGGGAGATGGCACCACCGGCCACGCTGATCGTGCCGCCATTGCGCAGGCCTGCCTGCCCCGCAGCCGCCCCTATGTGGCGTGCAGCAATGTCAATCGCTGCCTGGCCAATCATGGAACCGGCATTGTCGATGCTGCCGTCCGCATTGATCTTTACCTGCCCCTGGATCGCGCTCATACTGCCACGGTTGTTCACATTGGCTGGCGCACCGGTAGCGCCGGACAAATCCAGACGTACATCATTGCGCGCGACCATGCTGCCCGCGTTATCAATACCTCCGCTGGTATTGACTGCAATGCTTCCGTTGACTGCACTCAAGGTACCGTCATTGCGCAACGCAGGACTTCCATTCGGACTCTGCAATTGCGCCGTGATATTGATATTGCTCTGAGCAGTCATCGAACCGCTATTGTCGACAGCACCACTTGCGGCAACGGTAACGTCGCCGTTGGCGGCCGCAACGCTGCCGGCATTGTTGACATCAGTGCTTGTAAGGCGAACATCGGTCTGGGCAAGAATGGCGCCGCTGTTGTCGACCTTTCCATTGGCGACGACGTCGATTGCACTTCCTGCTGCGCTCAACGTTCCACTGTTGTGCACCTCCTGCCCTGTGGCGCGGATGGAGGTCTGGGCCGTCACCGAACCTCCATTGTCGATTCGGCCGTCGGTGCTCAGGGTAACCTCGGACGTTGCTGCGGTGATGCTGCCTGTGTTGACCACACCATGGGCGGAGCCCGCGGCCACGCCCGCCGATTGGATGCGTATCTTGTCCTGAGCGTTCAGGGTGCCGCTATTTTCAATCCGACCGTCAGCCGTCAGCGAGACCTCACCAATGGCGGCACCGATATTGCCGGCATTGCGCATGCCCACGCCAGATTCGGTACCCACAAGGAAAATCTTGTTGGCATACATTCCACCTAGCTGCGCCACATCGACGCCGAACGCCGGCGCAGCATCCTGCGCTGCGATGGGCGTCACTTGCGTGTGATCCGCATTGACCCGATTGGTCCCCGCGGTCACATGCAATTCCTTCGCCCAGATACCTGCGTTTACTTCGGTGGCGCGCGCAATGATCTCGGTATAGTCGGACTGAGCATCGTTCAGTCCGGCCCCTTCGATCCTGACTCGTCCGCCACGCACGACATAACCGTCAAGATTACCGCCGTTCATGATGACTTCGCCGGTGGTAAGGGTAGTACGCGCTGAATTGATGAAGCCGCATCCGTCGCAGGTCACTCCTGACGGATTGGCGATAATGACCTGGGCGCGGTCCCCTGCAACCTCCACGAATCCGCGTAAGTAGCTTGGATTGCTGGAATTGACTTCATTAAGAATGACGCGAGCAGTGCCGTTGGCCAGATTGGGATTGCGCTGAATCCAGCCCCCCAGTTGGGTCTGCACGTCGGATCGGGAGTTGTTCAGGACGGCGCCGTTACGCTGGACATCGAACTGGCTATAGGTATTGCGCGACACGCCCGCCGCGCTCGGCGTCTGAATATTGACCTGCGGCACGCCATTGGCGGTATTCACGACAACCGGCTGCTGATTGCGGGGTGCATTAGGGTCAGCCACGATTTGCGCCTGCGCCCGCGGCAGCAAGGTCATTGTCGCGCCGACCAGCGTCAACACGGCCAATCCTATCCAGCTCAAACGTGCCGTGGGCAGCGCAAAAGTACGACTACCTTCAGTATCGCGTGACGAACTTCCAGAGCAATTACGGACAGTTTCGGCAACCGCCATGAGCATGCCACGGGCTTTGTTGAAGATAATGCGATAACACAACTGGTTCATGTTCTTCTTTCTTCTCGTCAGGAAGCGGCAACGCCGCTGTCAGTACGACCACATCAGGTTGAAACCCGCTGTCACGCGGGCAGTCTGGAAACGATCAGGTTTGGAAATCGGCGTGCCGGCAAAGACTTCATAGGAGACGCGCCCGAGTGCGCCGCGCAGTCCCGTCACCGCGCCGGCCAGGCGACGGCCGGTCAACAGCGCTGCTGAAGGACCTCCGACTTGTCCGTAGTCCGCACCCACATAGACTTCCTGGCCGCTTTGCCCCAGCGCTGCGGAGAGCTCATTTCGGACAAACCAGCCGTTCTCGGCCAATAAGGTCACTTCACCGTCGAAGCCCCGCACGGTGTAGCGTCCACCGATTGAGAACCTGTCTTGAGGCGTCAACGGCGTGCCATTCCATTGGGCGCGGGCGGCGAACGTGTAGCGCAATGCCTGCTTACCCCACGGCGCTTGCCAGGAAAAAGGGAGGTTGAGAGACAGATCTGCCGTCGTAATCTGGAAACGAGAAGTACCTTCGCCGAATGCCTCTTCTGGAGCAGGCAAGGAATCAAACGCGCCTGTCCCCCGCTTGTGCGCCAAGGACAAATCAAGAGTGGCGTCCCCCATGAACTCGCGGTGCGCCACACCCAGCTCCCAACCGGCGGTGCGACGACGCTGGACTTCCACTTCCGTGTCGTCCACGTAGTTGCTGGATGCTTTCAGAAAGCCTTTGAACGAGAGCGTGGTCTTGCGAACGGCGTCGCGGTAGACCAGACGAGAGAGTTTGAGCTCGTTGTTTTCGCTCTCGCCGCTATACATGTAGGTCTGATTGATGCCCGCCACAGCCTGGTGATAGCTGCTGGCGCTATTGGTGAACGCCAAAGCCCAGTAGCCAAAGGGCAGCGAATAGTGCACCACGTGGCTTTGGCTACCACGTATGCCGGCATCCCCGCCGCCCAGATCATGGTTGTAGCTGATGTAAAACAGGTCGCTGAGCGTCAACCAGTTGTCCAACGAGACCGTCGCGCTTCCCTGATACTTTCCGGTTGATTTGGTGCCGCTGTCGTCGACCGACGCGGTCAGACGCAAGGGAATGGCCTGGCGATAGCTGATGACCAGATCGCTGTCGCCGGCTTGGGCACCTTGTCCTTCGCTGGGTGCGACCTTGATGTCCGCCTCGGCGGTGGGCACACGCTTGAAGTTCTCCAAACCCTGCTCAATGTCGCGCAAGTTGAGTAGATCGCCCGGTGACGCAGGAACGGCGTTCCATTGACTGGCGCGCGGATCCGCATCTGCAGCGAAACGGATAGCGCGAATTCGCCCCGGTACCACCGTCAGGCGCAGTTCGCCGCTGGCAATGTCCTGAGGCTCGGCAAGCACGCGGGTGGTGATATACCCACGCGTAACGATTTCGTTCTGAATTCGCGCCATGACGATGTTAATGCCTTGCACACCAAGGCAGCGGCCCATCGGAGGATCGTCACTAGCATTGAGCCCTGCCAGCGCAAACTGAAATCGCTGAGCTGACTCACCGGTGAGAGTGATGCGTGTCACCTGGAAGCACGGAGACTCGCCTGTTGGAATCTTGCCTGCTGCTCCGCTCGCCGGCTGCGCTTCAGGCAACCGGACGTCAGGCTGCTGCTCTTGCTGGCGTCGCAGTTGGCGCTCCCGCTCCTGCTGACGCTGAAACTCTTGAGCGGCGACATCGGTTTGACCCGATGCGGGAGGGACATAGCCTGCGCTGGCCAAGAACATCAGGGCCGTGAGACTCTTGACTATCCAGTGTGTTTGAATATGTACTTCGTCGTCCTGCGCACGAAGAGCATCGTGAAGCCCGGCTGCGTGAGCAGCCGGAGCCTGGATCGAGTTTGGAAAGACACCAAAGAAAAGCCCCGCCAAATAGCTGACGCGCTGAAATATTTTGTTATTGCAATGCAAAACACCACCCCGTAAAACCCCGTTTATTTTTAATTTAATTTCCGGGTGGAATTTTACTGTCGGGCATTCTGCCTACGGAGGAGGATGTTAGCTTTTGTAAAAATAGTAGCTTAAAAGTAACAAATACTTATCGGCAATACAACTTAAATTGTCACAGAACATATTCACTAATAAGTTAGTTATGGCTGCAATTAGCAGCCTCTTTTTGCTGTAGCACTAGGCCTTCCTAGGTCGACCAGCCTTGTGAAGAGGTAGCGGCGGCATCTCTCCACGACCAAAGACACGATATCGACCAGGCAATTTGATTCTCAGAAACTGCTCTTTCTTAGTCAAATAGCGAATTGCTCGAAGTAGATTGTCACGCTTCTCATGATCGCTATGGCTCACCATGCCAATACCGCAATGACGGTATTTATGCTTTTGCATATTGCAGTTGTACATGGTGCCCGTTCCATTCGTGATCTTGTCCACCCAGTACTTGCCAATCATGCTGGCGTAGTAACTGTCTTTTTGTACTTTCACCCCATTAAAAAAGAAAATACAGTGGAAGTGGAAGCCTTTCTTTTCGCCGTATTCTAATTTCCAGATATAGCCCACCATGTCTTTAAATAGCTTGTTGCTGCGTCGGTTGTTGAGCAACTTGTCTAGATCCCTGCGTGCCTTTGCAAAATCACCAATAAGTCCAAAACCAGTCTTATAGCCCAAGTCCAGCCTTGCAACGAGCACGCGGGGGGAACACTCAAGCAAACGCGCCACATAGGCCTTGCAACTCTCAAAATTGTGGTTGGCGTTCTTTTCTCGATCGGAGACCCGGCGGTTAAATGGACGTGAACGACATTGCTCTCGAATGTAAGCCAGGAAGGCATTACAGCGCTGCCAGAGCGCCGTCTCAGGCGCGACCATAGAAGGCTGGTACGTATATTTGAAGTACTCCTCCTCCATCTCAAATCGCTTACAAGCAGCAAAGAACAGCTCTACCTTCTCACTGAAAACAAACCCTTCTCTCCAAGCAGATAGAAAGCCGTTGAATTCGAGAAAGGATCGACCTAGTTCCAGCACTCGTACGCCATCTTCTCCATGCTGGCCAGGTACTGCTTCAAACCCATCATCATCACTGGCTTCAATCGCTGCTACAAAGGCTTCAATTCTCGGCAGAGCGCTGTTGAAATATGCCCCTAATATGCCCCCCGGCTTTCCATTGTCTTCGATGTAGAAGACGTTCATGTCCTCATCAATATCTTTATACATGGCCCAGACGCTGTCTTCACCAGCGTCATCATTGTCTGCAGTCAATTTATTCTCCTACCGTTATTCAGGGCGGCAGTTGCCATAGCCCTGATCCGTGGAGCCTGGAGATGGATGCCAATGCTGCAGCAATGGCATCACTCGCTTCCTGTTAGCTGGTAATAAGTACCCCCCCTATGGTGGTGGTGCTTACATAGCAACGAAAGTCGATTTGCTGATGGTTACCTTCTGAGCCATGGTGTGCACACCATGGCAGACTATCTCAGCCATCTGCCGGCCCCATCAGTACAGAGCCATATCAATTAGTAAGACTCACTTTTTACTAGCTTATTACTACTAAGAAACCTCTCTCTATTCTCTATAACATTAATAACCAGAATTCAGCGTCCCGCCTAATACACAGAAAAGCCATGGTTTGGAAAACCACAATACCGCGCAGCGCTACATTGCGATGAAACTGCGATATACGAAGTTATGAGATCTACCTCCTCCAAAGTTGCTGTTGAAATACGGTCAAATCAGCAGTCATTAAAAACTACCAAATGAAAATTGACTGCCAGAATGAAAACCCTAGTAAGAGATCACTCCTACTAAAAAATAGATAACTTGTGCGAAAAAAAGAATAACTTGTATCGTTTTCAAAGCCTTTTCTATATTGGTTTGACGGGCAATCAGCCCACAGACGAGCGCGCCTGGACGCGTGACAAGATCCATGCATCGACTTCCGATTCCAGCCAACCAACCGCATCCATGCCTAGGCGGACCTGGACTGGAAACGTCTGATCGTGACGAGGGGATTTAGGATTGAGCTTGTCGTAGATAGCCGAACGAGAAAGGCCAGTACGCGCTTCGACCTGCTTGCGGCGCAGGATTGTGATGGGTGAATGTGTTTGGAACGTTTGCGACATCGTAAGCCCTCTTCAAAATGTATTGGAACGAGGAGCATCTTCTGACAAAACAATGGCGCAAAAAAGATGAAAAGGGGTGAAGCAAAAGCGCCTCACCCCTTTTCATCTTTTCTTGAAATAAGTATTTGGGTCTACTATTTAATTTATTTTTTATTTTTAGGTCGCCCTCCGGAGGGCGTTTTCTCCGGGCGTAATAGGGTTGCAACCGATTCCGCTAAATCTTTTGAAAAACTGAATACATCAACTAACTCGTCCTTCAAACTTTGAGAAAGCTCATCTCGCAGATTTTGATCAACCTGGCGCCAAGCTTCACCCACTTCAACAACGATCTCAAACTGACTTAACTCACCTTTGGCTCGCCGCTCATCAACCGCGGCTTGATCCCAGTTTGTATAGGAACTTCGAATCAATTTAACCAGGTTCTCGGCCAGCCTCCTACCGAATGGCTCACTAGTTTCTTTTAAGTATTCCTGTTCAATCCAAGCCGCAATATTCGTATTAGTTGATTTCGTTGACGGCTTTTCATTGGGATTGAAAAACGCAAGTGCAGCTCGGTGGAGAACAATCAACCTCTTCGACATATATGCTTGTTCCACGAAACCGTCATTAAAAGGGACCGATTGTGCGGAAGCCTTGCGTCGTACATTGTGAGTTTCAAGGAGCTTGCGAATGTCTTTGCCAAAAATATAAAGGACGCTCTCTGTTAATCGAATATTTTTCAGTGCTTCAGGATGTAGAGCGAAGTCTGCGCCCTTTGCATAGCAGGCAACGCGTTTAAATAGATAATCCATCTTCTCGCCCCAGACATTGGGGCGCAGAAAATTAGCGTTCAGCATACCGGACGGTAAAGAAGGTAGTTTCATCGCCACCAACTCGTGCTCAGCATTTGAGTGGAGCGCGGAGCTATAGATAGCCTGGCGGCAAACGCCTTGTTTTCGGACGATAGAGCAATCTGAATCACTAAGCTTTAAATAAGCCACATTCGACAACGCGATAGGCTCCATTCCAGAGACCCGATCTCGCGACGAGAATTTCCAGGCCGGGTCGCAAGTCGGATCATGATATTTCAGTACATCTGTGTTGGTGCTGCATACCACTATGCCGTCAGGAACATAAGTAAACAACGATATTATTCCTTGCCCACCATACTCAAGAATGATGTTCGGATCGCAGCCTAGAATGGCTGCTGCTTTTTCAATAGAGTAGATCCTGCCTGCCTCTACGGATGGTGCTGCCGGTACTATTGTCTGTGACATGCGAGTTTTTGACTGTCGAACAACAATTGAAAGATAGCGCATCCCGATTGTTCGACCGAGATGACGTGGCATATCTGACGCTAAAAGGAGCCTTGCCCCTTAGGCGGCCTTACTCAGATTAGGTACGTCTGACAAGCCATTTTCGACTTTATCAAGATAGTCGGCATAACCCTGCATCATGATCTTTCGCTCTTCTAAAAATGATTCCCGGTCATAGGAAGCGCCATAGGCCTCTCCAGATGAGTGTGCCAATTGGCGTTCTATATTAGAAAGATCGTTTCCAAGGGTCTTCAAAATTCCCTTGGCCAATGATCGAAAGCCATGTCCGGTATGTTTGCCTGCATACCCAAGCCGCTTTAACGCTGCAAGGATTGCGCCGTTACTAATAGGCTTTTTCGGGTCACGTTGATTCGGAAACAACCATTGGCTATTGCCGGTGTGATTGTGCAGCTCTTTTAAAAGAGCCCACCCTTGCTTCGGGAGAAAAACATGATGATCCACTTTGCGTGGATTGAGCTTGCGCTTGCCCATTTTCATGCGCTGCCAAGGGATTACCCAGTGTTCATTTACTAGGTCAATCTCTGACCAAGGCGTTTCAGTCAATTCAGAGGTGCGTACGAACGTCAGCATCATTAGCCGCATCAAAATACGGGTGACAGGAAACATCCGGATTTCGTTCTTAGCCAATGCCAGTATAAATTCTGGCAGGTCGGCTACTAATATTGCCGCATGAACACCTTTAATGCGTGGCTTCAGTGCACCGCGTAAGGCCGGCACTGGATCATTCTCGGCAATCCCGCAAGCAATGGCGTACCGAAACACCTGACTACAAACTTGAGCATTGCGCCGGGCGATCTCGGCCGCGCCACGTTTTTCGATCTGTTTTAAGACATCAAGCATGACAGGCGCCTTGATGTCAGTAATAAGACGTTTGCCGATCAATGGAAAAACATCCTGTTCTAGGCGGTGCAGAATATTGGCTGCAGTACGGGCTTGCCATTGCTCCAGCTTGTTTTCGTGCCACATCCGAGCGACGGCCTCGAAAGTGTTGGCAGCCGCCGTCGCGGACGCTACCTTTTCGACACGTTTTGCCTGGGCAGGGTCGACACCCTCGACAATCTGCTTTTTAGCTTCGGCACGCTTTTGCCTTGCTTCTGCCAAACCCAAGGCGGGATAGTGCCCAAAAGTCAGCCGCGTACTGGTGGTCCGATTCGCCTGACGATAGGCCATGCGCCAGATCTTTGACCCAGAAGGCATGATCTCCAAGTACATACCCTCGCCGTCAGCCAGCTGATACGGTTTGTCCTTTGGCTTAGCAGCCTTAATACGAAGATCCGTCAGGGGTGTAGCGAGTTTTGGCATTTTGTACCCATGGTGTTTGGCACATGCTGTGCATGTGTTCAAGTATGGGTATAAACACCTAGGATTTCAATGGAACCGATAAGACAGCATAAAACAAAAAACCCGCATCAGCACTGGGCTTGATGCGGGTTTTTAGACTACTTTGGACTGCTTAGTACTTGTTCTTGGCGGAGAGAGGGGGATTCGAACCCCCGATAGGCTATTAACCTATACACGCTTTCCAGGCGTGCGACTTCAACCACTCATCCATCTCTCCGGAATTTGGCTTCGTTTTTAGCGAAGCCGCTGATTATAGCAACATTTTTCAGAAAATGAGATAGTTTTCTCCCCTCACCCACTAAAAAATCATGGCGGCGCATTGCTGCGCCGCCATGATTGCTTGCCTGATTGCTATTGATCGCCAGACAGTCAACGGGCCTGATGCGCTGCCCGCCTGCCCTGCCGATCTGCTACCACCCGCTTTATTGCGCTTCTTTCAACTGATCCAAAATAGCTGGATTTTCCAGTGTGGAGATGTCCTGAGTGATGTCCTCACCCTTGGCCAGCACACGCAGCAGGCGGCGCATGATCTTGCCGGAGCGGGTCTTGGGCAGGTTGTCGCCGAAGCGGATTTCCTTTGGTTTGGCGATGGGGCCGATTTCTTTGGCGACCCAGTCACGCAGCTCCTTGGCGATGGCTTTGGCTTCGTCGCCGGTCGGACGTGGGCGCTTCAGAACGACGAAGGCGCAGATCGATTCGCCGGTGGTTTCGTCCGGTTTGCCGACCACGGCTGCTTCAGCCACGATCGGATTGGCGACCAGCGCGGATTCGATTTCCATCGTGCCCATGCGGTGACCGGAGACGTTGAGCACGTCGTCGATGCGGCCGGTGATGGTGAAGTTGCCGGTTTCCTTGTTGCGGATTGCACCGTCGCCGGCGAGATAGACCTTGCCGCCGAACTCTTCTGG
>Ga0207695_10005778_pt1 | contig 16288 bp, 18 predicted proteins | sample KBSC54metaG_FD_184354 | JGI IMG/M metagenome (GOLD analysis project Ga0207695, IMG submission 184354) | Corn rhizosphere microbial communities from Kellogg Biological Station, Michigan, USA - KBS C5-4 metaG (SPAdes) (version 2) | ecosystem: Host-associated > Plants > Roots > Rhizosphere > Soil... | reverse complement strand
GCCGATCACGTTGTTGCGCGCGCCTTCGACCGGGTTGTGCTCGACCAATGGCACATGCTTGTAGGCGGCGGCGTGATAGATCGCCTGCGGACGCCAGGCTGCGAGAATTTCGCGCATCCGCGGCTCATCAGTCACAGAGCCCAGTAGTGGGATCAATTGGCAGGGACAGTTGAGTGGTAGCCGCCCCTGCAGCTCGCGGTGTATTTCGTAGAGCGCAAATTCAGAGGAATCAACCAACAAGAGAATTCCAGGTGAGCCTGTCAGAATCTGACGGCAAAGTTCACTGCCGATGGAACCGCCCGCGCCGGTGACCGCGACGCAGAGCCCACCGAACAGATTCCGCAGTTGAGTCTCGTCGCTCGTCACGCTGTCGCGCCCGAGCAGGTCTTCGATTTCCAGTTCGCGAATATCGCTCGCCTGAACCTTACCCTGGGCGAGGTCGATCAAGCCCGGCAACGTCCGAACTCCCACGCCGGCAGACCGAAGCCGTTCCAACACCTCCTTTCGCCTGCGCCGCGACGCTGAGGGCATGGCAACTACCACGTCGCTGACTTGACGGCGCTTGATCACGCTTTCGAGCGCGGTCGGCGAATAGACCGGCAAGCCAACGATTTGCCCGCCCTGCAAGCTAGGATCGTCGTCGAGAAACCCTACCACGCGCATTTGGCGGCTGTCGGCAACAGCCCCTGCAAGCTGTCGTCCTGAGGAACCGGCGCCGTAGATCAAGACCTTGATGGCGTTATGGCCGTGCAGGATCATACGATATGAGCCCCCCAGCCACTGACCGGCTACTGCGCGCGCTGTGCTGACGAAGAGAAACAACAGCAGAGGCTGTATCAAGCCAATGGTCCGCGGAATTCCATCAACGCCATAAAAGGTGAACACCGACGCGTAGCCGAAGGCAAATAGCAGGTTGGCCCGAAGCACCGCCAAGAACGCTTTAGTGCCTGCGTGGCGAAAAACCAGCCTATAGAGACCCGTCGCAACGTAGATGGGAAGGGCGATCGCAATCGCCGCGACGATCGGCAGTCTGGCATCCGCTAGGCGGAACGCTTCGCCGAGAGTCGACTCGTTCGCATCTACATCCCTTATTTGCCGATTGGGGTGGGGGTGGCGTTTGCCCACGTGATGTTCCCCGATCTCAGTGCGCTTGGTCGACCTTGGAGTTGGATCGCCAGCATAAGTCTGGTCCCGACATCGGGGGCGACGGCCCTGATAGTGGCCTGGACGCTTCGTCATGAACTTGTATTCTATGCTCTTTTTGTTCTCTTTTTCCTTCTCGGAAGGCCGGTTGTCCTAACAGGGGTGTGGGCAGTGTCTTGCATTTTATTGTACCTGTTATTCGGTAACACCGGTGGGCCGCACTTTTACCAGATGGGTCTTATTGACGCCGAGTTCTTTTTCGGCGTTATCGCAGCCTTTATCTTTATGAGGGACGTCCAGATAGTTAAAGAATTCGCTCGACCGCTCGTTATCCTCACTCTCGTCACGTTCTTTTTGTTCGCGAATCGAACGACTTCGATACTGTTCGGATTTGCGGTTTCTCTGATTATTCTTTTAACCGTTAGTCGAGAACAGTGCGGAAAATTGTCCGTTCCAAGGTTCTTGATCTTTCTCGGCAATGCGTCTTACTCGATCTATCTTGTGCATGAGCCGGTGATTTCGCTCTTGAGTCGAATGGCGCGGCGCACGTTATTACGCGATTTCCCGGTTGCCGTGGTCGTCCTGAACGTCTCTGCGGCCGTCGCGATAGGCGTGGTGTTCCATCTTGGATTCGAGCGGCCCTCGGTGAACTATGCGCGCCGCGCCATCGGCAAGAGAGCGGCGTTTCAGGAGTGATTTGATCCCGTTCCAGCGGCCCGCTAGAGGAGTCCGCCGGGGGTATCCTCGAATTTTTGCCACACTTTCGGACTGGGCGAGGCGATCGTTATGGCATTGAGAATTATGACGGTCTTCGGAACGCGTCCAGAGGCTATAAAAATGGCTCCTCTCGCGCTGAGGCTGGCGGAGGATCCCCGGTTCGAGGCGCGCGTCTGCGTTACGGGGCAGCATCGGGAAATGCTGGATCAGGTCATCGAAATCTTTGGAATTCGGGTCGATGATGACCTAGAGTCGATGCGGCAGGGCCAAGACCTCACCGACATCCTGGCGGGCGTGATGCAGCGGCTACGTCAGCCTATGAGCAAGTTCAGGCCAGATCTGGTGTTGGTTCATGGTGATACCGCCACCACGTTCGCGGCAACCCTTGCCGCCTTTTATCAGCAAATTCCCGTGGGTCATGTGGAGGCGGGATTGCGGACGGGAGACTTGTACGCTCCGTGGCCAGAGGAGGCGAACCGAAAGCTTACGAGCGCACTTGCGGCAATCCATTTTGCTCCCACGCGGGCGGCCGCCGACAATCTGCGCCGGGAAGGCGTGAACATGAGAGCGGTTCATGTCACGGGCAACACCGTTATCGACGCCCTGCTGGCAATCGTCAAACGACTGGAAAGCGACCACGCCGTACGGGAGGAAGCGATCGCGGGGTTGCCCGCTGACCTACCCATTCAACGCATGATATTGGTGACGGGGCATCGAAGGGAAAGCTTCGGCGACGGATTTGATCGTATCTGCCAAGCTCTTTCTACCATTGCACATACATTTCCTGAGGCATCAATTGTCTATCCCGTTCACCTAAACCCTCGAGTTAGAGACCCTGTCAAGCGGATGCTCGACGGAATTAATAATATACATTTGATAGATCCGTTAAATTACTTGTCATTCATATATCTAATGAGCGTCTGTGAGATCGTGCTTACCGACTCAGGTGGTGTCCAGGAGGAGGCTCCTTCGCTGGGCAAGCCCGTCTTGGTGATGCGCGAGACGACCGAACGGCCCGAGGCGGTGGCCGCAGGCACGGTCGAACTCGTCGGCACCGATCACGATCTGATTGTCTCAAGAGTCGCGACGCTGCTCACGGATCGGACCGTGTATGACCGAATGAGCCGAGCGCATAATCCCTACGGAGATGGACTCGCATCCGCCCGCATCATCGAACTATTGGCGCAGCAGACCGCTTTTCGGAACCAAGGAACAGCATGACAGATATGGACGTATGCGTCGTTGGGCTCGGTTATATCGGGCTACCGACCGCAACGGTGCTCGCCTCGTGCGGTCTCCAGGTTGTGGGCGTGGATGTCCGACAAGACACAGTGGACACGATCAATGCCGGGAAGGTTCACATCGTGGAGCCGGACTTGGACGACTTGCTGCTGAAGGTGGTTACGAATGGCGCTTTGCGGGCGACAACCAAGCCCGAACGTGCCTCCGCCTTCATCATCGCCGTTCCTACGCCGTTCCGAGCGGCCCATGAACCGGACCTTCGTTTCGTCGAAGAGGCAACACGCGCGATCGCTCCCGTCCTCGAGCCCGGCAACGTGGTCCTGCTGGAATCGACCTCGCCGGTCGGCACGACGGAAGCAGTCGCACGGTGGCTCGGGGAAGAAAGGTCCGATCTGACCGTGCCGGGAGACGTCGCGGTCGCCTATTGCCCGGAGCGGGTGTTACCCGGAAAGATACTGAAGGAGCTCGTCCAGAACGATCGCGTGATTGGCGGCCTGACGGCAGAATGCGCGCGGGTCGCCGCAAGTCTGTATGCCAGATTTGTCAAGGGCCAATGCATTCTCACGGATGCGCGCACCGCCGAACTGTGCAAGCTCACGGAGAACAGTTTTCGCGATGTGAACATCGCGTTCGCCAACGAGCTATCGATGATTTGCGAGAAGATGGGTGTCGATGTTTGGGAGTTGATCAATCTCACCAATCACCACCCTCGCGTCAACGTGCTTCAGCCGGGGCCGGGCGTGGGAGGTCATTGCATCGCGGTTGATCCCTGGTTCATCGTTCACAGCTGTCCGGAGGAAGCCCGCCTGATCCGTCAAGCGCGACTGGTCAACGACGGCAAACCGGATTGGGTGATTCGACGGGTATCCGTTCGGTTTCGTGCGCTGGACCGAGCAGCGGAACTTCGAGGCGATCCTGGACATGTTTGCCTGTTCCCGCTTGTCCGTCGATCAGCTCGTCAGTCATCGTTTCCCATTCGCCAAGGTCCAGGAGGCCTACGAGGTCCTGACCGAGGGCAAGGCGGCTCTTGGCATCGTCTTGCAATACTCGACGTCGATCGATGAGCGGATCTCACGCACAATCGAGATCGTGACACCTGACCCCCTCGGTACCGAGCGGCCCAGATTGGGTGTCGTCGGCGCGGGCAATTACGCGACACGTGTTCTGATACCTGCCCTTAAGAAGGCACGTGCGCGCCTACACTCGGTCGCATCGTCGGGCGGTCTGAGCGGCTCGATCGCGGCCGGCAAAGCGGGCTTTTCAAAGGTTACCAGCGACGTCGCCACAATGCTGGAGGACGATGACGTGGACGCGATCGTGATTGCGACACGGCACGAAAGCCATGCGGAGCTCGCGGAAAAGGCGCTCCTCGCCGGCAAACATGTCTTTGTCGAGAAGCCGCTTGGTTTGACCATCGGCGAGGTTGACCGGGTCGAGGCGGCGTTCGCTAACGCGCGATTTCACCTTATGGTGGGCTTCAACCGCCGTTTCGCGCCGCACGTGGTCAAGATGAAGACTCTACTGAACGGGCTCAGCGCACCCAAGTCATTCTTGATGTTAATGAACGCGGGCGCGATTCCGAGGGAGCATTGGACGCAGGACGCCGTTCAGGGCGGCGGGCGGATCATCGGCGAGGCCTGCCACCTAATCGATTTGATGCGTTATCTGGATGGTGATCACGCAGTGGCTGTCGGCGATGCTGGGCGGCTATATTGCGGGCCGGCTGCGCGTGCGCTGGCATGGCCTGCACAGCGACGAGGTCTTCTTCCGCGATACCGCGCATGGTTTCCTGACCTGGGCGACCGCGACCGTGCTGATGGCGATCGTGGCGGTGATCGCGACGATCCTGTCGACCGCCGCCGCACCGCCGGTCGATGCGACCGCGACCAAGGAAGCGGTCGACGCGGCGCGCAAGGCGGCATCCGCCTTCGCGGCATTCACCGGCCTTTCGCTGGTGATCGGCGCATTCATCGGCAGCGTGGGTGGCGCGATCGGCGGCGGACTGCGCGACAAGCATCCCTGACCGGCGGCATGGCCGCATAGCGCGGATCCTCGAAGGGGGGCGGTCGCGCCCTCTTTTTATTCGGCGGCGGGGCCGGTGTCACCGAGCCGGCGCTGCCCGGCGGCCTCGACGCCGCTGTCCTGCAGACGCTCGCCGGTTTCGATCGCCGCCTCAGGTGTGAGCGAGACGGCGACGCCGTCCGGGCCGTCGATGACGACCTCGCCTTTTTCCGCGGCGACCTTGCTGGCTTCATCGAACAGCGGATGCTTCTTCACTGGCTTCTCCCCGACCGCGCTCCGCAACCGGGACGGAGCCGCCCAAGAACGCGGCCGGCGCGCGGCGTATCCGCATTCCGGCTTCTCTGCGATCAAGAGAGCGATCGAAGCGGTCGAAGAAGGGCGCATCACGCGGCGGACACCCGGGGTCGGGCTGGTCGCCGGCGCGCGCCTCCGCAACGGCCTCAGACGGTTCGTACGCCCCGGAAGGTCTCCCTTAAATCCTCGGCCAGGGCCTGTGGCTGTTCCCACGCGGCGAAGTGGGTGCCCTTGTCGTGGCGCTTGTAGAAGACGAGATGGGGATAGGCCTTGCGCGTCCAGCTTTCTGGTAGATCTCGTCGCGGAAAGCGCTGACGCCGATCGGTAGCGGGACGCCCTTGGGCGCGAAGAATGCGAGCTTGCTTTCGCGATAGAGCCGGGCCGACGAGACCGCGGTATTGGTAAGCCAATAGAGCGTGATGTTGTCGAGGATGTCGTCGCGGCTCAGCCCCTCGCTCGCACCGTCGAAGACGCGGGCGATGAGATTGTAGCTGCGTATATCGTGGTCGATGATCCAGGCGGCGAGCCCGACAGGCGAATCCGCGAGCGCGTAGAGCGTCTGCGGCCGGCCCGCCATTTCCTGTGCATAGCCGAGGCCGTTGCTGTAGAAATCGACGAGCTGATCCCAGGCATGCTTCTCCTCCGGGTTGAGCCCGGCGGGTTCGGGGCCGGCAGGAAGGAGCGGGGCGAGATCGTTGGGGACGGTCGCGGGCATGTTGGTGTGGATGGCGACCAGGCCGGGCGGCTGCTGCAGTGCCATCTGCTCGGTCACCGCATTGCCCCAATCGCCGCCCTGCGCGACGTAACGCTTGTAGCCGAGGCGCGTCATCAATGTGGCCCAGGCGCGCGCGATACGCTGCGGGTCCCAGCCGTTGGCGGTCGGCTTGCCGGAGAAGCCATAGCCGGGGAGCGAAGGGATCACGACGTCGAAGGCATCCGCCGCAGTGCCGCCATAAGCAGTCGGGTCGGTGAGCGGGCCGATGATCTTCAACTGCTCGATCACCGAACCGGGCCAGCCGTGGGTGATCACCATCGGCAGCGCGTCAGGATGCTTCGAGCGGACGTGGATGAAGTGGATATCGATCCCGTCGATATCGGTGACGAAATGGGGATAAGCGAAAAGCTGCGTCTCGGCGCGGCGCCAGTCGTGGCGGTTCGCCCAATAGTCCGCGAGCTTGCGCATCGTCGCGAGGCTGACGCCCTGCGTGGGATCGTTCTCGCGCTCGGGCCAGCGGGTGGCGCGGATGCGGCGCTTGAGGTCCTCCAGCTCCTCGTCGGAGGCGTGGAAGTGGAAGGGGCGGATCGACGGGTCCGACCCGGCCTGCGCGGTTGCGCCCATGATCGCGCCGTCGGCGGCGGGAGCCATGTGCGCGGGCGGAGCGGCGGGCGGCCGGGCGAGCGTGGGGGCTTCCGGCGGCGCGGCGGCCTGGGCATGGGCGGGGGAAAGCGGAACTACGAACGCAAGGGCTCCAGCGACCGAGGTTCCGGCATAGAGGAAGCTTCTGCGCGTGAGTGGGTTTGCCGACATGACGATATCCCCGTCCCGATGCCCAGCGGCGCGACGCCGCTTCGAAAGGGCATCACAGGCCGGCCGACGGGGCCGGCGCCGGAAATCGTGAGTGGTTGGGCGAGCCGGCGACCATCTTCGTCGAACCAGTCCGACTCAATCGCGATAGCGAAGCTGCCCTAACATTTTCGAGGCAGGAGAGTCTGTTGCAGATTCAACAACCGGAAACCCGGTAAATTGCACCGGACGGTGGAGGCGAGCCGAGCCAATTGAGAGGCAGAATGTTGCCAATCGAATCGATGCGACAGGCCGTGCGGCGACTATGATTAATCGCGGCCATTGGGGGAACATTTTGTAAAATTTAGGTCCTATATGGAGGCCTCCTTCAAGCGGGTGTGGCGTAAGTATATGAATATTGGGATGAATTTGAGTGCGGTCTCTTATTGGGGGGTCGAGGAACCGTTTGTCGACCGGTTCCATACGGCGGGGGCCTGGGTCGCCAAGGATGCATCCGGACATAATGTCAGCGCGACGTTGGCGCTGAACGCGGACGGCGATCCGACCAATCTCGCAGGCGTATCCTCGCTCTTTGTCTCGGTGGGCGTGGATCCCAAATCGGCGCCACCGACCGACGAATATGTGCTGACCTTTGACGGCGACGCCGGCAAAATCTCGATCAGCAACGGGACCATCGTCAGCCAGACCGCGGGCAAGATCGTGTTCGACTATACGGGCGGCGACAAGACGCCGTCGGTGGGGATCACCTTTTCGCAGCTGAACGCTGCCAGCCCGATCGGCGAAGTCCATATCGTGCGGGCAGACCAGCAGGCGCTGTTCGACGCGGGCGAGATCTTCAATCCCGATTTCGTGTCGAAGGTTTCGCATTGGGGCGTGGTGCGCTTCATGGATTGGGAGAACACCAACGCCTCGCCGACGGTGAGCTGGGCGGGGCGCAGCACGCTGAGCGACGGATCCTGGTCCGGGCCTTCGGGCGCGAACAGCCAGGGCGTGCCGCTGGAGGCGATGGTCAAGCTCGCCAACGAAGCCCATGTCGACATGTGGTACAATGTGCCGACCAAGGCGGACGACAGCTATGTCACCAACGCGCTGAGCTATATTCGCGACAATCTCGACCCCAGCCTCAAGGTCCATATCGAATATTCGAACGAGGTGTGGAATGCCGCCTTCGCGGCGCACGGCTACGCCCAGACGCAGGCCAACGCCTTATGGGGCAGCGGTACCACCGTCGCGCATGGTGCCAACATCTATTACGGCTATCGATCGGCGCAGATCGCCGACATCGCGCACCAGGTCTTCACCGGCACGCATGCGGGCCAGGCGATCGACGTGCTGTCGGGCCAGGCATCCTATTCGGGGCTGATGCCCTATATGCTGCAGGGCGTCGACAAGGCCGGGCTGGGCTCGGCAGCCAGCCTATTTCAGGCTTATGCGGTTGCGCCTTATTTCGGAGGCGAGCTCAGCGACCATGCCCGGAACAGCGCGGATTTCACGACGATCCTGCACTGGGCCAATTCGGGCTCGGCGGGTGTGGACGCGGCGTTTCACGAGCTGGAATTTGGTGGCGCGCTGCACAGCGACTACAGCTTGGCGGTGGTGAAGGGTTGGCTCGCCAGTTCGGCTGCGGCGGCGCAGTCGGCCGGGCTGGGTCTGGTCACCTATGAAGGCGGGGCCTCGCTCGATACGACGACCTGGTCGACGACGAACCAGGCGAAGATACAGGCCTTTTTCGGCACGCTGATGAACGACCCGCGAATGGGGACGCTTTATTCGGAGCTGGTTTCCGACTTCAAGGAAGCCGGAGGCAGCGACTTCCTTGCCTATAACGACGTCTCGTCCAACTCGAAATATGGCTATTTCGGCGTGCTGGATTCGATCTACCAGAACGGTAGCCCGCGCTATGATGCGCTGATCGCAGCGGGTACGAGTACGGGTACCGAGACGGGCACGGGCACCACCTCACCCTCCGAGCCGGCAGTGCCGGCCCCGCCCGCGCCAGACGCCATGCCGACGGCGGGGAACGATGCGCTCACCGCGACCGCGGCGGGCGGTACGATCCATGCGCTCGCCGGGGACGACACGGTCACCGGCGGCGGCGGGACGGATCTGCTCTACGGCGATGCGGGCAATGACAGTCTGATCGGCAATGCCGGCTCGGACCAGCTGGTTGGCGGCGACGGCAAGGACACGCTGATAGGGGGCGCCGGGGACGACAACCTGCAGGGTGGCTCCGGGGACGACGTGCTGAGCGGCGGCGACGGCAACGACCGGTTGATGGGCGATGGCGGCCACGACGTGATGACCGGCGGCGCCGGAGCGGACCGGTTCGTCATTCCCACGGGCTGCGCGACCTTCACGACCACGGGCACATCGGCCTATCAGACCGACGAGATCACCGACTTCACCTCCGGAACCGACAAGCTGGCGCTGAGCTTCCATCCCGCGGGCCTGATCAACGGCTCTGCGACTTCGGTTGACGCGGCGGCGGCATGGGCCGCGCAGGCGCTGGGCGGCCATGCGGGGACGGCCGACGTGGCGGCGGTGACTGTGGGAAGCGACACGTATCTCTTCTACGACGATCATGGTGCTGGCGGCACGATCGATGCCGCGATCAAGCTGGATCATATTGCGGCCAGCGGGCTGCACATCACCGATTTCGCCTGATCGGTAGGCCGGCGGGCGGCTTCGCGCTCGCTACGCGGGAGCGGTTTGGAAGAATACTCAAGTGATGGCTTGACTGTTGTCGGTGGCTCGGCGATAGTCAAGTCCATGCTTGAGTATTCCCCTATCGGCATTGCCTTCCGGGCACTTTCCGACGGTACGCGGCTGGCGCTGTTCGAGCGGCTGAGTCGCGGACCGGCGAGCGTGAGCCAGTTGGCCGAGCCCTTCGCCATGTCGCTGACCGCGATCGGCCAGCATCTCGAGATCCTGGAGAATTGCGGCCTGATCAAGACCGAGAAGGTCGGGCGCGTGCGGACCTGTCGCGTCGATCCGAAAGGGCTCGACCTGCTTTCGGGCTGGGTCGCCCAGCGGCGCTCGCTGATGGAGCGACGGCTCGATCGGCTGGCCGCGTTGCTCGATGCCGAGGACGCGCAATCGACCGATTCCCCCGATCAACCAAGGAGCGAACCATGACCGACACTCTCGTTGCCGAACCCCGCGCGCAGGCGGCGCTGCATTCGAGCTTCTTCGTCGAGCGCGATTTCCCGCAATCGCCGGCGCGCCTGTTCCATGCTTTCGCAGACAAGGAGATGGTGCGGCGCTGGCGGGTCGAGGACGAGGGCTGCGCCGTCCATGAATTCGCGTTCGATTTCCGGATCGGCGGGCATGAGGTTTCGCGCTTCAGCTTCGGCGGCGGCCCGGAAATCCGGCTCGACGCGGAATTCCAGGACATCGTAGAGGATCAGCGGATCGTGTTCACCTATCGGATGGGCATCGGATCGAGCCCGTTCTCGGCGTCGCTGACGACGGTCGAGTTCGCGCCGAACGGAAGCGGCACGCGACTATCCTATACCGAGCAACTGGCGATGCTGGACGGCACCGACAGCGCCGCGGGCCGCGAGGAGGGGTGCCGGCAGCTGCTGGAGAAACTGGCACGCGAGCTCGATCGGCAGGGCTGAAGCCGGGTCAGGCGGAGCGCACGAGCCGGCGCCGGGTCCGAACGATTGCGGCGCCGGACTCAGCCTTGCTGTTCGAACTTCTCGATCATCCATTCTTCCTTGTGCGCCGCGTCGAGCCATTCCTTGACGAAGGGCTGCGCCTGGACGCGGTGGCAATAATCGAGCGCGAATTGCGGTACCGGCAGGCTGTAGGTGGTGAAGCGCGTCGTCACCGGTGCATACATGATGTCGGCCGCGCCGAATTTTCCGAACAGGAAGCCTCCATCGCCGCCAAAACGGGTCAGAGCTTCGCTCCAGAGATGGACGATACGGTCGATATTGGCCTGGACCGCAGCGTCGATCGGTTTTGGCGGGAAGACCCGGCGGAAATTGGTTGGGCATGCGCCGCGCAGGTCGGCGAAGCCGCCATGCATCTCGGTCGCGATCGAGCGGGCGAAAGCGCGGGCAGCACCGTCGGCGGGCCAGAAATGATCCTGGCCGACCTTGTCCGCCAGATAGTCGACGATCGCGAGGCTTTCCCAGACGGCAATGTCGCCGTCCCATAGGATCGGCACCCTGCCCGCTGAGGGAGCGATGTCCGGCTGGATCCGGCGCGTGGTCCAGGCGTCGTCGTAGAGCGAGACGACCTCTTCGGTGAAAGGCAGGTCCGATTGCTTGAGCGCGAGCCAGCCGCGCATCGACCAGGAGGAATAAGCCTTGTTGCCGAGAATGATCTTCATGCTGTTCCTCCTGAGTCCTTCTCCCCTTGGGGGAGAAGGTGGCGCGTAGCGCCGGATGAGGGCGTGGGCGATAAGATAATGCCTTCAGAGGCATCGAGCCTCTTCAGGCATGACCCTCACCCTGCCCTCTCCCCAAGGGGAAGAGGGTTCACAGGTGCCGCACCTCCGCCGGCGCGTTCCACCAATTGTTGTTCGCGCCGTCCATGAATTTCACCGGCGCCTCGGCGAGATCGGCCTCGGCATTTTCCAGCGTCGCCAGGCTGACCGAATAGAAAGCCCCGCCGACCTCTTCGATGAAGCCGTGGCCGAAGGCGGGGGTGCCGCAGGTGCGGCAGAAACGGTGGTGCACGCTGTTGGTGTTGAACTGATAATCGCCGAGCGCATCCTCGCCCGCGATCAGGCGGAATTGCTCGGGACGGACGGTGGTGCCCCAGAAGCGGCGCTTGGCGCAGACCGAGCAATTGCAGCGGCCGGTGCCTTCCTCCAGATCGATGTCCGCCTCGTAGCGGATCGCCCCGCAGTGGCAGCTACCCTGATAGGTCTTCAACATGGATTGTCTCCTCCACTGGTGTGAATCGTGACTTAATGCCATGCTGCTGCCACCTTGCTGTCAGCAGCATGGCGCTAGGGATCAGAAATGCGACGCGCTGACCGCCTCTTTCAGATCATCCAGATCCTCCGCCGCTCCTCGCGCCCCGTGACCGCCGATGCGATTGCTGGCGAGCTCGAGACGAGCAAACGTTCCGTCTATCGCGATATCGCGGCGCTGATCGGCCAGCGCGTGCCGATAAGGGGCGAAGCAGGGGTGGGCTATGTCCTCGAACGCGGCTTCGACCTGCCGCCCCTGATGCTAACCGCCGACGAACTGGAGGCCGCGGTGCTGGGTGCGCAATGGGTGGAAGGCCATGGCGATCCCGGCCTGGCGCGCGCAGCGAAGGATCTGATCGCCAAGATCGGCGCATCGGTACCGCCACATCTGCGGCCCTTGCTGCTCGATGCGGCGGCGCGGACGGTGCCGGGCTGGCCGATCCCACCCGACCGGCTGGACGCGGGCCTAGCGCGCGCCTGGATCCGGTCGGGGCGCAAAATGGCGATCGCCTACAAGGATGTGGAGGATCGCGAGACCCAGCGCGTGATCTGGCCGATCGCGATCGGTTATCTCAACAGCGCGCGCTTGCTGGTGGGCTGGTGCGAGCTGCGTAAGGACTTCCGCCATTTCCGGCTCGATCGGGTGGCAGACGCGCAATATCTTGACGAACGTTTCCCGGAGCGGCCCGCTGTGTTGCGGGCAAAGTGGCTCAAGACGCTGGAAGCGCCTTGTTAGGCGATCAGGCGGCGATCGCGCCTTCCGGGAGGAAAGGGGTGACGGCCACAAAGGCGCGCGCGATCGTCTCGGTCTTTTCGCCCACGGGCGCGACGTAGGATAGCACCTCCTCGGCGTGGCGGAATGAGGCGCCGCGCGCGATCAGCCAGACGGCAAGATATTGCGAGGCGAGACAGCCGCCGGCGGTCGCGACATTACCGTGCGCGGCAAAGGGTGCGTCGATCACGTTGACACCCGCTTCGACCACCCAGGGCTTGCTCTTGACGTCGGTGCAGGCGGGGAGGGTGCCGATCAGGCCGAGCTTGGCGAGCAGGAAGGTGCCCGAGCATTGCGCGCCCAGTAGCTGACGCGCCGGATCGAGCCGGATGCGGTCCATGAGCGCGGTGTCGGCCGCGATCTCGCGCGTGCGGATCCCGCTTCCAATCAGAACCGCGTCGGCCTCCGCTGCGAATTCCAGCGGTTGCTGGCGCTCCACCACAACGCCGTTCATCGAAGTGACCCGCGCGTCGGGCGCTGTGATGTGGGCCGCCCAACCGTGCGGTCGCATCCGGTTGAGGATCGACGCCGCGATGAAGGAGTCGAGTTCGTTGAACCCGTCGAAGGTCAGGATCGCTATCTGCATGACCGCTTCCTTTGCTGCCTGGCGCCCTCCCCATCTAATCGAAGCTCCGCCGAAATGCACGGAAGCGCCGCGTTGGTGTCGCTGCCCGGCCCGGCGCGCTTGGCAAAACGCCCGATGGGAGTAGAGGCGGGTTATGGATTTCGATGACCTGCTCGTCCGCTTTTTCGGCACCGCCGATATCGACACGCTGCCGCCCGAGCGGCTGGTCAAGGGCGTGGAGCTGTTGCAGCTCCAGTTCGGAATGGAGCGCGACAAGGAGCGCCGCTTCGCGCTCTGGTGTCTGATGTACATGCTGGGCGTTGCCCCTGACCCGGATGAGGCATTCACCGACGCAGAAGACCGCGAGGACGCCCGTGAGTTCATAGAAGAGGCCGATCGTGAGATCGACGAGGATGGTGATTAGGCGCTGGGATCAGGCGGCCGCGGCAGGATCATCCCCGACGACCTGGACATCGAAGGCAAACCAGGTTTCGAGGGCATGGTCGTATAATTGCACCAGCCGATCCGTGACCTCGGCCAGGTAGAAGCCGCCCGAGCCGCGATCATAGCCGCGCGCTCTCTTGCCATCGGCTTCGAGCGAAACGAAGGTCCCGTCCACCTCGTCGAACAGTTCGGGCAGCGTGCCGCCGAACCGGGCCGAGCGTTCGCCGTCGAGTGCCTGAACGCGATTGTCCCGGCATTCGGCGGCGATCCTGAGATGGCGGCCGGCCGCGTGGTCGTAGATGCCCGCGACCTTCCTGCCGATGATGACCGCATGCGCGGATGCCGCCACGAGGGCGCGGGTGTGGGGTTGCATGTCGGCTCTCTGGCATTGCGAAGGGAGGTGGATCAAGGCGTTACGATGACTGGCGGCGCGGCAATCAGCCTTTGAAAAGCCCGGACAGATGTGATCCCGCCGCGCGCAGTTTTTGTCCGATGCCTCGCTGCTCGGGCACGGACGGGAATTTCTGTTCGATCTCGGCCCAGATCGGGAGCTCGACGATCTCTTCGAACCGATCCATGTCGATGCTCTCGGTCGGATCGAGGCGGCGGCCCGCGTGCAGATCGGCCGCCGCCAATTCGATGGCGCGCGCCAGGCGGAACAGCAGGGTGGTGGGATAAAGGATCATACTGAAGCCGATCTGGCGGAATTCCTCCGGAGACAGCCAGGGCGTGAGCCCGCCGCGCTCCAGCACGCTTGTGGCAAGCGGAACGCCGCCGAGCGCGCGTCCGATCCGCCTGAGTTCCTCTTCGCTGCGTGGCCCTTCCAGATAGGCACCGTCCGCGCCTGCTTCGAGATAGGCTTCCGCGCGGCCGATGGCGCTGTCGACGCTTTCGGGCTCGATCGCGTCGGTGCGGGCGAGGATGAACGTGTCCGGATTCTGCCTGGCCGCAACGGCCGCCTTCACTTTCGCGACCATGAGCTCTTTCGGCACCACCGACTTACCCGCCATATGGCCGCATCTTTTGGGTGAGGTCTGATCCTCGATGAAGATGGCCGCGGCGCCGAGCGCTTCGTAGCCGCGGATGGTTCGGGTGACGTTCTTGGCATCGCCATAGCCGTCATCGCCGTCGATCAGTACAGGCAGCCGGCACCCCTCGATAACGTCCTGGACCGCGCGGCTTTTCTCGCCGAAATGTTCGAGATCGACATCGGGCCGGCCGTAGCGGGCACCGACCAGCGCGAAGCCGCCCACCTGGTAGGCCGGAAAGCCCGCGCGTTCGATCAGCTTGGCGGTAAGGGCGTCATGCGCCGCGGGGAGCTGCAGCAGCTTCTCACGCTCTAGCAGCGCTTTCCACGAAATTTCCGCGCGTCTGACGGCGGGTATGTCGAGTTCGGGTTCGGCCACTTCATCCTCGGTCCGGCTGATGCGGGCTCAACAGCGCAGCGGCCCGGAGCGTTCCGTGGGGGCAGGGCGTTCGAGGCCTTAAGCCAGCACCGCCTCCAGCACCGCCGCGCGCAGATCGGGGATGCCGCCGCCTTTTTCGCTCGAGGTGGCGATGATCTCGGGATGGGCGGCGGGGTGCTTGCGCGCTTCCTCCTCGGTGCGGGCGCGCACGGCCGCGAGCTCGCTCGCCTTGATCTTGTCCGACTTGGTGAGGACGAGGCGATAGGAGACGGCGGCCTTGTCGAGCATCTCCATTACGTCAAGATCGACCGGCTTGATCCCGTGGCGGCTGTCGATCAGCACGAGCGCGCGCTTCAGCTTGGCACGGCCACGCAGATAATCATTCACCAGGTGGCGCCACTTGCGCACGATATCCTTAGGCGCCTCGGCGAAGCCGTAGCCGGGCATGTCGACCAGCCGCAACTTGAGCGGATCGCCTACGTCGAAGAAGTTCAGCTCCTGCGTGCGGCCGGGCGTGTTCGAGGTGCGCGCGAGGCCGTTGCGGTTGGCCAGCGCATTCAGAAGCGACGACTTGCCGACATTGGACCGGCCGGCAAAGGCGACCTCCGGTACGTCGTCGGGCGGCAGGAATTGCAGGCCGGGCGCGGATTTGAGGAAGGCGACCGGGCCGGCGAAAAGCTTTCGCGCGGCCTCGATCAGGGCTTCCCGTTCCGCTTCTTCCTCGGTCACGTTTTCGGCCCGATCACTTCTTGGGGCTGTCGTTGAGGCCTGGCGTGCGCGCGTAGAGCAACTGCTGCTGCAGCAAAGTCAGCAGGTTGTTCATGACGTAATAGAGCTGCAGACCGGCCGCGAGCGGCGCGAAGAACAGCATCATCAGCCAGGGCATGAACTGCATCACCTGCTGCTGCTGCGGATCCATCGTCTGCGGGCTCAGCTTCATCGTCGCCCACATCGTAACGCCAAGCGCGATCGCGAGCACGCCCAGATGCAGCATCGGCGGCGGGTTGAAGGGTAGCAGGCCGAACAAATTGACCGGCGTCAGCGGATCGGCCGTGGACAGATCTCTGATCCACAGCACGAACGGCTGATGGCGCATCTCGATCGAGAGCGACAGCACCTTGTAGAGCGCGACGAAGATCGGAAGCTGGATGAAGATCGGCAGGCAGCCGCCCAAGGGATTGATCTTCTCTTCCTGATAGAGCTTCATCATCTCCTGCTGAAGGCGCGGCTT
>Ga0207695_10005776_pt1 | contig 16291 bp, 7 predicted proteins | sample KBSC54metaG_FD_184354 | JGI IMG/M metagenome (GOLD analysis project Ga0207695, IMG submission 184354) | Corn rhizosphere microbial communities from Kellogg Biological Station, Michigan, USA - KBS C5-4 metaG (SPAdes) (version 2) | ecosystem: Host-associated > Plants > Roots > Rhizosphere > Soil... | reverse complement strand
GGTTCGACCGGCCGATCAAAACCACCTATCCCGATGCAACGAGCGATCAGGTTACCGCTTATGACAACAATGGAAACGCCACGTTGATCGCGAACCGGGCCGGTCAGGCGATCGGCTTTAGCTATGACGCTTTAAACCGAAGGACGCACAAGGGATCCTCGGCGCTGCCAGATACCGACTACACCTACGATAATCTGAACAGGTTGCTGACGGCCACGTTCAGCACTGGCGGCCAGGGCATGACCAACACTTATGACGGTCTGTCCAGGCTCACGTCCTCCAGCAGCAACATGGGGGGAACGGCACGGCAGTTCTCCTACCAGTACGATCTTGCCGGCCGCCGCACGCAGATGACTTATCCCGACGGCTATTATCTGAACTACGATTATCTCACGACCGGCGAGGTCCAGAAGATCCGGGCGAACGGCGCCACGACTGGCATCAATGTTCTTGCGACCTATGCTTATGACGCTTTGGGCAACCGCACGTCATTGACGCTCGGCAATGGGGTGGTGACCACCTACGGACTGGATCCGGTCTCGAGGTTGGCCAGCCTCACGCACGATCTCGCGGGCACCGGCAACGATCTCACCAAGACCTTTGCCTATGATCCCGCTTCCCAGATCACCAGCGAGACCCGCTCGAACGACGCTTATGCCTGGACGGGCGCCGTGAACGTCAATCGCGGCTATTCCCCCAACAGCCTTAATCAATATGCGAGCGTCGCCGGCACCAACTTCAGCTATGATGCGAACGGAAACCTCACGTCGGATGGGACGAACACGTTCGGCTACGACGCCGAGAACAAACTGACCTCTGCGACAGTCGGTGGAGGAGCGGCCAGCCTGAGCTACGATCCAACGGGACGGCTTTGGGACGTGGTGAAGGGCAGCACCGACCTCAGGTTCTTCTACGACGGCGATCACATGGCCGCGCACTACGATAGCTCCGGCAACCTTCAGTATCGCTACATCTTCGGACCCGGCGCGGACGAGCCGCTGCTTCAGTACGGCCCGACAGGCATTCGTACCTGGTACACCGCCGACGAGCGCGGCAGCATCATCAGCGACAGCAATGACAGCGGCACTGTGGGCGGGGTCAACACCTACGATGAGTATGGCATCCCCGGCTCAGCCAACTCCGGCCGCTTCCAGTACACCGGGCAGATGTGGGTAAGCGAGCTCGGCATGTATTTCTACAAGGCCCGTGCCTACTCCCCAACCCTCGGCCGGTTCATGCAGACCGATCCCATCGGCTACGGCGACGGCATGAACTGGTATGCCTACACTCACAATAACCCGGTGAACGGGACCGATCCGAGTGGGTTGGCCACGATCGTGATACAAAAATATGTGTGCATCACCGTTGATGAACCGCCACATGAAGGGCAGGCTGCCGCACCGGCCCCGACGTGCGGTTGGGTTAGCTATTCGACATATGTGCCCGATCAGCTGAACGGGTCAGACCAGCAGTGGCATTTTGCGCCCGGCCCGCAAACCGCTTGTCCACCAGGGTTCCTCTGCAGCATCGCAACGCCCGCGCCGCCGAACAAACCTGCAACGCCGAAGAAGCCTGTGCCGCGATCGACTCCAGATTTTTCATGCATGTACACTCAAGGAATGGGCTTTTGCCCAACTGGCGACCCCAAGAACGATCGGCAACAGGTGTGCCAGGCAACTGCAATGAGTGATAAAGTGCTCACCCCCAGCTCGCTCGCCGTCGGTACTGCTGCAGCAAGCGCGGCGCGCACCACTGCGGGAAGAGCAGCCGCAAGGGTGGCAACACCGATATTGGCCGCGCAGCTATATACTTGGATACTCGAAAAGGCTTTCGGATGCGGTTGAGGGTGGCGTTAAGCTGAATGGAGCGGAAGATGCAGATAGCTTGGATTTATTTCGCGGCCAGCATTCTAGTGCTTGGATATCTCTTGTATCTACCGACCCTTCCTGCCGGCGGAAGGGCGCGGATTACATTGGCTTTGATCGGCTTGATGTGTCTAGGGAGGTTGACGCGTGATGTCGTGGTGCCGTTTGACTTTAACCTAGATCATGTCATGAGTTTTGGCGAAACGCTTCTAGTTCTATCGGCCATCGTCGCCCCAATATTTCGTTATCGCTCCTTCAATGCCCAACAGATGGAATAATCCCGATACATAAGTGGTGCAAACACCTGCCCGAGACCGGCATGTACTTCTAAAAGGCCCGCGCCTACTCGCCCACGCTCGACCGGTTACGGTGACAGTGCACTCAATTAGCATGTGACATCGACAACCCAATTACCGCGGGATGCACTCGCGCTCATCCGCAGTCTGGCTTAAGGTTCTCGGGTGCCGAGTTATCCGCCCTCCAGCCCAATTTGCGCCGCCCTGTACTGGCTGCAGTCGGTGTTGCTCGGTCCCATCGCCACAACCATCGCGGTGATCGCGGTGGCTTCGCTCGGGTTCCTGATGCTGTCCGGCCGCGTCGACATACGTAGAGCTGCACAGGTTGCGGTCGGTTGCTTTATCATCTTCGGTGCCTCGACGATCGCCCAAGGCATCACCGGGTGAGCGAACAGCCTTGCGGGGCAGCAGGTTTCGGCGGCACAGGCCGCGTCCCCCCCTCGGTCCCCCCACCGCCGGCACCCACCAGTCTGCCGCCGAAAGCCTATGATCCCCACGCCGGCGCAGCCCTCTCGCGGCAGTAGCTGGACGCTTCGGTGAACCGAAGCCCACCCGAGTGTCCGCCACCGGTTAAACGAAGCCCTTCCATCCGATAAAGACCCATCGCATCTCACTTAATCCGACGCGATTTGTGGGGCTAAATGTGGGGCCAGAATCCCAGCTTCCGTAGAACCCCTAATTTTCTCAGCTGCTTACAGCAGAAGTGTGGAAACCTCCCGCTCCGCCACATAGCCAAGGTATTGAGAGAGTTAGGTTTTCCAGTTCGAATTTTCGGCGGGAATGCCCCCTTTTTGTGCTCTTTAGAGACCCCAGAGACGCCCGATTCGAGACCGAATCTCCGTCGATTGGGTGCCTTTCTCTGCACGCCGAATTCGAGGTACGGATTGCCTTCAGATTAGCAGGGCAGCGATGCGTTGAATGTACCGGCAACGTTTGAGCCGCAAACAACAGAAGGCTCCGCGGCGTTGCGCGCCAGACCAAAGCTCTTGGTCGACTGAAAGTTCAGTCAGATCCGCGTGATGTTGCTTTGGGTGGGAAGCTGACATCAGGCGGCGGTGGTTCGCTTCCTCGCACAAAGTCGAACTCGACTCCCGGTTGACCAATCAGCCGCGGGCACTATCGCCGTGGCGGGGGGGCTTTGCCGAGGTGAAGCCCATGGAAGCAGTTGCAGCATCTACCGCTGAAGCAGACAGCGCGTCAGCAGGACGCATGCTGGGACAGCAAATACAGTCTGGCCTCAGCAAGACTGCTCACGCTGTCATTGTCTTCGCAGCGCCGAACTATGATCATCCGGTGTTACTCCAAACCCTTCAGGAGGCTTGCTCGCCGGAGCTTATCGTAGGCGCCTCGTCGGCGGGCGAGTTCACGAATGATACTCTCGGCGTAGGACTTGTCTCGGCTCTGGCGATCAATGATCCGGAGGCCTGTTTCAGCCTTTGCGTAGGCAAAGACCTCAAGGCCGATCCCTCCGCTGCAGCTCGGAACATCGTCGCGGGGTTTAAGGGTCGATCGAACCATAGCTTCCCGCACAGAACGGCACTTGTATTGACTGACGCTCTTGCTGGTTACGCCGACGTACTCGCTGACGAGCTCACCATTGCCACCGCCGGTGAATATCAGTTCTTCGGCGGCGGAGCCGGCGATAATGCCAGCTTTGAACGAACGACCGTGTTCAGCAACACCGAGGTGCTCACTGACGCTGCGGTGGCGCTTGAAATCTTGTCGCACAAGCCGCTGGGAATTGGCGTCAGCCACGGCTGGGAACCCGCATCGGAGCCATTCCGCGTCACCGAAGCACAAGGCCTGACATTGATCAGCCTCAACGGCCTTCCAACGGTCGAGGCGTTCGAGGAGCATGCAGCTGCGAAAGGCGAGAAGCTCGACCGGGCTGCGCCTATTCCCTTCTTCCTGCAGAATATCCTCGGGATCGACACCGGCAACGGCTTTCGATTGCGCGTGCCGCTTGCGATCAATGCTGATGGCTCGGTGCATTGCGCTGCGGAGATTCCGGCCGGGAGCGTAGTTCGGATCATGAAGAGTTCCCACCAATCTGCCGCGGAAGCTGCAGAGCGGGCAACGGATGCCGCCATGGCAGGCATTGGAGAACGAAGGGCGAAAGCGGCTTTGTTCTTCGACTGCGTTGCCACGCGGCTTCGGTGCGGCGATCACTTCGCCACGGAAGTGGCTTCGGTCACCAAGAAGATTGGCGATGCGGTCCTCGTCGGCTGCAACACGCATGGGCAAATCGCGCGGGCGGAAGGGCAGTTCGACGGCTTTCACAACTGCACAGCCGTTGTCTGCGTTCTCCCGGCCTGAGTAGTGGCACCAAATATCCACGAGTTGGTCAGCCGTCTCGCGGAACCTGCGTCGCGGGCGTCCGAGGCCGTCAAGATTGCCGCCGAAGTGGGCGCCGAAGCCCTCCTGATTCTTCTCCACGACGAGGCGATCGGTGCTCTGACGCCAGCGCCTGGATTTCCGCAGACGCTTCCAGGAGGGCCGACTTGGCGCGCGTTCCTCAAAGACCAGCACTCACTCGGCGCAATGGAGACGGAGCTACCCTTCCCCTCGTCGGATGAGCTCAAGCTGGCGCGGGTGTTCGTGGAGCGGGATACCGTTTTCATGCTCATTGGCGGCGATCCCAGCTTTGATGTCAGAGAGTTTGTCGACGCACCGCTTCTGGCGGCACTTCTCCGCGCGGAAGCCGAACAACTGAGAAGTATCGGGCTTGTATCGGCTGCCCGTGAGGCATCGGCTCGCGCGACAAATCTCGCAGCGTCGCTAGACGCGGCGAAGGCCGAGGTGCGCCGCAAAGCCGACGAACTCGCGCTGACGCTGAGCCGATCGGATCACCTCAACGAGCAGCTAAAAAGGCTGAACGAAACTCTGGAGCAGCGGGTCTCCGACGAGATCCGAGAGCGACTGCAGGCAGAGGATGCGCTTCGGCAAGCTCAGAAGATGGAAGCGGTCGGTCAACTAACCGGCGGGGTAGCTCACGATTTCAACAATCTGCTCACCGTGATCATGGGTGGGCTCGACAGCATCAAACGAGAAATCGACAAAGAATCCGACATTGACGTTCGACGGCTCCGGCGGATGCAGGCCTTGGCATTCCAAGCCGCTGATCGGGCTGCCACACTGACTTCACGCTTGCTCGCCTTTGCTCGGCGCCAGCCGCTCGCTCCCAAGCCGATCAATCTAAACAAGCTGGTCAGCGGCGTAAGTGACCTGCTGCAAAGGACCCTCGGCGAAACGGTCGCCTTTGAAACAGTCATGGCAGCTGGCCTCTGGCTTGCCCACGCCGACCCGACGGAGCTTGAAAGTGCCTTAATGAACCTGGCGATTAACGCGCGCGATGCCATGCCGAACGGCGGGAAGCTGACGATAGAGACCGCTAACGTTTCACTCGACGAGAACTACGTGAGTAGGTTGGTGGAGCCCGTTCCCGCCGGGCAATATGCGATGTTGGCGGTATCCGATACCGGCGAGGGCATGGACAAGGAAACCGTTGACCGCGTATTCGAGCCATTCTTCACGACCAAGAAGGCGGGCAAGGGTACGGGCCTCGGACTGAGCCAAGTCTACGGATTCGTCAGGCAGTCTGGAGGACACATCCGCATCTACAGCGAGCCTGGCCATGGCACGACCGTCAAGCTCTACCTCCCGAGAGACTCGCGCGCGGAGGCTCCGGCCAACGATGAAATTGCGAGTGCCGCCGACGGTGGTTCAGAAACAGTTCTCGTTGTGGAGGATCACGACGGCCTGCGAGAATATTCCGTCGGCGTTCTCCGCGAGCTCGGATACCGCGTGCTGGAGGCACCGAACGGGCGCCGTGGCCTTGAGTTGCTGAAGGAGCGGTCAGAAGTGGACCTGCTCTTTACGGATGTCGTCTTGCCAGACCGAAACGGCCGCGAGCTCGCTGACGAAGCATTGACGCTCCGCCCAGACCTCAAGGTTCTCTTCACAACGGGCTACACGCGAAACGCGATCGTCCACAACGGGCGCCTCGACGATGATGTGTCGCTAATCACGAAACCGTTTACCTTTGAACGCCTCGCTTCGAAAGTGCGGAAGCTGCTCGACAGCTGATGAACGAGGCTGATAGTTAGATCCCGATCGCTCGATAACGGACATTCGTGAAGGCAGCTCAGCTACTTCTTGCTGCTTCGCCAACGGCTTCCAGAAACTCGTCGACACGAAAGGGCTTTCTCAGCAGCTTCGCGTCCGTTCCGATCGCCGCCTCGATCGCCGCTGTATCTGCATAGCCACTCGCGAGGACCACAGGCAGCCCCGGCCATCGCTCGCGCGCTTTCTTGGCCACTTCCGCGCCATTGAGGCGTGGCATTGCAAAGTCCACCACAACCACTAGCGGACGGATCCCGGCCTTTTCAGCTAGGGCCGACCGGCTCTTCGGTTTCGCGATAATGGAAATAGCCGAAATCGGCGGTCATTCGAGCTCCGGAAAGGTCATAGCAGGCCATGCCGACGAAAGCGCCGGTGAAGTTCGGCAAACCCGGAACCGTCGTCTCATCCGAAAGAACGCTCGCATCGAACGAACCGCGCAACCAGCACCACTCCTCGCTTCCATGCGGACGGAAGGCAAAGCGAGCGGTTTCGTCACAGACCTCAACGCGAAGCGCTACGGGCCCCGGCGGCGCAACGATTGACTCCATGACGGTGCCGCATTCCTCTCCGCCGGGGATTGCCGAAAGCAGCTGGACCTGGCGCACACCATCCTCGTCCACGGCAATCTGCAAGAAATGGAATTTCGACGCGTTGTAATAGCAGATCAGGCCCGCGGCCTGCTGGAAATTCGACGGGTCGACCTCGACCACTGTCTCTGCGCTGTAGCGGAACGACTGCTGACGGCGTGCCACCAGCGATTGGGTAAATCGGCTGCCGATGCTCTCGCGCCCGATAAGGCGTAGATACCCGGGACGATCGGTCAGGCTGAACAGTTGCTCGGGATATGGAGTCCGCAGCCACTGAAAGGCGCTTGGAAGGACCGACGAATGGAAGTCGTGCCGCTCGTCGGCCGGAAGACGCAAAGTGTCCGCCACGCCGGGGCCGCCAACGTCCAGCATCGGCGCTCCGCTCTCGTCGATTGTCCTCAGCCACCCGTCGTCCCCCCAACGCATCGGCTGAATCGCCGTTTCCCTGCCAAGGACGCAGCGATCGGTGCTCTTCAACGGGCGCCCGCACAAATAGACGATCCACGTTTCCCCTGAGGGGGTGTCGACAAGATCTCCGTGACCCGCCCGGGCCAGCTGCGCCTCGGGTTTGCCTCTGGAGGTCAGCACCGGCCCATCGGGATGCACCTCGTACGGACCAAACAGGGAGCGGGAGCGTGCCATGACGACCGCATGATTTCTTTCAGTGCCGCCTTCTGCCACCAGTAAATGATACCATCCATCCCGCTTGTAGAGATGCGGACCCTCCGTGAAACCGAGGGGCGTGCCCTCGAAAATTAGCTGACGTTCCCCGAGAAGTTCGCCCGTTTGAAGGTTCATCTCCTGAAGGAGGACGCCGGCGAAGCGCTGGTGGCCGGGCCTGTGATCCCAAAGCATGTTGAGCAGCCAGCTTCGACCGTCGTCGTCGTGAAAGAGCGCAGGATCGAAGCCGCTGCTGTTCAGATGCACCGGATCGGACCATTCGCCATCGATACGATCGCACCACACCCAATAATTGTGAAAGTCGCGAAAGGACGTGCCTTTGTCACCATTTACCGTGGTTCGGCCATAGCGTTTCACGTCCGTGTAGAGCAGGTGAAACCGGCCTCGGGCATAACTTAGATCGGGAGCCCAAACCCCGCAGGAATCGGGATTCCCGCGCATGTCGAGCTGGCTCGGACGGTTCAGCGGCCGGGCCACCAGGGTCCAGTTCGCAAGGTCGCGGGAATGGTGGATCTGGACGCCTGGGAACCATTCGAACGTGGAGGTAGCGATATAGTAGTCGCCGCCGACGCGCACGACAGAAGGATCGGGATTAAGCCCTCTAAGTATAGGATTTCGGATGGTCATGCGGGCTTTCTGATCAAGGTCCAGAGCAAGGCTGCGCCTAATAAATCGGTAACGCCGAGAAGGATGAAGAATGGCTGGTATCCAAGCTTGTCCACGAGGGAACCAAGGAGCAGCGTGAAGATCAGCACGCCAAGGTTCGCTGCCGTGCCAGCAATGCCAGTCGCGGTTCCCACTTCGTCTCGAGGGAAAAGATCTGATGACATGGTGATCACGGTCACGGACAATGTCTGGTGGGCAAAACCGCCGAGGCATAAGAGTGCGACCGCGATCGCGGGGCTCTGGACGGTGCTCACGAAGATCATTCCAGTCATCAGTAGCGCGCCAAGGGTGAATGCGGAGCGCCGAGCATCAACCAGCGCCAGACCACGGCGATGCAGCGCTGCCGCGACGGCAGGACCGAACAGGCAGCCGAGATCGGCCGCAAGAAAGGGCAACCATGCGAAAAGCGCGATCTGCATCAGATCGAAATGCCGCACCTTCGTCAGATACAGCGGCATCCAGAGCGACAGCATTCCCCAGACGGGGTCCGCGAGAAATCGGGCCGATGCGATCGCCCACAATTCCCTTCGCTTCAGCACCTGTCGGAGCGCTGGCTTCCCCCCGCCAGCGGCGAGCTGCGGCTCCTGGCCGGAGCGAATGAGTTCCCGCTCCTGTTCACCGGTCGCGCGCTGCCTCGAAGGCGGGGCGTACCAGAAGGCCCACGCACATAGCCAAACCAGTCCCGCCGCTCCGGTAATGAGAAAAGCGAGGCGCCAGTCGCCCTCGTAAATCGACCAGGCGACAAACGGCGGGGCGAGCACCGCTCCGAACGAGGCTCCGATATTGTATATTCCCGCGGCAATTCCGCGTTCCTTCGAGGGGAACCATTCCGCAACCACTTTCATTCCGGCCGGCTGCGCGGCTCCTTCGGCAAGCCCTAGAAATCCCCGCAGCGCCGCGAATCCGGGCCAACCGCCGGCCAAGCCCTGAGCCATCGTCAGAAGTGACCACGCCGCAACGAAAAGGGCGAACCCCGTCTTGAGACCGATTACATCGAGAACGTAGCCACATAGGGGCTGAAACATGATGCCCAACTGGAACGCGCCTGTAACCCAGGAATATTGGGCGGTTGAAATATGCTGTTCGGCCATGATCGTCGGCGCGGCGACCCCGAGGATACTGCGGCTAAGATAGTTCAGGACGGTCGCGCCGACGAACAGCGCAATGATCGTCCAGCGAATCGAACGGAAACTTCCCACTACCCCCTCCTGAAGTGATAACGTTACCAATGTCCGATTCGAAAATCCAGCAACTTGGACGAGCGGCTGCTGCAGGTTGACTAGCTCGTTAGCGCGCGCGCTTCCAGTTACAAACTGACCTCGTTGCAGCTTGCATTATTCGATAGAGTGCTAGTTTTCTGACAATTTTTCGCAATCTCTATGCGGCAGGATTCGAGCTTCGAGGTTGTTCACCCCGATCATATGGGTGCGCGTCCGAAGCCCGGTTGACTAAAAACTCACACAATAATACTGATGGTAACGTTACCACGCACACTTAAGTCACCGGATCGGTCTCGATTCGCGACAAGGTGGACGCGGAGGGAAGGAGCGTCGCGGCAATCGCCGACGATTTTTGAGGGGGGCATCTTATGACAGATTTAGTCTCGACCGAGCGACTTGGCTTCGAAGGCCCCGCGTGCCGCGACCGCGTCGGAGAACGCGCAATTCAGGCTCGTGCTGGACGCTTCCTCTGTCGAACCGGATTGGCGACGCTCGCATGCGCGATGATGGCTCAACCCGCAATTGGTCAATCGGCTGAGCCGCCGCAGGCCCCGGCCACGCCTGCCGACAAGGCTGTGGTCCCGGATGTGGTCGCCAAGACACAGCCCGCCGCCGCGCCCGACGAAAAGGCGATTACGGTCACTGGTACGCGCATCACCAACGGTTTCCACGCTCCGACGCCGACGACGGTCATAGGCCAGGAGCAGCTCAACGCCAACGCAGAGCCGAACGTCTTTACGACGGTCACCCAGCTGCCCTCGCTGCAGGGCTCGAGCGGCACGACCACGCTCACCTACAGCACGTCGAGCGGACAGCAGGGCCTGAGCGCCTTTTCGCTGCGTGGACTCGGCACGATCCGGACGCTGACATTGATCGATGGGCAGCGGGTCGTCGGCGCCTATTACAACGGCACGCCCGACGTCAGCTTGTTCCCCCAATTGCTGATCAAGCGCGTGGACGTGGTCAACGGCGGCGCTTCGGCGTCCTACGGCTCCGACGCGATCGGCGGCGTCGTCAACTTCATCACCGATACACATTTCGAGGGCGTCAAGGGAAACGTCCAGGGCGGCATCTCCAAGTATCATGACGACAAGCAGGGGCTGTTTCAGATCGCCGCTGGCGACAAGTTCATGGGCGGCCGTCTCCACGTTGTCGGAAGCGCGGAATATGCCAAGGAAGACGGCGTCGGTCCCGGACCGTTCGGCCTCGGCCTCGCCGGTGGCCGAGACTGGTTCAAAGGCACCACCCTCATCAACCGGAACGTCACCAACGACGGATTGCCGCAATATGTGGTGCGCGATTACGGTCAGCCGTACAACTACACTCGCTATGGCGTGATTAGCGCGGGGCCGCTCCAGGGCATCGCCTTCGACGCGAACGGCAACCCGTTCCAGTTCAACTACGGCTCGAACGGCGTGCCAGCGAAGAACTCGTCGGGCACAGTGATCGGATGCTATCCCGGCTTCTGCGTCGGAGGCGATCTTTCAGGCAACGTCGACAGCGGCCGCACCTTGCAGTCGGCCATCGAGCGGCTGACCGGCTATGGCCGCGTCGGGTTCGACATCACCCCCGATGATGAGATCTACGTCTCCTACAGCGCAGGTGACGTGAAGACTCACAATCAGCCGGTGAACGGGCAGCAGCGGCCGAACCTAACCATCCAGTGCGCGAATCCATTCGTTCCGGCTTCGATTCAGGATCTTTGTGCGGCCAACGGAATCACCAGTTTCCGCTACGGGACCAGTGATTACATCCTTCCCAATACCCTCGTTCACACGGACCGGCGTGAATTTCGCCTGGTGGTGGGGGCGAAAGGCAGTTTTCACCTGGGGAATGACTGGACCTACGACGCCTACTACGAGCGCGGAGTCAACCATACCGCCGTCGATGTCAGCAACATTTCGTTGAGCCCCCGCTTCCTTCGAGCGATCGACGCGACAATGCTGGATGGCGTGATCGTCTGCGCCGATCCAGTTGCGCGGGCGAACGGCTGCCAGCCGATCGACATCCTGAGCGGCGCGACGCCCTCGGCTGCCGCCCTGGCCTATGTGCAACCTGAGCACGGGCCTTTCCAGCGACTTCGGATGACGCAGGATGTGGCCAGCATCAACTTCTCAGGAACTCCGGTGGATCTGTGGGCGGGACCGCTTTCGGTCGCGTTCGGCGCGGAATGGCGGAAAGAATTCTATACCGTCCGCGCCGATCCTTATGGCGCGGGCGTCAGCGACCTCAGTCCGAACAGTGCGGATTATCCGGCCGATCCCGTCCTGAACTCCGCAACCGGAAGCAACTGGTACGCCGGCAACTACAAGAACGGCCACGGCACCTTCAGTGTCAAGGAGGCCTATCTCGAGCTCAACCTTCCGCTCTTCGACTCGCGGGCGGCAGGACGCGCCAATCTCAACGGAGCGGCCCGGCTCACCGACTACAGCACCTACGGCAGGAACTGGACTTGGAAGATCGGCGGGACCTGGGACACGCCGATCCAGGGGCTGCGTCTGCGCGGCGTGACGTCGAAGGATTTCCGGGCACCCAACTTGTCGGAGCTCTTCGCAGCGCCGGTGACCACGACTCTTCCGAACTTCCTCGACCCGACACGGAACGTCAACGTCGTTGCGATCCAAAGCGTCGTCGGCAACCCCAACCTGAAGCCTGAGATCGGCCGCAGTACCGAACTTGGCGCCGTTCTTTCGGGAGTGCCGTGGCTGCCGGGCTTCGGTCTCTCGTTCGACTATTACACAATCAAGGTGAAAGGCGTCGTCTCGAGCCTGAGCGCCGCGCAAATCGTCGACTTCTGCTATCGCAACATCATTCCGGCGACCTGCGGCTCCTACAACCTCAACAACCAGAACGGCCCCAACTACATCAACGTGCAGCCTTTCAATCTCGCGTCGATCAAGACGAAGGGCTTCGACATTGAAGGCAGTTACCGATGGCAGCGCCCGCTCAACCTGCCCGGATCGTTCACGGTGCGCGCGCTTGCAACGCACGTCATCGACTTCATCACTGATACCGGTCTGCCTGGAACCGTTCCGGTGGATTCCGCGGGAGACAACACCGGCGTCACGCCGAAGTGGAAGTGGCTGGCTATCGAGAGCTACGCCAACGATCGCTTCAGCTTCAATGTTCAGGAGCGCTGGTTCACCGACGGAACCATAGGCAACCAGTATATCGTGTGCCAGAGCAATTGCCCGGTTTCCACCGCGGCCCACCCGACCATCGAGAACAACTTTTTGCCGGGCGCGTTCTACCTTGATCTCGGCGCTTCGGTGAATCTGACAAAAAAGATCACCGCGTATGCGAAGGTCGACAATGTCTTCGATCACAGCCCCGCCAAGTCACCGTTCTACGCGAACCCGGCTTTGTACGATATCGTCGGAAGGATTTACCGCGCGGGCGTCCGTTTTGGCTTCTGAACGGTCGCGGCTGACGCCGACGCGGCGTCGCGGAGAACCATGACGGAGCTCCCCCTGGTCCCGGCATCCTCCCTGGTGCCGGGACCACTTTTCCGTCCGGTGGAACGTGAAAGAGGGATCGGGCCAAACAGCAACTCTGGACCGCACCTTGACTGACATGCCGAGCAAAGAGCGGCTTGCGCAAGCTTCGAAAAAACTTAGCAATCCGGGCAGCGAGACCGGGAGAGCACCATTGACGAAGCGGGAGCCGCGGGCACGCCGAGCGACGATCAAGGACGTCGCCGCGCGGGTGGGCGTGTCGCCAATGACCGTGTCGCGCACGATCAACGGCCGCGGAGGCGTTCGCCCGGAAATCAGGCAAGCCGTCGAGGCGGCGATTGATGCCCTTGGTTATAAACCCAACGCGGCTGCCCGGAGCCTTGTCACCTCGGCAGAGCTCCGCATCGGGGTGGTCTATTCCAATCCGAGCGCCGCCTTCATGAGTGAGTTTCTAACCGGAGCATTCGAAGAGGCGGCCCAGCTCGGGGCGCGGCTTCTCATCCTGCGAGTCCCGAAGGGCAAGACTCCATCGGCGAGAGCTCTGAAGACTTTTATCGCGTCCGGCCTCTCGGGCATCCTCCTGACGCCGCCCTTGGGGGATTCCGCGTCGCTGTTGCGACTCTTCACCAACGCACATCTGCCAATTGCGACGGTCGCGGCCTACCCGCCAGTGAGTGCGATTTCCGTCCGGATTAACGACCGGCAAGCCGCCTATGAGATGTCGCGCCATTTGCTGAGCCTGCGGCACCGGCGCATCGGCTTCATCGCCGGCAATCCCGACCAGGCGGCATCGGCCGAGCGAATGGCCGGATTCTACGCCGCTGTCCGGGAGTTCGAGGGCGTTGAGACCTATATTGCACAGGGAGACTTCAGTTTTGCCTCCGGCCTGTCCGCGGCAGAGCAACTCCTCGATCGAAGCCCGGCACCTACCGCGATTTTCGCCAGCAACGACGACATGGCCGCAGCGGTGGTCTCCGTCGCCCACCGCCGGCATCTCGACGTGCCGAAGCAGCTCTCGGTGGCCGGATTCGACGACACCGTAACGGCGGTAACCCTATGGCCTCCCTTAACGACGGTGCATCAACCGGTTCACAAGCTCGCGGCGGAAGCCCTTCGGCTACTTGCCGCCCGAGTTTCACTTCGCGGGGAGCAGCCGCAGCCGCCGGCCCACCTCTTGGATTTCAGGATCGTCCACCGGCAGTCCGTCGCACCGCCGTTTGACTGACCCTTCATCGGAAAGACCGCGGCTTGCAATCCGGGTGCGGGTGTTGGGGATTCCGATATGACGGAAAGAATAGAGATGATGCGACTGATCTGGTTTGCGACGGCTGCGGCAATTTTCCTGGGAGCGATCCCTGTCGCCGCGGTTCAAGCGACGTCGGCTGTCCCGATATTCGAATCCGTACCCGTCGACCCCAGAGCAGTTCTTGTGAGGGGCGTCGGCGACGGGCGCGCGGACGACAGCAATGCGCTCCAGCGCGCCATCGATGCCGCGGCGGCGGGACCGGACGGCGGCGGACTCGTTTTCCTTCCTTCCGGCCGTTACCGCCTCACGCGCACCATCCTGGTGCCGCCGGGGGTCCGCATCTTTGGCGTCGGTCGCACCCGTCCGGTCCTGATGCTTGGCGACCGCACGCCGGGATTTCAGGAGGGCGTCTCGACCCTCGTCGTGTTCACTGGCGGCGATCAATATCAGGTGGGGGCGGTACCAGTACCGGTTCCCACGATCGTACCGCGCAACCGCGTCGTGCGCGATGCGAATTCCGGCACCTTCTACTCCTCGATGAGCAACATCGACTTTGATCTGGGCGAAGGGAACCCGGCGGCCGCTGCCGTGCGCTTTCGACTGGCGCAGCACGGCTTCCTCACGCACATGGACTTCCGCATCAGGTCGGGATTCGCCGGAATCTATCAGGCCGGGAACGAGATGGAGGACGTCCACTTCCACGGCGGCCGCTACGGAATCGTGACGGAGAAAACCTCTCCTGCCTGGCAGTTCACGCTGATCGATTCCAGCTTCGACGGACAGACCGACGCCGCAGTTCGTGAGCATGAAGCCGATCTTACGCTTGTCAACGTCGCGATCCGCAACACGCCGGTCGGGATCGACATCGACCAGGGTTATTCGGACTCCCTCTGGGGCAAGAACGTGCGGTTCGAGAATGTCTCCCAAGCCGGCGTCATCATCTCCGAAGAGAATAGCGCCTTCACCCAGGTCGGTTTCGAGAACGCGGCTGCGCAGGGCACGCCGGTGTTCGCCCGATTCCGCGACAGCGGAAAGATCGTGGCGGGTGCGGGTCCGTACTATCGCGTAAGCGCCTTCAATTACGGCCTCATGATCCCCGGCCTCGGCCATACCGGCGCCATGGGAATGAATGTGCAGATGCGGCCGCTCGCAGCAATGCCGGCGGTTGGCGCTCCCGCCATCCGCCGCCTGCCGCCCGTTTCCGAGTGGACCAACGTACGCGATCTGGGCGTGAAGGCGGATGGGCACACCGACGACAGCGCGAGCCTTCAGCGCGCGATCGACACGCACCGGACGCTCTACTTCCCTGTGGGTTTCTACATGGTCAGAAGTACGCTGAAGCTGAGGCCCGACACGATCCTCATCGGGCTTCATCCGGCGCTGACGCAGCTGGTTATTCCAGACAATGACCCAGGTCACGCGGGCGTCGGCACCGTCGCTCCGATTATCGAGACTCCGAAAGGTGGCCGAAACATTGTCACCGGCCTCGGCCTCTTCACCGGCCGCGTGAACCCGCGCGCATCAGCCGTTGTGTGGCGCTCGGGTGAAGAGTCGCTGATGGACGATGTGAAAATCATGGGCGGCGGTGGCACTCCGACCGCCGACGGCAAGCCTCTATTCGCCCTCAACGCCCATAGCGGCGACCCCATCGCGGACAATCGCTGGGACGCGCAATATCCAAGCGTCTGGGTCACGGACGGCGGCGGCGGCACCTTCGTGGACAACTGGATGCCCGACACTTTCGCACAGGCGGGCCTCTATGTGACGGACACGGAGACTCCGGGCCACGTTTACGAACTCTCGAACGAGCATCATGTGCGGAATGAGATCGTCCTCGACCACGTCAAGAACTGGGAGTTCCTCGCGCCGCAGACGGAACAGGAGGTTGCCGAGGGTATCGACGAGGTGAGCCTCGAAATCCGTAATTCGAGCAACCTCCTGTTCGCCAACTACCATCCTTACCGCGTCACCCGCCAATTCCATCCGGCAACGACCGCAGTGAGGATCTTCAACTCTGGCGACATCCGCTTCCGCAACCTCCACACCAATGCGGAAAGCGGCTTCGCAAGCTGCCAGGCGGACGGCTGCGGCACCTATTTGCGCGCCAGCAAATTCCCCTTCGAAGACTCGATCGAGGACAAGACTCACCATCT
>Ga0207695_10005773_pt1 | contig 16295 bp, 19 predicted proteins | sample KBSC54metaG_FD_184354 | JGI IMG/M metagenome (GOLD analysis project Ga0207695, IMG submission 184354) | Corn rhizosphere microbial communities from Kellogg Biological Station, Michigan, USA - KBS C5-4 metaG (SPAdes) (version 2) | ecosystem: Host-associated > Plants > Roots > Rhizosphere > Soil... | reverse complement strand
CGGTTCGGGATAGGCGCCCGGCTTGACGGTGCGCAGGCGATAGCGGCCCTTGGCGTCCACGCCGAATGAGGTCACGCCCAGGAAATTGGGATCGATGGGCGCGGTGTTGGTGTCCACCGGATTGACATAACGGCCCGCCGCATTGGCCTGCCAGATCAGCATCTGCGCGTTCGGCAGGGGATTGCTTTTGACGTCCATCACCCGGCCGGTCAGCTCGATGATCTGGCCCTTGGCGCGGCCCGGACGGCCTGGATAATGGGTGATGTCCTGGTCGTGCACGGGCGGAATGCGCACGGGAAAGAAAGGCCCCAGCGTTTCCTGGCCGGTGGGAGCCAAGCCCTTCGGCGTCATGCTTTCGGCCAGCGCGCGGCCCGATGTTGCGACCGCCTGCGCGGCAATGGCGCCCGCCATGATATCGCGGCGTGAAATCGTCATAAGGACCCCCATCCCATTCGACGCGGCGACTTTAGTTTCGGCATGTCGCCGCCCGCAATACGCCTTTCGGTCTAAGCCGAAGCAAAAGGCCCGGAGCGCGTACTCCGGGCCTTCTCGCCACTTATATAAAGACGGCTAAGCCAGATTCTTCAGCGCCGCCGCCATGCTGTCCAGGCCCGCTTTCAACGTCACGCGCGGGGTGGCAACATTCATGCGCACGAAGTTGGCGCCCACCTTGCCGAAGCCCGAACCGGATTCCAGGAACACATAGGCGTTCTTGGCCAGCCAGTGGCTGACGATATCGCCCTGGGTGGTGATCACCGGCTGGTTGGTCAGCGGATTCATCGGCAACGGCTTTTTGGCATTGGCTTCGTCGGCGGTTTTCTGCGCGCCGATCTTGGCGGCGATGCCGCTTACATCTAGCCACATCAGATAGGTGCCTTCCGGCTTGGCGCCGGTCTTGATCAAGGGCAGATTCTTGGTCACGTACTGATGGGCGTAATCCAGATTGCCGTCGATATAATCGACGCACTGGTTGAGCCATTGTTCGCCGCCCGCATAGGCCGCTTGTTCCGCCACCATCGCCGGATTGGAGATCGAGGGCAGCGACTGGTCGTTGGTCGCCTTGAACAGTTTTGGATTGGTGGAGAAGAACCAGGCGCATTTCATCGCCGCAAGCGAGAAGCTCTTGGAGCCCGACTTGAAGGTGATGGAATTATCGACAATGTCCTTGTCGAGGGTGGCGAAGGGCACATATTTGTGGCCCTTGGAGATGAAGTCGCAATGGATCTCGTCCGACAGGACGATGATGTTGTGCTTCTTGCAGAGCTGGCCATAGCGGGTGAGCTCTTCGCGCGTCCAGGCGCGGCCGGCCGGATTGTGCGGATTGCAGAGGATCGAGACTTTCACGTCCGGGGTCATGCGGCGCTCGAAATCGGCCCAGTCGATCTCGTAACGGCCATTGATCAGCTTCATCGGGCTTTCTTCCGGCACCGTCTTGGTGATGCCGATGGCGGCATAGAAGCCCACATAACTGGGCGTCACCATCAGGACCTTGCTGCCTTTGGGCGCGAAGGCCTGCAGCGCGCTGATGATGCCGGGAATGACGCCGGCGGAAATGCCCAGCAGCTTGGGATCGATATTGATGCCGTAGCGGCGCTTGTTCCAATCCACGATGCCCTTGATGAAGGGCGTATCGGCGGCATTGCCCAGGAACAGGTCGCCGTCGATCATATTGTAGCCCCAGTTGGGGAAGGCGACGCGCTTTTGCAGCGCTTCGGTGATGGACGGCGCGCAGCGGAAATCCATATCGGCGACGCCCATGCCCGCCACGATCTTGGTCATCTTCTCGTCGCGCACCGGCATGTCCCAATGCACGCTGTCGGTGCCCAGGCGGTTGAGCGGTGTGTCGAAATCGAATTTGCCATTGGCCATCTTGCCGGCTTCGGCGGCGGCCGGTGTGCTGGCGGCGATGTTGGCGGCCAATGGCGCCATCGCGAATACGCCCGCGCGCGTCAGAAACGATCTGCGGTTATGACCGATGTGATCCCGGCCGGTATTGTGATCCTGTTCCATGCAACTCTCTCCCCGTTGATGCCAGGCGAAAGACGTGGGTGTACCTGGCGCGATTCCAGTGCCCGGCAAGCCTAGCACCGCCATGCGCGTCGGACATGCACGAAAGCGCGCGCAAAACTGGACAAAAGTGGAGTTCCGCTTCCGCCGGTTACATTCCTGTGCCTATCCAAAACCTCCGCTGTTGCGCTAGCGTTTCGCCATGCAACGGGGCGGTCGTGCCGATGAAACAAGCATTTTACGGTCTGGCGGCGATGCACCTGCCCATTCATGTTGCAGCGCAATCGGTAAAGGGCACAACTCCCGCGCGGGCGAACCGGCGTGAATTTCTAAAGCAAACGGCCGCGGCCGGAATCGCGGCGGCGATATTCCGGCCGGCCCCCCTGAAGGCCGCGGATGCAACCGGGCTGCCACGTCACGCCGGTATCGCCCAAACGGTTCTGGGACCGCTCGATGCGTCGAAGTTGGGTATCACGCTTCCTCACGAACACATCGCCGATGGTCCCTATTTTTTGAACAAATGGCAGAATGGCGGAAAGGCGGAGTTTGTCGTCGAGGCCGTCGAAAGACTCAAACCGGTACGCGCGGCGGGCATCGGCACCATCGTCGATCTGACGACTTATGATGTCGGGCGCGACATTCGGTTTCTCGAGGAGGTTTCGCGGAAATCCGGACTCAACATGATCGCGTGCACCGGCCAGCGGTTTTTTCCGCCGCAATATCCAAACGTATCAATGCCGTCGCATACGGTTGCGGGTCTTGCCGGGTTCTTCCGGAAGGAAATCGAGCAGGGTATCGACGGCACCGGCATCAAGGCGGGCGTGATCAAGATAGGGATTGTGGCCGGCCGCCCCACCGCGCTTGAAGAGATAGGCTTGCGGGCCGCGGTTCGCGCCAGCAAGGCGACGGGTCTGCCGATACGCATTCATACCGATGCCGCCCATCGCGCCGGCGAGAATAGCGCCGCCATCCTCGAAGATGAAGGCATGGATCCTGCGAGAGTGTCTCTCGACCACAGCGACGGCAGTGGCGATATGGATTATTTTTTAAGTCTCGCGAGGCGCGGCTATTCGCTTGGCATGGACCATGTTCATCGCGGGATCATGCCAAATACGGAGCCGTCATTCGAAAAACGCGCGGAATGCATCAAACGGCTGATCGAGGCCGGTTTTGCCGGCAAGATTTTTCTTTCGCAAGACGCAGAGTTTGGAGGCTCGCTGCTTGCGGAGGACGCGAAAGATTTCCGGAGCAAGCTTGATCCTCCGGATGGACTGCTTTTCACCGCCCGGAGGTTAATTCCCTATCTCAAGCGGATTGGGGTTTCCGATCGCGACATTCACACCATGACCGTGGAAAATCCGCGATCGTTTTTCACCATGTCTTGAGCCACCACTCTGTGGCGCAATCTCACTGGAAATCGGCCATCTCATAGAGCGGCCGGATTTCCAGCTCGCTCGGCCCCGGCATGGGATTGGGGCAGCGCTTCGCCCAAGCGACGGCCTCGTCCATGTCCTTGACGTCCCAGAGCCAGAAACCGGCGACCAGCTCGCTTGGCCGGGCGAAAGGTCCGTCGATGACGGTGCGGCCGGGACCGTCGAATGCGATGCGCTTGCCCTCAGAGGAGGGCTTGAGGCCGTCGCCGGCCCGCATGATGCCGGCTTTGGTCAGCTCGTCGTTGAACCTGCCCATCGCTTCCATCATCTTGGCCGTCTCGGGCGTAGGGAAAAAGCCCTTTTCGCTGTCTTCCGTCGCTTTCACCAGCACCATCACACGCATCGCCTGTCTCCTTGTCCGGGTTGGTATCGGAACGACGCGCGGGATTGCGGGAACCCGACATGGTCACCGCATTTTTTTGGCGGCTGATCTAGGCCGTGAAACTGCCCCGCATTGCTTCCACCACATAGCCGCCCACACGCACATTTGTTGCTTTGTTGTTTGCCATGCCGGCGCGGACATAAAGCGTGCTGGGGCGGCCCACGAACCGGCCTTGGGCGATCGCGACCTGTTCGTCGGGCTTGCGGATGCCGTTCTGGACCAGAAAGGCGGCGGCGCAGCCCACCGCGCTGCCGGTGGCGGGGTCTTCGCTGGTGGCGCCCATCATGCGGCTTTCCAGCTGACCCTCGCCGGTCACCACATAATAAGCGCCGCCGCCGAAGCGGGCGCGCCAGTCGGCGGGGAATTGGCGGCCCAAAGTGAGCTTGGCCAATGTCGAGACGCTCTTCAGCGGCACGATCAGGAAGTTCGACCCGGTCGAGACCATCTGCGGCGCATAGCGGCTGTCGATCTCGTCCACGCCAAAGCCCATCACCTCGGCCAACACTTTGGGATCGGCCTTTTCGCCGAACACCGGTTCCTTCTGTGTCATCTCGACAAATAACCCGTCGGCACGCGGGTCCAGCGCCACGGAGATTGGCCCGACATTTTCTTCCAGCACCAGCTTGGTCTTGCCCGGCCGGGTTTGCGCCATGATGAAGGCGGTGCCCAACGTGGGATGCCCGGCAAAGGGAAGCTCTGCCGTTTGGCTGAAGATGCGCACCCGCGCGTCGCCGCCATTCCTGGCGCTTTGGATGAAGGTGGTCTCGGAATGATTGAGCTCGCGGGCGATGTTCTGCATCAGCGTGTCGCTCATGCCGTCGGCGGCGGCAAAGACCGCCAGGGGATTTCCTTCCAGCGGCGTCTTGGTGAAGACATCGACCTGGATGAAGTCATAGCTTTTGCTGCCAGCCGGTTGCGCGCGCGCCGGCAAGCTTGCGGCCAGGGCTGCACCCATCAGGCCGGCCAACATGTCTCTGCGCTTCATGAACATCCCCCGGTTGTGTAAGCAGAGTGTCAGGTCAATCGGGGCGATGCGCAACGGGCGGCGATGGACGCAAGTGCAGCAAAGCCGGTGTGGTACTTCAAGCCAATGTGGTTCTTCAACCTAGCTCTGGGCGGCCCGCATGGGTTCCGCTATGGTCGCGCCCTCATCTAGCTGGGAGATGGCATGGATTTTCTGACCAAATATTCGTCACAGCTGCTTGGTATCACGCGCATTGTCATCGGTCTTTTGTTTCTGGAGCACGGCACCGCCAAGGTCTTGAGCTTTCCCTTGGCGGCGGGCGCCGCGCCGCACGCTTTCAACCTGATGTCGTTTCCGGTGGGCCCGGCGGGCATCATCGAACTTGTCGCGGGCGCCTTGATCGTGCTGGGATTTTTCAGCCGCTGGGCCGCCTTCATTGCTTCAGGCGAAATGGCCTTCGCCTATTTCATGGGACATTTCGGACGCAGTCCTTATCCCTTGCTGAATGGCGGGGGTGAGGCGATCTGCTTCTGCTTTATCTTCCTCTATCTGGCCGCCGCCGGTCCCGGCGCGTTTGCCATCAATAAAAAGTAGAAAATTCGACCATGGGGATGGCGCGCGGAGATGTTCCGCGCGCCTTTTTCTTTTCACCGCTTCCCGTAGGCGGTGAAGACATAATCCTTCGACTTCACGATGTTGTGGCAGGCGGCCCCGCATTTGGTACCGGTGCCGAGCGGCTTGAATGTATCGGTGGCTGCCGCGTAGTCGAACTCGGCATAGGCCCATCCGCCGCTGTCCGCATATTTCGTGCTGTCTTTCAGCATGAAATCGACATCATGCAGGCTGGCCGGCACGGTAGTGGGCGCGGGCGCTTCGGCGCTCTGTTTGGCGTTCCAATGAATCTTCGCCATCTTGGCGCCGTCGGGGAATTTGCGCCCGTTGCCGGGAATGCCCGCCGCATAGGCGTCGATCATGGCGGGATTGCCCAGGATTACTTCAATCATGTTTCCCGACTGGCTGACGCTGATGGTCTGCCAGCTTTCGAAACCCCTGAACTCGGAAAAGGCGAGGCCGTTCGGGACTTGCAAAGTGTATTTGTCCTGCGCGGCAAGGGCGATTCCGCCCAGTATCGCGAACGACACGGCACCGATTGCCGCGACGCGCATAAGTTTGGTGGAAATGCGCAACATGGTGACCCTCCCCAAAAAGAGGCCGGGAAAATCCCGGCGCTGGTTCACACAAATCGTTGACCGGGTACGCTGTGCGCGGGAGAGCAGAGCAGGTTCGCGCGGTTAGGGGAACCGGACCTAGGTATGTCTGCATGCCGGTTTGTGACAGCGCGAATTGTGACAACGACCACAGCAAGATTTTCAGTGACGGTTATGTGACTGGATGCTATGGACCCCGCCCTTTTGCGAGGTCATGCCGATGTCCGCCATCCCGCCGAAAAGCCTTCGTCCCGGCACGGTCGTCACCGTGCAGATGAAAGGCCTGTTCAAGCTGGCGCATCATTTCGCGCTGGTCAGCGACAAGACCGGCCCGGACGGCATGCCCATGGTGATCGCCAATTCCGGCGAGACGCGCGGCCCCGGCGAAGTGAGCTGGAGCGAATTCGTGAAGGGGCGGGAATATCGCGCCTTCTATCCCAGCGCCTTGCCGCCGAAGACGGTGCTCACCAATGCCTATTCCATGTTCGGCACCCGCTATGATTTCCTGCATTGGAACTGCGAGCATTTCGCCAATGCCTGTCACGGCCGTCCGGCGCAAAGCCATCAGCTGCGCGGCGGGCTGGTGCTGGCGGCGGCGATCGGCGGGCTGATGCTGGTGGCGGCCCGGGCCTGATTTTTCCCCCGCTCCGCGCGCCGTCTCTTTACGTGTCGGCGGGCGTGTTGGCAGGCAAGGCGGTTTGCGCCATCAGCGCGCGCAATTGCCTCTGCAGATCGCGGCCGCTGAGAGCGGCCAGTTCCCGATGGGTGAAGCCTTCCGCATGCAATACGTCGCGAAGGGAACGGATGGTCGTGTGCTCCCCGGACAATGCCAGCGTTATCGCCCGCTCGATTATATTTGCCATCAATCCCGCCACGCTCCACGCAAAACAAGCGCACAATTGCGGCAAAACGGCGAAGCATCGTCAAAATACAAATATGTATAAACCCAAAGATGAACCGTGCGGACGCAAGCGCGTTGTCAGACCGACGTTCGCCGGGCGTGATATCTAATCGGAAATAACGATAGGCGTCCCGCCGACAAAAAAGCACCCCGCTCAAATGCTTAGACTGGGACCTCGCCGTCTTGAACCGGCAGGCGTGCGGGTTCAAACTCCCGACGCCCAAAATCGCCCGCACGGAGTCGTCTCATGCCGGTTGTAACCGCTGCCCAGAAATTCGCCGAGGCCGATGCCTATGTCGCCGAGCTGATGCGCGAGACCCGCGCCATGCCGGTGGCCGCGCGTGGCCCCCTCGCCATGAAGCGGCGCACCTTCCTGAAAGTGGCGGGCGCGGGCGGCCTGGTCTTGGGCTTCCATCTACCGAAGCAGGCTTTCGCCGCCACCGAGACGCCGCAGACTGCCGCCGAGGCCAGCAAGGATCAAAGCATCAATGCTTTCATCCGTATCGCGCCCGACAACAAGATCACGGTCTATTCCAAGGCGCCGGAAATCGGCCAGGGGATCAAGACCGCGTTCGGCCTGATCATCGCCGAAGAGCTGGACGCCGACTGGAACCATGTCGTGGTCGAGCAGGCGGACTACAATCCGAAAGTCTATGGCTATCAAGGCGCGGGCGGATCGACCTCGATCCCGCGCGCCTGGGATCAGCTGCGCCAGGCGGGCGCGGCCGCCCGCGGCATGCTGATCGCCGCCGCCGCCAAGAAATGGAATGTGCCGGCCTCGGAAATCACCGCCAAGGATTCGATGGTGTCGCATGCCGCCAGCGGCAAGACCGCCACGTATGGTTCGCTGGCCAATGCGGCGGCGAAGATGCCGGTGCCCGATCCCACTTCGCTGAAGCTGAAGACGCGCCAGGAATATAAGCTGTTGGGCCGCCGCCATCGCGGCGTGGACGATCCCAAGATCGTCACCGGCAAGCCCTTGTTCGGCAGCGATGTGCGGCTGCCCGGCATGGTCTATGCGAACTTCACCAAATGCCCGGCGGTTGGCGGCAAGGTCCGCTCCTTCAACATGGCCGAGATCAAAGCGCTGCCGGGGGTGATCGACGCCTTTGCCGTTGCCGGCACCGGCAAGCAGACCGAATGCATGCCCGGCGTCGCCATCATCGCCACCAACACCTGGGCGGCGTTCCAGGCCAAGAACAAATTGAAAGTCGATTGGGACGAAAGCGAAGCCTCCAAGGATTCCACCACCGAATTCTCGGCCCGGGCGCAATCGATCGCGGACGCTTTCCCCGCCAAGGCCGATGACGAAGTCGGCAATGTCGACAATGCGTTCAAGAATGCCGCCAAGACGGTGGACGCCTATTACGAATATGGCTTTGCCTCTCACGCCACCATGGAGCCGATGAACACAACGGCCCATTGGCATGACGGGATCATCGAAATCTGGTCGCCCACCCAGCAGCCCAATCGCGGCCAGCCTTTGGTGCAGGCGGCGCTGGGCAATTTGCCGGAAGACAAGGTGGTGATCCATCAGACCCGCGCGGGCGGCGGCTTCGGCCGGCGGCTGATGAACGATTATATGGTGGAAGCAGCCATCATCGCCCAAAAGGTAAAGGGGCCGGTGAAGCTGCAATGGTCGCGCGAGGATGATTTCGCGCATGATTTCTTCCGCCCTGCCGGATACCACCAGTACAAGGGCGCCATCGACAAGAACGGCAAGCTGGATGCCTGGCAGGAGCATTTCATCACCTTCACCGCCGACGGCAAGAAAGAAGTGTCGGGCGGCGGGCTGACCGAGAACATCAAATTCTCCACCATCGCGCCCAATCTGCGCCGCGCCACCACCATGATGCCGCTGATGATCCCCACGGGACCGTGGCGCGCGCCGGGCGACAATGCGCAGGTGTTCGCGCAGCAGGGCTTCCTGCATGAGCTATCGACAGCGGCGGGGCGCGACCATGTCGCCTTCCTGCTGGATGCGGTGAACCGCGGCGTGCCGGAGTTGAAGCCCAAGGACGAGAAGGTCAATTTCAGTCCCGCGCGGGCCAGCGCCGTGATCAAGCTCTGCGCCGAGAAAGCCGGTTGGGGCAAGAAGCTGCCGCAAGGGCGCGGCCTGGGCCTCGCCTGGTGCTATTCCCATGCCGGGCATGTGGCGCAGGCGGTCGAGCTCAGCGTCGATGCTCATAAGCGTATCAAGATCCATCACATCGTGGTCGCCGCCGATATCGGCCCGGTGGTGGATCTGGCGGGCGCCGAGGCGCAGGCGCAGGGCGCGTCCATCGACGGCTTCTCCACCGCGATGGGCCTGAACATCACCATCGAAAAAGGCCGTATCCAGCAAAAGAATTTCAACGACTATCCGATGCTGCGCATTGCCTTTGCGCCCTATCAGGTGGAAGCGCATTTCATCCAATCGGACTTCCCGCCCACCGGTATGGGCGAACCGGCGCTGCCCGCGATGGCCCCCGCCACCGCCAACGCCATCTTCGCCGCCACCGGCGAACGGGTGCGGATCATGCCGTTCCGGAAATTAGGATTCCAAGTGTGAGGCACGTTTCGCCGAAGGCACTCGAATTGGTTCAGTGAACCAATTCGAGTGCCGGACGCCGCGAGCTTGGGCGAGCGGCTGAGCGACCGAGTGAACTCAACAAGCCCAGCAAAATCGCGGCTATTGATATCTTGTATCGCAAGGTATCATGCGATACATTATTCTCTGCATTGTGACCGGAAACTTGAGCATGCGGAAATATCTGGGTTCGATCGCCATCGGCGGCCTTTTTATCGCCGTGGTCTTTCTAGGCGGCGCCTGGCTTTTGGAGGGCCGGAATGGCTGGCGGGACTTCATGCTCAGCATGTCGGAATGGCGGCTGCCGCGTTGTGAGGCGCTTTCGGGCCGGGCGGGGATTCGCAACATCGCGTGGAACGGTGGGGAAAGTGTCGGCGTCGCCATTCCCGCGACCTTGCGCTACGCGCCGGGCACTGGCGATCAGGTGCGCATCGCGGGCGATGCGTCGCTGATACCGCATGTCTATATCGATGAAAACGACATCAAGCTGAATTGCCGGTCCGCTGAGCTGACGCCTGAAAGCCTGACCATCACCATGCCGGGCGAGCGGCGATTTCAGAGCTTCTCCCTGGCCGGTGTCACCAACCTGATTCTCAACAACATCGATCAGCCCGAACTGCATTTCAATCTGGCCGGATCAAGCCATGTGGTGGCAAAGGGGCGTGTGGACAATATCCATATCAACGGCGCGGGACTGAGCGACGCCAAATTGGGCGATCTGGCCGTGACCGATGCCCATATGAATCTGGCGGGCGCCAGCAAGGTCGAGATCGCCGCCACCGGTGTGCTCCAAATCAACGCGGCCGGAGCCGTCACCGTTGTCCTGCGCGCGGAACCGGAGAGCCTGCGGACCCATATCATGGGCTCAGGCCGGATCATCCATCAATCGCGATAACGCCCTTGCCGGTGGCACAGTCCTAACGGCTGGGTATAGTAGCGCGAATGTTCAGGGATCGACACGCCATGACCAACCGGTTTCAGACCCTAGCGCCTGCATTCGTCCTAATAGCCGTGACCGTTCCTCCCGTGGCCGCCAATGCGCAGGCGAATGCCGTGCATCGCGTGCCGATCCAGGAACAGGCTTATCCGGCGGGCCATACATCCCTCACGGTCAAGACAACCGTCGATAAAGGCGGCACGGTTCTGCCGCATACCCATCCGGGTGTGGAGATGTCCTATCTGCTGGAAGGCCAGGGCACCTTGAAGATTGCAGGCCAGCCCGACCGCGCCGTCTCGGCGGGCGACAGTTTCAGCATTCCGGCGGTGGCGGTTCATGGCCTGATCAATACCGGGCCCGGTGCCATCGTCATGGTGACCACCTATGTGGTGGAAAAGGACAAGCCGCTGGCCACGCCCGTGCCGTGACGGCGTAGCGCGAGTTTCAGAAAGGCGGGCAGGGGTGGTAGCGGCAATGACGCGAAATATCCTGGGCGCGGCGATGGCCGTTTCGTTGATTGCATGCGCCGCACAGGCGCAACCTTCCCGCAGCCAGGCGGAGCAGCAGGTCTCGCAACTGCTGCGCGATTGGGTGACGGCGGAGAATGAGCATGATGCCGCCGCGCTGGACCGCATCCTGGACGACCAGTTTATTTCCACCTATGAGGCGGGCAAGCCGACACGGAAGGCGGCTTTCATCGCCAGCCTGACCAAGGGCAAGGCAGACCCAAAGCAAACCCAAAGCCTGACCGACGAAACGGTGGTGGTGGATGGGGACACGGCCATCCTGGTAGGCACCGACACATTCCACCGCACCGACCACGCCGAACCGGACGGGCTGGCGCTGCGTTACACCATCACCTGCGTGCGCAAGAACGGCCGCTGGGTCGCGCTGGCCGAGCACATCGTCAAATTGCCGTAAGGTGTTTTACGGAATCTGCGCGCTGCCTTCGCTGGTGGACATGTCGGGCTTCTGCCCCGGCTCATGCGCCATGGTCTTGGTGCGGCAATCCACCGAATTTCCGGCCCTGTCGTGGCAGACGGTGTGCGACTTCGACATGGTGCCCTGATCGTGCGACATCGCCATCGCCTGGCCGTTGAGATTTTCACTGCCATGAACGGCCGAGCGGGAAGTCGCATTGGGGCCGGCGGCCGATCCGCCCATGCCCAGTGCCGAGGCATCGCCATTGGGCCCGGTGGTGGTAGCGCCAGCGCCCAGGGTAGTGGCAGAGGTGCCGCCCACCGCCGCGCTGCCGCCCGATCCGGCGGCGGCGCTACCTTGCGGCGGGGTGGGTGCGGACTGCTGCCCGGCCAAAGCGGGAAGCGCGGTGAGGGCCATCAAGGCGGCCGCGGCGAGGAATTTGTTTTGCATCATTTGTCTCCGTCTCTGGAAGATTGATCGGGCCGCGCGCAGTCCTGGTAAGTGGTGCGCGATCCGGGAGAACCGCCGCCCGCCACCACGGTCGATCCATTGGACGAACTGACGCTGGCCGAAGCCGTGGCCGATCCATTGGGTGAACGCACCGTGACGCTGCGTTGGTTGCAATCGAGACGCGCGTCCCGATCGTTGCGGGCCTGGTCCTTGTCGTTGCGCATATCGGCATCGGGCCCTGCTTGCGCCGTGCCGCGCAGCGGTCCGGCCGTCACGGTGGCCGATGTGCTTTGTGCCAATGCGCTGGTCGCCAAGGCACAGCTAAGGACCAACGCAGCAGAAATGCGTGTGATCATGCCAAGAAGAAAGCGCCGCGTTTTTGGCGCGGCGCTTTTCCCTTACTGAGGATTGTTGTGGCGACGATGGCCTTCACCACGATTCGAAGCGCTCTTTTCGTCAGCGGGCGTGCCGCCCGCGGCAGAAGAGCCCACACCCATGCTGGAGGAACTGCGGTCGTCGCCGGCCGTCGAACCACCCGCCGCCATGCTGGACGAGCTGTCCGCGCCCGCGCCGGCCGAGGATGCGCCTGTGCCCATCGCGGTCGAAGTGCTGCCGTTACCGGCGGTGGCGCCGCCTGCACCCATGGTGGACGATGAACCTGCGCCGCTGGGACCGTAACCGGACGCGGAGCCGCCCGTGCCCAACGCGGCGCCGGCGCTACCATTGCCGGCGGTCGCGCCGCCCACGCCCAAGGTGGAAGCCGAGCCCGGCGTGCTACTGGTTCCCGCCGATGAACCGCCGGTGCCCAGCGCCGTCGAAGCGCTGCCGCTGCCGGTGGTGGATGCGCCGCTTCCGACCGTGGACGATGATTGCGCCATCACGGGCGCGGCGCTCAGCAGCAACGTGGCGGCTGCGGCGGAAATAAGAATGTTCGTGGATCTCATGTCGTTCGTCTCCATGTTGCTCCAGGCCCCGACCTCGATCCTAACGTCTCGCGCTTGCGTGACGTTCCGGCGTTCCGCGATGGAACCGATGCTGTGAAGAAAAAATCGCAGCGATGCACGTGGCGGAATCATCGCGCCACATAAAGGTCTCAATCCGCCATGCCGGACGAGGCAAGCAGAACGATCAGGAAAAGAACACTTGGGTCACATACAGCCGGTTCTGGCCGAACACCGCATAGATGTGCAGGTGATGCAGCACATCCATGCCTGGCACCAGATCGGGAATGCGCGCATCGGTGGACTGCGCCTGACTGCCCGGCATCTTTTCCTTGTCCGCGCCCGTCACATTGTTGGCCGCGATCAGCACCGGGATGTTGCTCGCGGTGACGGTGCCTGCGCCGATGAAGGAGATTTTGGGGAAGAGGTTTTCGGTCGCCCGCGCCGCCTTCGGCAGGCCAAGCCCGGCCACCGCGGCTTGCGAGATTTTGGTCGGCCTGGTGCCGAGATCGAGCAGGAATTGCTGGAATGTTTCGTTGATGGCGACCGGCACAGTCATCAGATTGGTGCCCCGCACCTGCTTCAGATCCACCTTGTCGGCCACATCGGGGGGGGCGCAGGTGGCGGCCGCTGCCGCCCCGCTGGTGCCCAGAAGCGCGATGAACGCGGCCGGTATGGATTTCTCCGTGACGCCCCGAATGTGTCCAAGCGCGGCGACGGTGGAAACCTATCACGGCACAATTTTGGCGGTCCATCGCCGCAGGTTGGGGTTGCAACTTCGCGCAGTCATTTGCGTGTGCAAAGGAAATTTGTGCTGCGCTGCGGGATAAAGGTGCTGTTTCAACCCGCGCTGACAATCACTAAGCTTGCCGCCGACGGTTCGATCCAGCTGATTGCAGGGGGTTTTGCATGGCGAGGGGATTTGCCGAGATTTCGCGTTACGCGGTCCTGCCCATCCTTTTGATCGCGCTGGTGGGATTGTCGCTGGCGATGCGCGGTTCGCCCTTCGCCAGGTCCTTTCCCTATTACCACACCTTCGCGCTTTACTTCGCCATGATCGTGCTGGAGCGGATCTTCGTCTGGAAAACCCAGGTGTCGCAGCGCCATATGCTATGGCGCGATCTGATTTCCACCGCGGTGGAGACCTTCGTCGCGGGCGCCATCATGGCAGCAATCGTGCTGCCGGTGTTGCGCTGGTTTCCCGATACCTTCCTGGGCCGCAAATTCATTTTCGGCCTGTCCGATCAGATCGGGCCTTTCTGGCTGCAGGTGCTGATCGTGCTCCTGCTCACCAGCTTCTTCTCCTACTGGGTGCATCGCTGGCAGCACACATCCGATTTCTGGTGGAAGCTGCATGGCTATCATCACGGCGTAACATCCCTGCAGATATCCAATGTGCTGGTGTCGAATCCGCTGGAATGGGCGATGCGCAACGTGCTGGGCGGGTTGTTCCTGTCGCTGGTCGGCTTCAATCCCATTGCAGTGGTGATCGCGGGCGGGCTGAACATCTATGGCGATTTCTCCCATTGCGGCGCCGATCTGAAAGGCGGCTGGCTGAACTATGTCTTCAACACGCCGGAAGTGCATCGCTGGCACCATTCCACCGAATTTCCGGACGATCCCAAATTCCGCTATGGCTGCAATTACGGCGTGGGCGTGAGTTTCTGGGATCAATTGTTCGGCACTTTCTATCTGCCCAAGGATGCGGAGGGCCGGGTGTTGTCGCCCAGGCAGTTGGGTCATCCCGAAGGTTATGCGGACGAGCCGAACTATCTGAAGATGCTGATCGGGCTCAGGGCCTTCCCGGCGCTGGAACGGTGGGTCGAGCGCAAGAGGAATGCAGCCCAAACGGTGGCGGCGGAGTAATTTATGACCCCCTCCGGCCTTCGCATCGCAAGCACTGCTACGGCCTCCCCCTCCAGCGCTCCGCGCGAGGGGAGGCGGGTCACCATCAAGGCGCCAAAGGAGCCTTACGATGACTTTTCTGCGCGAGAAATATCCCTATCTGCTGGGTTTCGCCGCGATCGAGGCGGGCATCTATTACTTCAATGGCCCTACCGGCAATTTCACCACGGGCTTTCTGGGCCTGTTCGCCATCTGGATTTTCTACAGCCTGATGAGCCGAGGATAGGCGGCATTGGGGCTTCACCGAACGGGGGATGTCATGGACCGCAGACATGTCATTGAGATCGCCGCGGGCGCCCTGTCGCTCGCCGCGTTCAGGGCCGACGCCGCCGAGCGCACCCAAGCGGCAAAGGCCGCGGTGACGGGCAAGACGCCCGAAGAGGTGGCGCAGGATGAGGATTACTGGACCGAAATCCGCAACGCCTACACCATCGATCGCAATGTGATCAATTTCAACAATGGCTATGCCAGCCCCGCGCCCTTGCCGGTGCAGGAGGCGATGCGCCGCTATCTTACATATTCCGACATGGGCCCGATCCAGACCATGGTCAATGTACTTTATCCGCAGATCGAGCGGGTGCGGGAAAATCTGGCGCGGGTGGCGGGATGCGATCCGGAGGAAATGGCCATCGTGCGCAACGCCAGCGAAGCGAACGAGATCGTGCAATATGGCATCGACCTCAAGCCGGGCGACGAGGTTCTCACCACCGACCAGGACTATCCGCGCATGCTGATGACCTTCCGCCAGCGCGAGCGGCGCGACGGCATCAAGCTGGTGACGGTGTCGTTCCCCGTGCCGGTGACCAGCAGCGACGATCTTTATAACCGTATCGCGAACGCCGTGACGCCCAAGACCAAACTGATCCTGATCTGCCACATCACCAACCGCACGGGCGTGATCTTTCCGGTGCGCCGCATCTGCGACATGGCCCATGCCAAGGGAATTCCGGTGATGGTGGATGGCGCGCATGCCTTCAACCATTTTCCCTTCAAGCTGTCGGACCTGAATTGCGATTATTACGGCGTCTCCTTGCACAAATGGACCTGCGCGCCCATCGGCACGGGGTTTTTGTATGTGAGGAAATCCCGCATCGCTCAGACCTGGAGCCTGATGTCGTCCAGCGAAAAACAAGTGAACGACATCCGCAAGTTCGAGGAGATCGGCACCCATCCCGCCGCCAATCCCAACGCCATCAGCGAGGCCCTGGTGTTCAACGAGAATATCGGCATCGCCCGCAAGGCGGCGCGGCTGCGCTATCTGCGCGACCGCTGGGCGCACCGGCTGCGCGACAATGCCAAAGTGCAGATCCTGCACAGCGAAAGCCCGGAATTGTCCTGCGGCATCGGCTTTATCGGCTTCAAGGGCTTCGATGCGGGCAGGATGTATGAGACGCTCTACAGCAAATACAATATCGTCACCGCGCGAGTGGAAATGCCGGGTCAGTATGACGGGCTGCGCGTCACGCCCCATGTCTACAGCACGTTGCGCGATGTCGACACTTTCGCCGATACCGTGGAGCGGGTGTTAGCGACGGCTTGACCCGCCAGTGTTCTGCTCGCCGGTGCGCGCCGCGCGCACCGGATCGAGTGGGGTCACTGCGCGATAGTCGGACGGCGCCAACAGTTCATGGGGCGCGGCCGCCACTTCGTGGGACTGCGCATTTCCCTGCGAGATGC
>Ga0207695_10005772_pt1 | contig 16296 bp, 10 predicted proteins | sample KBSC54metaG_FD_184354 | JGI IMG/M metagenome (GOLD analysis project Ga0207695, IMG submission 184354) | Corn rhizosphere microbial communities from Kellogg Biological Station, Michigan, USA - KBS C5-4 metaG (SPAdes) (version 2) | ecosystem: Host-associated > Plants > Roots > Rhizosphere > Soil... | reverse complement strand
TTGATGATCTTGTACATCAGCGGCTGCGTCGCCGAAGGCTCGTCGGCCTCGTTGTGGCCGTGGCGACGATAACAGACGAGATCGATGACCACGTCGCGCTTGAACTTCGCACGATAGTCGAAGGCCAAGCGGGTGACGAACAGCACCGCTTCCGGGTCGTCGCCGTTCACATGGAACACCGGCGCGTTGACCATCTTCGCCACGTCGGTGCAGTACAGCGTCGAGCGCGTGTCGTGCGGGTTCGAAGTGGTGAATCCGACCTGGTTGTTGACGACAATATGGATCGTGCCGCCGACGCCGAAACCGCGCGTCTGCGACATGTTGAACAACTCCATGTTGACGCCCTGGCCGGCAAAGGCCGAGTCGCCGTGGATCAGTACCGGCAGCACCTGGTGGCGATCGGTGTCGTTGCGATGGGTCTGCCGCGCACGCACCGAACCGGCGACGACCGGATTGACGATTTCCAGATGCGAGGGGTTGAACGCGAGCACGACGTGCATGGTCTTGTCGCCGCTCTTGACGTCGGCGGAGAAGCCCATGTGGTACTTCACGTCGCCCGAATGCGCGGGATTGTCGTCGTGGTCGAACTTCTGCTCGAATTCGTCGAACAGCTTCTGCGGCGCCTTGCCAAGGATGTTGACGAGCACGTTGAGGCGGCCACGATGGGCCATGCCGAGGACGAGATCCTTGACGCCGTTGGCTGCACCGCGCTTGACCAGCTCGGCCACCATCGGGATCAGGCTGTCGCCGCCTTCGAGCGAGAAACGCTTCTGGCCGACGTACTTGGTGTGCAGGTAGCGCTCGAGACCGTCGGCCTGGACGAGTTGTTCGAGCAGCCTCTTCTTCTCGTCCGCGGAAAGGCCGAAGTTGCCGCCCGCACTTTCGAACTGCTGATGCACCCAGCGCCGCTCGTCAGCGTCGCGGATGTGCATGAACTCGGCGCCGATGCTGCCGGCGTAAGTCTTCTTCAGGCGTTCGACCAGTTCGCCGAGCTTGAGCTTGGGCGGGCCGCCGAGAAAGCCGGTGTTGAACTCGGTGTTCATGTCGACTGCGCCGAGGCCATGCCAGGACGGATCTAGATCAGGCGCGCCCGGGCGTGGCAACAGGCCGATTTCCTCAAGGTCGGCGGCCGCATAGGTGCCTTCCATGTTGAGCGGGTCGAGCCTGGCTGCGAGGTGGCCGCGCGAGCGGTAGGCGGTGACCAGGCGCGAGACGCCGGTCTGCTTGTTGCTTACCGCATCGGTCAGCGGGCCGGCGGCGAGCATGATCGCGCGGCCGTTGACCTTCTGCGCCTGTTCGATGCGCACGACTGCGTCGTCATGCGGTTGATCGCCGGCCTCGCGGCCCTTGAATGTGTCGAAGTATTTCTTCCACTCGGGGGCGACCGAGGACGGATCGCGCAGATAATTGTCGTACAGGTCCTCGATGAAAGCGGCGTTGCCGCCGGAAAGTTGCGAGGATTCGGAGAAGTCCTTGAGGAGATTGGCGCTCACGCGGTCACACCGGGGGTTGGGGGCGGGCGCGACGGGTACCCTTTGACACCGGCCAGGCAGGCAGCCGTTCGCGGGCCGCGAATTATACGCTAGGTATGGCGATTGGACATTAATTCCCTGCAAGGTTGCCTGTCATTCATGTCGATTGTTCGCGAGGCCTGCTTGTGCTCGGGCCGCGCGTTAGTGTGCGTGTGCAATCGCGCATGCGTCCGCTACAATTGCGCGTATTCAACAGATGACATGACGCCGCGCTCCGGCGCGGCCGGATGAGGCTATGCGGGTATTGGTAAGCAACGACGACGGCGTGGAGGCACCTGGCATCGCGGTGCTCGCGCGCACGCTGTCTGCGGCGGGCGAGGTGATTGTCGTCGCGCCTGACCGCGACCGCTCCGGCGCGAGCAATTCGCTGACCCTCGATCAGCCGATCCGCGTGGTCAAGCTCGACGACAATCGCTATCGGGTCGCCGGCACGCCGACCGACTGCGTGCATCTCGCGCTCTGCGGCATGCTCGACAAGGACCCGGACATCGTCGTCTCCGGCATCAACAATTCGGCCAATCTCGGCGATGACGTGATCTATTCGGGCACGGTCTCCGCGGCAATGGAAGGGCGCTTCCTCGGCCTGCCCGCAATCGCGGTCTCGCTCGTCACTGCCGAAGGCAGCGGTCATCACTTCGACAGTGCCGCGCAGGCCGCGCTTGCGATCATGCAGCGTCTCGTCGTCGATCCGCTGCCGGCCGACACCATCCTCAACGTCAACGTGCCCGACCGGCCTTGGCACGAGCTGCGCGGTTTTGCGGTCACGCGCCTCGGCAAGCGCCATCGCTCGGCGCCGTGCATCCGCCAGGTCGATCCGCGCGGCCGGCCACTGTGGTGGATCGGGCCGGCGGGCGAGGTCGACGACGACGGCCCCGGCACCGATTTCAACGCCGTGCGCGACGGCTACATCTCGATCACGCCGATCCACGTTGATCTGACCCGCTTCCAGGCGCTGGAAAAAGTGTCGAGCTGGGTGAATTCGCTGGTGATAACGCCGGACCCGGTCGCGTGACGATGATGCAACGCCTGACTCCCGAGGCGCGCGGCCTGGGCATGACTAGCCAGCGCGCGCGCGACCGCCTCGTCCTGCGACTGCAGGAGCAGGGCATCGCCGACCGGCGCGTGCTCGACGTGATGCGCAGCTTGCCGCGTCATCTGTTCATCGAGGAGGCGCTGGCTTCACGCGCCTACGAGGACACCGCGCTGCCGATCGGCCAGGCGCAGACGATCTCGCAGCCTTATGTCGTCGCGCGCATGACCGCGGCCCTGATCGAGCGCGAAGTGCCGAAAAAGGTACTCGAGGTCGGCACGGGTTCGGGTTATCAGGCCGCCGTGCTCGCCGCGCTTGTAGAAAACGTCTACACGGTCGAGCGCATCGACGAATTGCTGCGCAACGCACGCCGGCGGTTTCGCAAGCTCGGTTTCGACAACATCCGTTCGAAACATGCCGATGGCAAACTCGGCTGGGCCGAACATGCGCCGTACGACGCGATCATCCTGACCGCGGCGGACGATGCCTTGCGCGAGGAATTGTTCGACCAACTCACGCCCGGCGGCGTCCTCGTCGCGCCGGTCGGCAAGCCGGGCGTGCAGAAGTTGTTGCGCTACCGGTTGGTCGAAAAGGAGCAGGGCGCGATGTGGGTTGGCGAGTCGCTCGGCGAAGTCAGTTTCGTGCCATTGCTCGGCGGCCTGGTCTGATCATGTTGCAGGGGCGCGACTTGCGCGCGCCTCGCGCGCAAGAGATTGGTACGATCGCGCCCGGCTTTTCCTCGATGCAAACAAGGACGCGACGAATAAATCGCGCCCCTATTGAAAGGACCACCGATTGAAACTGTTCAAACCGCTCTACGAAAAAGCGCTCGCCTGGGCGAAGCACCCGCTCGCCGAGCGTTATCTGATGGGCATCAGCTTTGTCGAGGCCTTCATCTTTCCGCTGATGCCGGAAATCATGCTCGCGCCGATGACGCTGGGGAAACCGGAGCGTTGGGCGCGTTACGCGAGTCTAAGCCTGCTCTTCTCCACATTGGGATCGATCATCGGCTACCTGATGGGCCACTACGGCTTCGAACTCCTGCGGCCGTTGCTTGACGATCTCGGCTGGCTGCCGGCGATCGACGGCTACGTCGCCAAACTGCGTGGCCTCGGCAGCTGGGAAGTGTTCTGGTTGCTCGTCGGCGGCGGCTTTCTGCCGATCCCGATGAAGATCATCGCCTGGTCGTCGGGCATCGTCGGCGTGCCGATCTGGGCGTTTCTTGCCGCGATGATCGTCGGCCGTGGCAAGCGCGTCTACCTGCTCTGCGGCGCGATCCGCCTCGGCGGCGAGAAGGCCGAGCAAACCGTGCATAAATGGATCGAATGGATCGGCTGGGGATTGCTTGCCTTGGTCGTCCTTGCCGTGGTGTATTTCAAGTTCCTGCATCACTGATTCGACCCAGACGCCTGTTTTCCCGATGATGATGGCGATTTCTGCGCACACACGCTCCCGCATCGCGTTCGCCGTGCTGGCCGTGGCGGCGTTGGTGCTTGTGGGCTGCGCGTCCGATCCGGCCGATGTCGAGGATCGCTCGATCGGCGAATCGCCGTCGCTGCAGGCAACACCGCAGCACGCGCGCGCGAGCACGCCGCCCGCCGGCAGCTATCGCGTGGTCAAGGGCGATACGCTGTATTCGATCGCGTTCAAGCGCGGCCTCGACTATCGCGACGTGGCGCAGTGGAACGGCATCGCCGCGCCGCAGTACAAGATCCTCGTCGGCCAGGAGATCCGCTTCAGCCCGCCGGGCATGCAAAGCGCATCGGTCGATGCGCATCCGGCAGCTGTGACTCCATCACATGAGGTGATCGCACAGGCGCCGGCGCCTGCTTCCAGTCCCGCGCCCACAGCCGCCGCGGCGTCTGCGCCGAAAAGCACGAGCATGTTCGAGGATGTGCCGAACGAGCCTGCTCCGCCGCCGATCGAACAAGCCGCGGCGCCGATTTCGGCCGCGGCATCGAAGCCGCAGCAAGCGGCCACGATCGCGCAACCTTCCGCGGCGCCCGTGGTCGCAGCCATGCCGCCGGTCACGGCGCCTGCTCCCAAGCCCGTTGCAGAGCCGCCACCGTCGAAGCCGGCAAACGAGTCCGCCGCTGCCAACGTCGGCGGCATCGCCTGGCATTGGCCGAACGGCGGCAAAGTGATCGGCACCTACGTCGCCGGCGATCAGACCAAGCAGGGCGTCGACATCGCCGGATCCGCTGGCGACCCGGTGCAGGCCGCGGCCGACGGCGAGGTCGTCTACAGCGGCAACGGCCTGCTCGGCTACGGCGAACTGATCATCGTCAAGCACAATGCCAGCTTCCTCTCCGCCTACGGCCACAACCGCAAGCGCCTCGTCGCCGAGGGCGACAAGGTGCGTGCTGGTCAGCAGATTGCCGAGATGGGCTCGAGCGCGAGTTCGCGCGACGAGCTGCATTTTGAAATTCGCAAGAACGGCAAGCCGGTCAATCCGCTGGACTTCCTGCCTGCGCGTTGACGAAGCGTTCGGTCCGAAATCTTTTGGTTCCTGCTTGCATAAGTCCTATGCTAGGCCGATGAACCCGGATCCACGCGCCGACGACATCGAATCGGACGAACTGCTCGAGCTGATCCAGGCGGTCGAGCCACAGCAGGACGACGAGGCGCGCGATTCGACCAGTGCCTATCTCAACGAAATCGGACTGATCACGCTGCTCGACGCGGACGAGGAGCAGCGCCTCGCCGAACGCGTGGCCGAAGGCGATGTCGATGCGCGCAGGCGCATGATCGAGGCCAACCTGCGCCTCGTCGTTTCGATCGCGCGCGGTTACGTCGGCCGTGGCGTGGCGCTGCTCGATTTGATCGCCGAAGGAAACCTCGGGCTGATCCGCGCGGTGGAGAAATTCGATCCCGCGCGACGTTTGCGTTTTTCGACCTATGCAACGTGGTGGATTCGCGACGGCGTGCAGCACGCGCTGATGAGCCAGGGCCGCACCGTGCGCTTGCCCGTGCACGTGCTGCGCGAGTTCGCCCAGGTGCTGCGCGCGCGGCGGCAGCTGACGCACGAGCTCGAACGGATGCCGAGCATGGACGAGCTCGCGCGCCATCTCGGCAAGAGCGGCACAGATGTCGCCGGGCTGTTCACCCTGACTGACCGGATTTCCTCGCTCGACGCGCCGCTGTCGGCGAGCGACGATCGCGCACTGATCGAACAGCTTGTCGTCGACGATGCCGGCGCGACGATGGCGCGCGCGACTGCAGGCGATCCACGCAATTCGCGCATCGAGCATTGTCTGGAGCAGCTGCCGAAGCGGCAGCGACTGGTGCTGCAGCGGCGCTATGGCCTCAACGACAACGCCACGCAATCGCTCGCGGAGATCGCCGCCGAGCTCGGCTTGACGCGCGAGCGCGTCAGACAGATTCAGAGCGAGGCGCTGGTGCGCCTGCGCGGACTGTTCGAGAGCGAGAACGCCGATCACGCGGGCGGCGAGTGAGCATCTCGCTCGATACTGCTCAGCGCGCCTCGACGACCGGAAGAACAAGCGCTTCCGTTTCCGGCGCACCCTGCAACAAGCGCTTCTTCGCGGCCCATTGCGCAGCCTCGTCCATCGGCTCCAGCGCGACGAATTCGCCAGCGACCAATGTCGCGATCGGTGCGCCGTCGCGGTAGAGCACGCGCGCATTGGCGAGATTCGGCACGCGCTCGCCGGTGACGATATGGCCGACGAGATTGAGCGGGTCGGCACCGCAAATACTGACCAGGCTGCCGTCGCGCGGCCGGTTGCGGATCGCGCGCAGCGGCGCAATCGCTTCGGGCAGCGCGAACTGTTCACCCGTGAGCCCGGCGATGAAGCGACCGCCGCGAATCTCGCCGCGCGCTTCGAGGCGATGGCAGACGCGCAGCATCTCGCGCCACGGCGGCAGCCAGGCCGCTTCTCGCGCAACCAGGCGCCAGCAGATCAGGCCGTAGCGCTTGAGCAGCGTGCGCACGACCTGCTCTGCCTGTTCGGGGTCGCCGCGCTGGGCTGTGCTGGTGCGTGATCTTTTGGAATTTTCCCCTTCTACACTGTCCGCGCTCGGCCGGCGCAGCAGTGACCAGCGCCCGGCGTCGGCGATGCCGAGCAGCGCGGTACGACGTCCGCGTCGCCGGCTTGGCGAAGGCCGACGCGAGGCAGGGACCAGTAGTGCGCGCAGGCCGGCGAAACTGTCGGAATTGATCCGGCCCGCAGCGACGAGTTCGGCGAGCGCATCTTCGAGTTCGGTGTGCAGCAAATGCGTGGCGTCCGCCAGTTCGTCGAAGAACGAGGCGCCGTGCTCGCGCAATGTGTCGGCCACCGCCTGCGCGCGCGAAGACAATGCGGCCTGGCTGTTCTGTGCAGCCGCACCGAGCGTATTCCACAGCGCGAGATTGCGCCGCTGCACGAGCACGATCGGCGTCGCGCGCACGGGGCCGGAGGTGGTGCGCGGGCGCGGGTTTTGCTCGTCGTCGGCACGTGACGTGGGCGCACGCAAGCGTGTCCATACGACGCGTCCGGAGAGACACAGATCGTCGAGCCAGGAAATTTCGTAGCCGGTGACGCGCGCGGGGAGAATTTCGTTCTCCCAGGCCGCGGCCGGCGCCTCGAAACCTTCGAGCTGGGCGAGCACGCCGGCGAGCGCATCAGGCCCGGTCACCTGCGTGCCCGGCGCGACGCGCTGCCACTCGAACAGGAAGCGCAGGTAGTCACGCGGCTCGACCGGCTCGATCTCGCGACGCAGGCGGTTGACCGTGTAGCGGTGGATGCGCGCGAGCAGATGGCGCTCGCACCATTCGGTCTCGTTTGCGTCGCTCGTGAAGCGGCCTTGCATCACGAAGCCTTGGCGCTCGAGCGCGAGCAGGGCAAGGTCGATGTCGGATTGCTCGACACCGAGCGATTTCGCGATGGTCGTTGCACGCACGGGTCCGAGTCCGGTCAACCGCGCACGCGCGATTTCGACCAGTGCGTCTTCGCGCGTCCACTCGGCCGCGGCATATTCTTCGGGTGCAGAAATGGCCGGTGCGCAACGCACATCGGAAAAAATCGCGACGAATTGGGGCAAGCGTTCCGCCGGAATGCAGAGGCCTTGGTCCTCCGTCGATGAAGACGCAGCGAAGAGCCGTGTCGCGCGCCTTTGCGTGATGAGTTGCTCGAACGGACCGCGCCACGATGCGTTGTCGTCTATCTCGGCGTTCGTGACGAAACCCAACCCCATCAACGCCTCGTGCAGCTCGTCCGCATCGCGGGCCTCGGGCCATGCCTCCTCGCGCACCGAGGCGATCGCCTCGGCATCGAGCCGGCCGAAGTCGTCGGTCGTCTCGATGTCGCCCCAGCGCCGGCTTTGCACGGCCTGGGTGCGGCGTTCCTCGAGCGGCGCGTCGTCGAGGAACGCATAGGGCCGCGCGGTCAGGATCTCCGCAGCGAGCGGCGAAGGTGCAGTGAGATCCTTTGCAACAATGTGGATTTCTCCACTTTCGAGCATTTTCAGCAAGCGCAGCAGCGCGTCGACGTCCATCGCCTCGTGCAGGCAGTCGTGCAGCGTCTGTGCGATGAGCGGGTGGTCGGGAATCTGGCGCTCGCCGACGATGTTTTCGAGGCAGGCGACCTGGTCGGGGAACACGGTCGCAAGCAGGTCCTCGGATTTCATGCGTTGCAACTGCGGCGGCACCTTGCTGCCGCCCTGGAAGCGCGGCAAAGCGAGCGCGGTCACCGCGTTCCAGCGCCAGCGCAGGCCGAACATCGGCGCGTCGAGCAGGGCTTGGATCAGCACGTGCTCGGCCGTGTTCGAGTGCAGGTAGCGCGAGACTTCGTCGAGCGGGAAGCTGTGGCTCGTCGACAGCGACAACACGATCGCGTCCTCGGTCGCGGCGGCCTGCAGTTCGAAATTGAACGTACGGCAAAAGCGCTTGCGCAGCGCGAGGCCCCAGGCACGGTTCATGCAGCTGCCGAACGGTGAGTGGATGACGAGCTGGGTGCCGCCGGACTCGTCGAAGAAACGCTCCATCGCGAGTTGCGTCTGCGTCGGCAGCAGGCCGAGCGCAGCCTGTGTCGCACCGAGATAGTCGACGATCTGGCGTGCGGCGGATTCGCTCAGACCGACTTGCTCGCGCAGCCAGCGCTCTGCGGCATTGGAACCGAATTCGAGTTGCGTGGAAACGTCCTCGCGTAGCCGCGACACGGCTTGCGAGAGTTCATCGCTGCGCCCCGGCGCTTCGCCGAGCCAGAACGGCAACGTCGGTGGCGCGCCTTTCGCATCCTCGACGCGCAGCCGACCGCGTTCGACGCGCAACACGCGATACGAAGTGTTGCCGAGCTGGAAAATGTCGCCGGCCATGCTCTCGACGGCGAAGTCCTCGTGCACGGTACCGATACGCGAGCCTTGCGGTTCGAGCACGACTTCGTAGTCGGCCGTGTCGGGAATCGCGCCACCCGATGTGATCGCGGTCAGGCGTGCGCCGCGGCGTGCGCGCAGCACACCGTTGACCGCGTCGCGATGCAGGTACGCCGATCTGGGACCTCTGCGGGTCGTGTAGCCTTCGGCGAGCATGCGCAGCGTGTCGCGATACGCATCCAGGGTGAGGTCGGCAAATGGATAGGCGCAGCGGATCGTGTCGAACAATTCCTGTTCGCTCCATTCGCGGCAGGCAATCTCGGCAACGATCTGCTGCGCGAGCACGTCGCGCGCATCACGTTCGACATGCAGAGTGTCGAGTTCGCCGCGACGCACCGCATCGAGCAACGCAGTGCATTCGACGAGGTCGTCGCGCGACAATGGGAACAGGCGCGCCTTCGGCGTGCCGTCGACCGAGTGGTTGGCGCGGCCGACACGCTGCAGGAAGGTCGAGATCGAGCGCGGCGAGGCGATCTGACAGACGAGATCGACGTCGCCGATGTCGATGCCGAGTTCGAGCGATGCGGTCGCGACGAGCGCACGCAGTTCGCCGCGCTTGAGGCGCTGTTCGGCGGCCAGGCGCTGCTCGCGCGCGAGGCTGCCGTGGTGCGAGGTCACTGCCTCCTTGCCAAGCAGGTCGGACAGATGCTTGGCAAGGCGCTCGGCCATGCGCCGCGTGTTGACGAAGATCAGCGTGGTCTTGTGCGCTTCGATCAATTCGGCGAGGCGCTGGTAGACGGTGAGCCAGACATCGCCCGACATTACCGCGCTCAGCGGCGCCGGTGGCAGTTCGAGCGCGAGATCGCGCTCGCGTGTGTAGCCGACATCGATGATTTCGCAGGCGTCGTCATTCACACCTTTGAGGAATTTCGCGACTTCGGAAATGGGCTTCTGCGTCGCCGACAGGCCGATACGCGTGAGCTTGCGCCCGCAGAGTGCATCGAGGCGTTCGAGCGACAGCGCCAGATGCGCGCCACGCTTCGACGGCGCGAGCGCGTGGATTTCGTCGACGATCACGCTGCGCGTCGTCGCCAGCATCGCCCGGCCCGAGTCGGAGCCGAGCAGGATGTAGAGCGACTCCGGCGTGGTCACGACGATGTGCGGTGCGCGCCGCTTCATCGCCTCGCGCTCGCTCTGCGGCGTGTCGCCGGTGCGCACGCTGGCGCGAATTTCCACGTCGGGATGACCGAGCTCGGCGAGTTGCGTGCGGATACCTTCGAGTGGCGCCTGCAGGTTGATCTGCACGTCGTTCGAGAGCGCCTTGAGCGGCGAGACGTAGACGATCTGCGTTTCGTCGGCGAGCGCGCCATCGCAGCCCTGGCGCACCAGATCGTCGATCGCGGCAAGGAAGGCAGCGAGCGTCTTGCCCGATCCGGTCGGTGCGGCGATCAACGTATGCCGGCCCGAGCGGATCGCCGGCCACGCGCGCGTCTGCGCAGGCGTCGGCGCAGGAAAAGCCTGCGCGAACCATACGGCGACGGCGGGATGGAAGTCGTGCAGCGCCATCGGCAGATTATGCGCCCGCGCTGGCGCATCAGGATGAACGCAGGACGACGGATTGCGCGAGTAGGGCAGGGCGAGTTGGCGCATCGCGCGATGCTGGCGTACGCGCGTCTCAGGCTACGAGACGCGCCGACGCCTTGCTTCAATCCGGACTAGCGGCTGCTGCGCTCGGCCCAGCGATACAGCGCGAACATCGCCGCGACGAATACGATGCCGCCGATCCATACCGAGGCGGTGGCGAAGTCGTCGCCGACGAGCGCGAGCGGAAAATCCTTGCCCGAGAACGCAACGATCGCGGCGATCGCGACGCCGATCAGGCCTTCACCGACGATCATGCCGGAGGCGAGCAGCACGCCGAGCTGCTTGCGCGACTCGGGCTTGGCCGAGCGCTCGGCGCGCTTGTCGAAGTAGGCGCCCGCGATCGCGCCGACGACGACCATCAACGTTGCCGAAGTCGGCAGATAGATGCCGAGGCCGACCGCGAGCGGCGAGCAATGCGCGTCATCGGTTCCTCGACGCAATGCCATGTCGAGCACGATCAGCACGGCGCCGATCGCGGCACCCACTCCGATCAGGCTCCAGTCGATGTTGTTCTGGATCACGCCCTGGGCGAGCGCGGAGATGAGGCCGGCCTGCGGTGCGGGTAACGGATGTTCGCGCGTGGAACCCGGTGTGCCGGCGAAACCATAGGCTTGATTGAGCAAATCGAGCACCGGAGGGATGATCGCGGCGCCGGCGATCACGCCGATGACGAGCGCCCACTGCTGCTTCGACGGCGTCGCGTCGACGAGCTGGCCGGTTTTCAGATCCTGCAGGTTGTTGTTGGCGATCGTCGCGATCGAGAACACCATCGCGGTGACGAGCAGGGCGAACGCGACGAGGCCTTTCTCGGCGCCGGGCTCGAGGAAGGGCTTGATGCCGAACACGAGCAGCACCGAGGCACCGATGACGACGAGGATGCCGATGCCCGATACCGGGCTATTCGACGAACCGATAAGGCCGGCCATGTAGCCGCACACGGCGGAAATGATGAAACCCATGACCACGCTGTAAATCAGGCCGCCGACCACGAGGGTAGCGGTGAACTGGCCGAGGCCGCTCTCGTGGCTGAACCAGCCGAGTAGCAGCGCCATTGGCACAAAGCAGGCAAGCATGATCAGGCCGACCGTGCCGATCGGGATGTCCTGTTCGGTGCGCGGCAGCGTCGCGCCCTGGCCGGCCTTGCGCAGGCGCGAGGCGGCCATCGCTGAACGCAGGCCGCTGACCACGGGCGTGACGAGTTTCAGCAACGTCCAGATCGCGGCGACCGCGATCGTACCGGCGCCGACGAAGCGCACCTGTTTGCTCCACGTCGCTGCGGCCACCTGCGCCGCGTCGCCCGCGACGGCGGCCAGCGCCGAGTAGTGCGGCACGCCCCAGATCCAGCCGATCAGCGCGCCAAGCCCCATCGCGATGCCGACCCAGAGTCCAACCAGATGGCCGACGCCAAACAGCGCCATCGACAGGTTGAAATCGAAACCCGAGACCGGTCCCTTCTCGCCGCCGAAGCGGAAGTACTGGGCGACGTCGCTCGCGAACACGCGCGTCGCGACGATCAATGCGAATGTCGCGGCACTGACGGCGCCCCAGATGACAGCGAGCAATCCCACGCGGCTCTCCTCGAGCCCCTGCGCAGTCGCGCCTTCGCCCGGACTGCCAACCTTGAGCACCTCGGCGCAGGCTACGCCTTCGGGGTAGGGCAGGTCCGAGCCGGTGACGAGCGCGCGGCGCAGCGGAATCGAATAAGCCACGCCGAGCACTCCGCCGACCGCGCAGATCAGGAACGTTTCCCAGAACGGAAAGCCGCTCCACCAGCCGATCATGACCAGGCCGGGCAGCACGAAGATGATCGACGACAAGGTGCCTGCGGCCGAAGCGACCGTTTGCACGATATTGTTTTCCTGGATCGTCGAATCCTTGAAGCCGCGCAGCAACGCCATCGAGATCACCGCGGCTGGAATCGAGGTGGCGAAGGTGAGGCCGGCCTTGAGGCCGAAGAACACGTTCGCGGCAGTGAACAGCACGGTGATGACGACGCCGAGCACGATGCCGCGCCAGGTCAATTCGCTGCGTGGCTCGCTGACCGCCGCATGTTGGTTCGCCATGAAACTCCCCGGATCGAAAAGGCGGAGTATGGCAAACATTTTCCGTCCGGACCCACGGGCCATGATCCGGACATATGCTGCAAAGCGGCAATCGGTTTGCGGCGTAATCGGTTTTTGCGCAAGGCACGCATGCGAATCAGTGTGTGGTCTTGGCCAGAACACGCGTCGAAGCGTTAAGAAAATATTCAATCCGAACAAGAAGTAAGGTTCATGATTGCCGCGCGGACGCGGGAATAGACTGACTCGATTCTGAATGGTTAAGGTAAGGGGTGGAGTCAAACGCCCGGATTTGTTACTATGCGGTCGCTCGCGTTGCCGCTGCCTAACGTTTTATTAACGCGACGCACGCATCAGAGGTTGGTGTGGAGTGATGTTACATATGCGTGCCGCACACGGGGTTTGGCGGACGCCCGAAGAAAAACCATGCAAAGGAGACTCCGAATGAAACGTAATACCTTGTTTGCCGCCCTTGCCCTTGCCCTGGGTGGTGTCGGCGCGATCGGCACGGCGCAAGCCCAGGACTTTGGTTCCTGGTACATCGCCCCGCGCCTCGGCGCTGTCGTTCCGGATAGCAACCGCACCACGAAGGTGTCGGGCTTCGGCGGCATCGGCGTTGGCGTTTGGGTGAACCCGAACTTCGCCGTCGATTTCGAATACGGCATCAACAACGCTGACTTCAAGAACAGCTCGCCGCGCAATACCCACCAGTGGGAGAGCGTGCAGCTCGACGTCGCCGCGCGTTACTTCTTCGGCGACATCGGCGCCGGCTGGCGTCCGTACGTGGTCGGTGCGCTCGGCGCGCTGCGTCACAAGGCCTACTCGGGCTCGCTGCTGTCGGCCCAGGGCTTCTCCGATTCGGGCGGTTGGGATCCGATGGCGCTGCTCGGCGTCGGTATCCAGTACGGTCTGTCCGACCGTCTCGCGTTCCGCGGCGAAGTCGCGGCGCGTTACGACCACGACAACAACTCGCTGAACTCGGCTCTGGCTCAGAGCTATGGCTTCAAGCGCCAGAGCGGCTTCACTGACGCGCTCGTCACCGTTGGCCTGACCTACAGCTTCGGTGGCGCCCCGGCTGCTCCGCCGCCGCCGCCGGCCCCGCCGGCCCCGCCGGTTGCGCCGCCGCCGCCGCCGCCGCCGCCGGCGCCGGTCATCGACCTGAAGGGTGTCGAGTTCAAGTTCGACCATCCGCGTCCGGGCGAGAAGCTGGTGCCGTCGTTGAAGGCCCCGACCGCTGCGTCGGTGCAGATCCTCGACGAAGCCGTGGATACGCTGAAGCGCAATCCGGAAGTCCGCGTCGAAGTCGATGGTCACACCGACTCGAAGGGTACCGACGCCTACAACCAGAAGCTGTCGGAGCGTCGCGCCAAGGGCGTGTACGACTACCTGATCGCCCACGGCGTGTCGGACAGCCAGATCACCGGCTCGAAGGGCTTCGGCGAGTCGCAGCCGATCGACACCAACGACACCGCGGAAGGCCGTCAGCGCAACCGCCGCGTCGAACTCAAGCAGTAAGATCGCTGGAGTTGGTGCAGGCAACAAGAAAAAGCCCGGCGCAAGCCGGGCTTTTTCGTTGGGTAGGGTTTTGCGTTCATTCGCGAAAGAGAAATGAGCGATTCGCCACGACATGGCCTGGCGCGCGTCCTGAGCAAGCTCGGCGTGTGCTCGCGCAGCCAGGCGCAGGCACTCGTGCGCGCGGGGCGCGTGCGCGTGAACGGACGAATCGTGCGCGATCCGGAAACGCCGGCCGATGCTGCGCGTGACCGCATCGCCGTCGACGGCGATGAAGTCTCAGCGCGGGAAAAAATCCATCTGGCGCTCAACAAGCCGCGCGGCTATGTCACCACGGCAAGCGACGAGCACGGGCGCGAAACGGTCTACGACCTGTTGAAAAACGCCGAAACAATTGAGAGCACCGCGACTTGGCTGGCTCCGGTCGGCCGCCTCGACAAGGCGAGCGAAGGATTACTGCTGTTTACCAACGACAGCGCATGGGCCGCGCGCCTGACCGACCCGTCTTCGCATCTCGACAAGACCTATCATGTGCAAATCGATGCGCTTGCCGACGACGGACTGCTGGCGCGGTTGGGTGAAGGCATCGTCGATGCCGGCGAGATGCTCGCATTGAAATCGGTACGCGAGCTGCGCCGCGGCGAGAAGAATTCCTGGCTCGAAATCGTCCTCGACGAAGGCAGGAACAGGCAGATTCGCCGCGTGCTCGCGGCGTGCGACGTCGGCGTATTGCGCCTCGTGCGGGTTGCCATCGGTCCAATTGCCCTCGGCGAACTCGGCAAAGGGCAGGTACGCGCGCTGACGGAGTCCGAGTTGAAACATCTAGCCCGGATGCTTGCGTAGCAACGTCTTGTCGAATCCCTTGTCGGTTACTTGACCACGCCCAGCTTTCTGCCGACTTTCACGAACGCCGCGACCGCGCGGTCGATCTGCTCGTGCGTGTGCGCTGCGCTCATCTGCGTGCGGATGCGCGCCTGGCCCTTCGGCACGACCGGGAAGAAGAAACCGATGACGTAGATGCCTTCGTCGAGCAACTGCGTGGCGAATTCCTGGGCGAGCTTGGCATCGCCGAGCATGACCGGTGCGATCGGATGCGTGCCCGGACGAATGTCGAAGCCGGCATCAGTCATGCGCTTGCGGAAATACAGCGCGTTGTCGCTGACCTTGTCGCGCAGCGACGTGCTCGACGACAGCATCTCGAACACCTTGATCGACGCGGCGACGAGCGGCGGCGGCAGCGTGTTCGAGAACAGGTACGGACGCGAACGCTGGCGCAGCAGGTCGATGATCTCGCGGCGCCCGGTCGTGAAACCGCCAGAACCGCCGCCGAGCGCCTTGCCGAGTGTAGAAGTAAAAATATCCACTTTGTCGAGAACGCCGTGCAGCTCGGCCGAGCCGCGGCCGGTCGGGCCGACGAAGCCGGTCGCGTGCGAATCGTCGACCATGAGCAGCGCGTTGTACTTTTCCTTGAGGCGCACGATTTTGTCGAGCTTGGCGATGTAGCCGTCCATCGAAAACACACCGTCAGTCGCGATCAGACGCGTGCGCTTGCCCTGGGTCTCGGCCAGATGCTTCTCCAGTTCGGCCATGTCACTGTTTGCGTAGCGGCGGCGCTCGGCCTTGCACAGGCGGATGCCGTCGATGATCGAGGCATGATTCAATGCATCCGAAATCACCGCGTCTTCTTCACCAAGGATGGTTTCGAACAGACCGCCGTTCGCATCGAAACACGAGGTATACAAAATCGTGTCGTCGGTACCGAAGAATTTCGCGATCGTCGCTTCGAGTTGCTTGTGCAGGTCCTGCGTGCCGCAGATGAAACGCACGCTGGCGAGGCCGAAGCCGTGCGTGTCGAGCGCATCCTTCGCCGCCTGGATGATCTCGGCGTTGTCGGCGAGACCGAGATAGTTGTTCGCGCAGAAGTTGAGCACCTCGCGGCCATCGCTCGTCTTGATCGAGGACGACTGCGGCGTCGCGATCACGCGCTCGGTCTTGTACAGGCCTGCCTCGCGGATCGACTCGAGTTCGGACTGCAGGCGATTCTGGGCGGCGTAGGTCATGGCGGAATTCGGCGGACAATATTAGGGTATGGCCATTGTCCGCGATTCGCCTGCGCAATGAAATTGTTGGCGTAGAATTGTCGAGCGGGAGGGGTGGCATGAGTCCAAAAGCGTCAAAGCGGCGTGAGCAGGCCGTGGTCGAAAAACCG
>Ga0207695_10005768_pt1 | contig 16301 bp, 11 predicted proteins | sample KBSC54metaG_FD_184354 | JGI IMG/M metagenome (GOLD analysis project Ga0207695, IMG submission 184354) | Corn rhizosphere microbial communities from Kellogg Biological Station, Michigan, USA - KBS C5-4 metaG (SPAdes) (version 2) | ecosystem: Host-associated > Plants > Roots > Rhizosphere > Soil... | reverse complement strand
CCGCGAACGAATCCTCGACGCGGTCGCCCAACTCGTCGAGGAGACCGGCTACATGCAGCTCACCGCCCAGGCGATCGCCGAGCGCGCGGACATCTCAGAACGCGCATTCCTGGCGCACTTCAAGAGCAAGGACGACGCCTTTACGGCCGCAGTGGAGGTGGGCCACATGAAGGGGATGGCGATCGTCGCGCGCGCGCGCGAACATGCCAAGGATTGGCGTACGGGCGTGCGCGACTCCATCCATGCGCTTGTCGAGTTCCTGGCTGCAGAGCCGTACTTCACACGGCTGGCCTTCGTCGACGCGCCCCTGGCGGGAGCCGAGATGACCAAGCGCATGCATCAGCACGTGACCGTCTATACGCGCCTGTTGCTCGAAGACGCGCCCCAGCGCCGCCGGCCTCCCGAGGTGGCGCCCGAAGCGGCCGTGCAGGGGCTGTTCGAGCTGGCCTTCCACTATGCCGTGCAGCACCGCGCCCCGGAGCTGCTGGGCGTGACGAGCGAGGCGACGTATCTGGTGCTGGCGCCGTTCGTCGGGGTCAGCGAGGCGGCCGAGGCCGCCGTCTGAACCAGCAAGACAGCGGTCTCCGCTGAACCCGTCCCAGGCCCAAGCTGAGACCGTAAGGCCGGGCCGCCCCAGCCATGAGCGGCGACCCGACCCGCGTACTTCGCCCATTCGAGTCCTGCGTTGGTTGGCAGGTGCCTCACCGGGATTCATATCACGGGTCATGCTGTGTTATCGATCCCGATGTTCGGGATCTGGTGCCGGGGGCACACTTGCCAACCTCGCCGCGTTGAAATCCCTGCACTTCCGCCGTAAGCAGAGTGCTGCCGCGGGAGTCAGAGTAGGAGACAACCCGCGTGAACTGGCCGGCGGGGACGGAAACTCAAGCCACCGGGCACAGGCCGCCGTCGAGGTTGATTCCAACTCCGGTGACGTAAGAGGCGCGCGGCGAGAGCAGGAACGCCGCCAGCGAGGCGTACTCCTCGGCCCTGCCCACACGGCCGATCGGGATGCCGGCGGAGGAGACCATCCGCTCGTAGTGCTGCTGCGGCGTGATCCCGCGAGCGGCCGCAATCCGCTCGAGCTGCAGGCTTTCCACGACGCCGATCAGGATCGCGTTGACGCGGATCTGCTCGGGAGCGAGCTCGCGGGAGAGCGCCTTGGTGAGCGCCAGGCCAGCGGCGCGCGAGACCGACGTCGGCGTGGTCAGCGCGTCCGGGGCCTTGCCGGAGATCGCCAGCGTGTTCAGCACGGCGCCGCCGCCCGCCTTGCTGATCAGCGGCAGCGCCAGGCGCGTCAGCCGCACCGCGCCCATCAGCTTCAGCGCCAGGTCGTCCTCCCACACCTGGTCTGTGTGCTCGTCGAAGCGGCCCGCCGAGAGGGTCCCGGCGTTGTTGACGAGGCCGTCAAGACGGCCCCAAGCGTCCTCGATCGTGTCGAGGAGTTGCTGTACCTGCTCGGGCACCGTAACGTCGCCGGCGAGCGCGATCGCCTCCCCCCCTTGCTCGCGCAGGCGCTCCGCCGCCGCCGCGATGCGGTCGGGGTCGCGAGCGAAGATGGCCACGCGCGCGCCCTCGGCCACCAGTAGCTCGGCCAGAGCGTAGCCCAGGCCTGCGGAACCGCCCGTGATCGCGAACGTCTTGTCGTGCAGTTCGAGGTCCATCTTCTTCTGTTACAAGGTACTTCGTCGCCAGGACCAGGCGCTTCGGAGTGTCGAAACTCAAACCCTCAATCTCACTTACTGGAATCTCCGCGTTTCCCATTCGGTCGTAAACACGACTCCACGATGACGCTAGGAGGTTCCATCCTGTAGGATAATGCTGAGACCGTACCACTCAAACCAACCCACGCGAATTCGTACGGAGGGAAGACGGAATGCCGTACAAGAAACTGGCCGCCACCGCGGCCTCTGTGGCAGTGTGCGCCGCAGCCGTCTGCATTGTGGCGGGCTGCGGTGAAGCTTCGTCCTCAACATCGTCGGGGACCTCGGAGATGACCGCACCGCTGACCCAGGCGCAACTGATCGCCACGGCCGACCCGATCTGCGCGCATTATCTCACTGAACTACACGCGCACCCGTTGAAAAAGGCAAACGAATTTTCGCAAGAGCTGCAAAGGCTCTATTCCAACCACCAGACTGAGCTGAGCGAGCTGCAGAAGCTGAGGCCACCGACCGCGCTGGCTTCGGACTGGGCGAAGATCGTCGGCGGCCACGAAGCGCTCAGCCATGACATGACTGAGGCGCTGCGCGACGCACACGCCGGCGAACTGCGCGCGGTGACACCGCTGATCATCAGCGGATCGCGCCGGCAGGCGGCAACTCTGGCGATCGCGCGCCGAGACGGATTCAAGGACTGCTCGCGGGTCCGCTAGAAGGGTCCGCTGAGAAAGCACAAACCAACCAGCTCGGGAGGAACAGGAACAGATGTCGAAAACAAGAATGACGGTAACGGTTCTAGTGGCTGTGGCACTCGGCACTGCAGGCTGTGGCGGCTCGAAATCCACCTCGCAGGGAAGCTCCTCCACGAGCACGTCCGCCACTCAGACGCAGCCCTCCAATAATGGCCCGGCGCTCACCGCTGCGCAGCTCATCGCCAAGGCCGACCCGATCTGCGCACGAATGACCGCTGTGCGCCTGTCGCACAAAATCCGCTCGCGGCAGGACTACCTGCGCGTCAGCGCGGAATTGTACGGCAGCGAACAGCAGGCGCTGGCTGAAATGCGCAAGCTGGTGCCACCGGGATCCCTGGCGGAAACGTGGAGCAAGATGCTCACGAGCTACAAGGCGATCAGCGAAGACGTTTCCAAGGTCGGTCAGGTCGCCGCGACCGGCAACAGCACCGAACTGCAACCGCTGGCAACCAATGCCACCAGGCTGCAGCATCAGGTGGCCGAACTCGCGCGCGCGGCTGGCTTCAAAGAATGCGGCCAGTTCCTCTGAGCTGCAGCCTCAGAGGATTTCGCTGTCCAGCAGGGCGTCGACGCGCCAGCGTCCGGCTTCGTAGAGAACCGGCAGCTGGCGTTCCGGCAGCGTCTTGAAGGACAGCAGCGCGTACCCACGGCGGCCACGCACGCGCAGGGCGGTGAGCATTGGGCTGCCGGCTGCTGCTGCGGTCAAGGTCCGACGGTCGAGTTCGAACAGGAGCGACTCCACCCGCGTACAGCCGCGGCCGCGGAACAATGAGGAGCTGGCCACCTGGGCGTATTCCTGCGGCACGACGGCGCTGAAGTCCCGGCGCGCCGCCAGCGACCGCGCGAGCAGGGCGCAGCCGCGCGTTCCATTGCCGGACTCGGCGACCGTGTAGTAGCGCTTGGCCAGCGCCTCAACTGCCGGTAGCTGGCTGCCGGTCGCGTCGTGGCCGTAGCGACGAACGCTGTCGTCTTTGTCCTTGTGGCCGTGGTAGAGGTCGTCGGTGTCGTCGTCGCCGACGATGTAGCCGTTATAACCACGCGTGTAGTAGGAGCCGGCCGGCACCGACACACCGCGAGCGGTGTGAGCGGGCAGCGAGCCGACGCTCGCCTGGCGGGAGGCGCCCGATGAGCAGCCGAGCGCGGCGAAGCACAAGGCGGCCGCCGACGATACCACCGCGAGCCTTTGCATTCCCGTCAGCAGCGGCGACCACGGCAAGCCCCCCGCAACGCTCACGACAGACCTTCGTCGAGCAGTCGGTGCAACTTCAAAGGCGTGCGCGCTCGCGGCATGTTCGTCCTCGAGGGCCGCATCGTGCCGTTCAGGGGAGCGCTTTCACGAGCACGCCGTCGATCGTCCACCTGCCGCGATCGAGACGGACGTCGATGTATCCGGCGGGGGTGGTCGCAAACCCGACGAACGCCAGTGCCTGGCCGCGCAGAGCGCGCACGCTCGTCACCCGCAGCGTGGCGGCGTCCTGGCCTAGGTGCCCGCGTTCCTGGCGGTACAGCTTGGTCATCACTTCGGGGCAGGTCTTGCCGCGCAGCGCGGGTGGACCGGGCGGCTGACCGTAGTCTTCGGGGATCGCCTTGGCAAACAGCGGATAGATCAGTTCACAACCGCGAGTGCCGTTGCGGGCCGCCGCGAATGAGTAGTAGCGCTTGATCAACGCGACAATCTCGCGCGCGTCGTGGGCGCCGGCCCCATGGCCCCAGACCAGCTCCGCGCGATCATCGGCGTCATGATAGCTCTTGTTCTGCGCGGCCTTCGAATCATTGTCGGAGTCGGCATCGGTGTCTAGCAGACCTCCATGAGTTGTGTTCGCGATGGTGTCATCGTCGTCTTCGTCACCCTCGAGCCGACCGCGAGGCGCCGCCGCCCTGACCGCGGTCGGCGTCGTGGCTGCCGTCGATGTCGCACTCGCGGCCGTGCGCACGGTGGGGGTCCGTAGCGAGGCGCCGCCACAGCCGGCGACCGTCACAACGAGCAAAATCGTTAGAGCTGAAGCCGAGGAGAAGAGCCGGGTACGGAAACGGTTATTCGACCCGCGAATACACATTACTCAAACTCTTACACATCACTCGTAGGCAGTCAAGGCGATGCGGCGGAATGTTTCCAACTAAACGAGGTTTAGAACCGTGAGAAATGCATCGAGCGCGCAGGAGACGATTGCAAGGAACCTGAAAGATCTCGCCAACCGATTCATTTTTTTCTCCTCACCCTCTCCCTCTCCCACTACGCCAAACGTGAACCTTGGCGTCCACCGAAAGTGAGTACGCCAGGCTGGCCGTCCTATCCGATAGCCGCCCGGCGCACTCTCGTTACGCGTTACTATCTATAACACTTATGACTTACGAGACGGCAAGCGTTAACCCGTTCGTCAAGAACAATAATGCAGCACCATCACTATTAACCGTGCCTGTTTTGGTGTTGCCGCCCGTACAGAGAGCCTGTTCACCATTAGCGATGATTTCCGCTTCGTTGAATTCGCCTAATACATCGTTTTCGGCCGCATCGTTCACCAGATCTGTTTTTACCGGTCCGGTGCAGGTTTCTTCGATTAAGCCAAAGACCGTAACGCAGTCGAACTCCCAGCCCGGGGTACCTTCAATCGTGTCCACGAATAAGGCGCCTACGGTTGCCAGTTTTGTTTTCCATGGCAGATTCACGGCCGACACCAGCGGCGCTCCGCAGTTGGCAACATTCGTGCACGACACTGGAGCGGCTAAAGTCACTGAAGCACCAGTTAACTCTTTGATGGACGTAACTTCATCGGCCGCACCCGGTCCGACCGACCCCACGAACGTAACGCTACATAATATTTCGAAGTTCAGGCCAAGCCCGCCGCCATTGGTATTACGTATCTTGATTTCTCCCGTCGCTTCCGACGCTTTCGCTGCTGTCATCGCAAGTCCGTCTTCTAACCATTCTAGCGCGGAAGCAGATGCGATCGACACCACGCCGAGCGCGAGCATCGTGAGAACCATTATCCCCAATACATGAATCTTTTTCATAAGTTGATCTACCTTTCCCTCATCCGAGGCCTGGTTGAGCCCCGTTCGAGGCTTGAGCTGACCGGCAAGGGCACTCGTCCTAGGTCAGAGAGCGCCGAGACCGATCCTTGTTTTAGCTGCCGCAAAGCGTCTGGTCGTACTTCTACCCAACTTCCAGCGGCAGTGTCCTCTGTACGCGTGGTCCGAGTCCAGGTGGGGGCGCCCCGTACGCAGAGGCGCCCCCTGTTGCCGTTAGACGATTATAGGATCCGTCAGACGGCGGTTCTATTCGGCAGTCACCGCCCAAGTGCCGTAAATGATCCAGGTTCCTGCGCTCGCTTTGCCTGTCACCAGCAGCACCGATCCACTTCTGCCGGCGCCTTTTTTCAGAAGTTCATAGGGCTTATAGATCTGCGTGGGCGTTTCAGCTTTGTTGCCGACGTTTTCTCCGACATAGATGCAGAGGAAGCCGGGTTCCGCAGTCGGTTCCGCGGCTGTGCCCGGGCATTCCGGGTCGGGCGCGACCTTCACGTGCGATTCTTCCAGTTCGGCGGAAAGCTTCACAGGAAACGACAGGCTCGCCCAGACTGCTTCGCCTTCCCCACCATTTGCGGACCAGCTGCCAGTCTCAGTGGCTTCCGATGGAAGCGTGTTGTTCGGCGTCCAGGGTTCTCCCGGCGCACCGGGTTCTCCCGGCGTCCCGTTGACACCGTTCGTACCGTTTTTGCCAGCTTGTCCTGCGACGCCTGCGGGGCCTGCTGGCCCTGCGGGACCTGCGGGGCCTGCTGGTCCGGCGGGGCCTGCGTGCCCGGCCTTACCTTTTAGCTGGGCGACCACTTTCGGGTTGATCTGTTTGATCGACGTGATCAGATAATGCTTGGCGGCATACGCGCCGCCGCTCATCGCGAACACGAGCGCGAGCGTCATCGCTACGTTCGCGTACGTCGCTCGCTTGTGAATCCTAGAGAACACCTAATCCTCCCATCGTTATATTTCCACTCCCATCCTCCGCCCCAGCGGTGGCGTCGGACCTAGCCGTGGCGCCTTCCGCCAGCACGGGCGCGCTTGCCGCGTCGCTTCTTCTTGGAAGCTTTGATCTTCGCGCAGCGATGATGTTTGTCGAGCGCGTAGCCACGCTTACATTTCTTCTTCGGCCTGGCTTTGACCGCCGCGGGCCATTTGATCGCCGGCAGCGGCAGCATCGCCAACTCCGGCGGGCCGAAGATGACGGTCGACACTCCCGCCGTGGTGAAGGTGACCGTTTGCCCCGTGGCCTGCTCGCCGTCCCCGAGCACGTAGCCGCTGCGCACGCCGATCCGGTATGCATAGGTGGTCCCCGGTTGCAGGCCACTGAGCGCCAACTCCTTCTGTACGAAGCCTTCGTCTTCGCCGGCCTGGCCGGAGAAGACGACCCCATACTGGGTGGCGGCGCCGTTGTAGACGCCCAGTTCGAACACGTAGCCGGCCGGCTCGCCGGCGGGATCCACGGCGCCCGAGATCGTGGCGGTGGTCGTGCCGATCGCGGCGGCTGCGCCCGTCACCGCCTGCGGCTGCGGCAGCGGTGCGGTCGTAAAAACGCCTTCGCGTTCGCTGATGGTTTCGCCGCCTTCCTGGGTGGACTGGAAGACGAAGCGGTTGGCCGCCCGCAGTCGGAACACGTAGCGGGTTCCCGGAGCCAGGCCAGTAAGCTCCTGACTCGCCGCGATCAGCCCGTACTGGGCGGATTCTTGTTCGGCGCCGACCACTCGTTTACCGCATTCGGCGAAGGTGTGCGCTTCGCCGGCGCAGGGCGCGTATTCGAAGCGGTACTTGGTCACGGCGTGCTCGGGGTTGAGGCTCGCCTGGAGGACCGCCGACTGGCTTTTCACGAACAGCGCTTCGGGAGCGCCCGGGACTTCGGGCGACGGCGTGTGGGTGTGGAATTCCGCTGGCGGCAGGCCACCGGCCTGGATGCGTTCGCCATCAGCTTCGGCTTCGACGAACGCCTCGTCGTGATACACCTGGTTGGGCACGAGGCCGGTGATTTCGTCGTGGACAGTTTCGAAGGAGGCGCCGCTGCCGGTGAAGACCACGGGAGTCGACTTTTCTTCGAACTCTTCAAAGGTTTCCGCCTGTGTTTCCCGCAGCGTCCAATATTTGAAGAACACGTTCGTGAGAAGTTCGTTCGGATTCACTTCGGCGCAGATCAGCGCGGTGGTGAAGCGTTCTTCGGACGGAGCGCAGACATGGACAATCGGGAACTTAGCCGGCTTATAGATTTCGAGTTCGGCGATGAAGCCATCGCCGCTCACCACATACAGCCGATCCAGATTTTCGCCAGCTTCGTTTTCATTGAAGGAAAGAGCCTGAGGCACGTACTGATGGAACGCTCCTTCGGCCAGACCATAAGACATCTGCCCCGACGGCGGCACAATTTCGCCGCCGACAGATGTCCCACATTGAGCACCTTGCGCCTCGTAGAGTGTGCCGTGAGCACCTGTGACATCGCTGTCAGAGCTGAAATGTTCAAGCACTCCGAGTCGGCCATATGCATCAAACGCGATGCCGGTAATGTGTGCTTCGGCGGCAGGATCGATCAGACATGATTGCAGCTGCCCGCTAAGGTTGATCTCGCGTACCCCGGCTATTGCGCTGTCAGTCACAAATAGCTCGCCAGCGGTGTCGACCGCAACACCCGTGACCGTGCCTTCTTCCGACAGCGCGCTAAGCGACGTTTGCCCAACCCAGGAGCCGTCAGCTTCGAACCGCTGCACGCGGGTCTTGGCGGCGACCGATTTGCATGCTTCCAGGGCAGTGGGGCAGCTGTCGCCGACGTATAGCAGGTGATCTTCGCGGCCCACCGTCAAGACATTGCCGCCTTCGGCGAGCTCATCGAATTCGCCTTGACCCATCCCCGACTGACCCGACTGGCATTCGGATTCTTCCACGGCTCGGCACACATTAGTGCCTTTTTTATTGACCTTGCCACCAATCATCAGGACGAACTGACCGCTTGCGCTGTACTCCTCCACGCGGCTATACGTATTGTCGAGAACATAGGCGTTGCCGCTGACTGGATCAATAGCGATGGACCGGCCTCCTCCGATCTGCTGAGCCAGGCCCGACCCGCCTTCTCCTGGTCCGCATTCGTCTCCCGAGGTTGCTGTGCACACGTTACCGCCTGTTGTCTTGTCAACTCTCCAGCCGAACATGAATAGAAAGCTTCCTTCGGGGTCGAGAACCTGGACGCGATGGTTAGCCTGATCGGCGACGTAGACGTCGCCGTTCAGCTTACTCGTCGCGATTCCTTCTGGGTAATCGAATTCGCGGGTTCCTTCACCTTTAGTCGCGATCTGGCATTCGTCGTGGGAGGCGGTCGTGCACAGGTTCCGTGCTTCTCGCGCGGCACTGGCTTGGGTCTTCGTCTTGTCGACTTCGCGACCGATGCGAGAGGTGAGTAGGAACTGCGTCGGTTCTTTTACGGCTATCGCCGGGACCGCCTGCACCGAGAAGAACAGCGCGGCACCGAACGCCGCCGTAAGCGCTGCGATCCGATTGCCGCTCATCAGCAGTCTCATCGTCCCTTCCCTCTGGTTGTGGCGGCGCGCGCGCCTCGCGATGCCTTGGCTTTCTTTTTCTTGGCCGCCTTTTTGCAGCCGAGGACCGCAATCTTCGTGCTCTGTTTGATCACGGCCCCGTTCTGGGCCACGAATTCTGTCGGCATCGTCAGCTTGCCCTGGCTGCGACAGAGGTTCCCGATCGCGGCCAGCGCCGAGTTGCGCCCCTCCGGCAGATACAGCTCGAACGACCTGACCGGGACATCGGGGACAGTCTTGAAGGTGCTGCTGGTGATGTTGGTCTTTTCGTTGATGAAGGTCGTCCCCACCAGGTCGACGCGGACGTTGTCCCCCTGCAGCACGACGATCAGCGATGGGAATGCTTCGCCGCCGTGGGAGACGAAGTAGGCGGGCCCTTCGAGCTTGCCCAGGAGCACCGGCGTGGTGGTTCGCGCAATCCCCACGATCGAGCCCTTCGGACAGGCGGCGGGATCATCTTGGAAGCGGGCGGCGGGGCACGCCTGCTGCAGCGTTGACAGGCGCGAGGGCAGCAGCTTCGGCAGCGAGACCTTGACGCGGGCAATGTTGGCGTAGGTGCCGGGCGCTCCGCTCGGATAGGTCAGCTTCGCGTCGAGGCTGGCGCCGACGCGACGGTTGGTGCGCGAACTGGTCGAGATCGACAGCTTCGGCTTGAACTGCAGGCCACGGCAGTCGCCAGCGGCGAACGGGCTGGCGACCTTCGCCACCACCTCCGCCGAGCCCGAGATTGTGGCCGTGACCTGCTGCGCGGCGCAATTGGTCGGGTTGAACATGAAACCCGGCCGGTCAATATTCACGGTCACGCGCTGCAGGCGGACGGGGACGCCGAAGACGATCTGCGGCAGTGCATATGGGCCGCTTTCGTCAGTCGTGATCGTCGCGGTGGAGTCGTTGGGGTCGACGTCGATCCGTGCACGCACTACGACCAGGCCGAGGTTGAAGGGGCCGGCTTGGACGTGGGTGACGACGCTGAGGCCGAATGGCGCGCCGCGGTAGGGGACGGTCAGGTACACGTTTCCTTCGATTTCGAAGGGGTGCGAGCCGGCGCCGGAGGCCACGCGAGTGGTACCGATCTTCGACGCTTCCGGGCACGTGCCGACATCCGCCTGAGCTTCCGCGCACAGCGGGACGCTGGAGATCATCGCCAGCAGCCCGGGCGGGGTGTGGACCTGGATGCCCTTGACGAATTGTTCGCGGTCTTTGCGGCTGAGGTTCATCGTGAAAGCGCTGAACCGTCCGGCCAGCGGCGAGACGGTTCCGGCGAGGAAGCCCGGCGCGAGGCCGTACGGCACCTCGCATCCGCCCGTCTGGAAGGAACTCGAAGGCGTGGCGTCAGGGGTACCGGGGACGAACGGGCCGGACGGCGGGATCAAGCCCGGCGCGCTCCACGGGGTGAGGTCGGTGGTCGTCGTCGCCAACCCGCACGCCGCTGGATTGGCGATCGGCGCACGCGGCCCTCCGTTCAGCCGGATCCGCAGTTCGCTGAACGGCGTCTGCGGGTTTTCGTCGAAGACCGAGGTTAGCTGACCGGTGGCCGGGTTTGCCTGCACGCGGCCTTCGACCTTGATGTTGACGCCGGCGTCGCCGAGCGCGCCCTTTCCACCCAGTTCCAGATACAGTTTGTAGAGGTTGCCGTCGAGGGCATCCTGTTCGGTGCAGGGTGCCTGCCCGGCGCCGCCGCAGCCGGAACGGGCGAGGTAGACGTGGCCCTTGAGCGGACTGGCAAGCACCGGTGTTTCGGCTTCTGCTTCGCCAACCGTCGAGGCGTCCGGGCAGTGGCCGGGCGCGAGCTGGAGTTCACCATCGGGCCCTACTTCTTCGGATTCCGGACCGGTGAAGTTGATCCCTTCCGGTCCCGAGGCGTTGCAGGCCTGGATACCGTCGACGATGCCCGGGGAGATCGACACGCCCAGTGGCAGCGTGACCGTGGCCCCGCGCAGGTGGGGAGTCGCAAGCATCGACGGCTGCCCGGTCTGCGGAACCTTCAGGTTTACGCCGAGACCGTCCGGCGCGTCGGCGAGCAGCGTTTCCGGGCTGGTCTCCACGCCCGGTTCGAATTTCAGCAAATTGCAGCCGCTGACGGCCGGCATCACCGAGGGCGGCCCGGCGACGTAGCCTTCGTATCGGCCCTGTTCGACGTGTCCCGGATGCTCCCAGGAGTCGCCACGGATCACGGCCGTGCCCGGGCCGAAACTGCAATCCGTTGGCAGCGACAGGAAGGGCACTGGTTCGATGTCCGCTGGCTCGTTGCCTCCCGTGGTAAACTCGCCGTTGTGATGGCATTCGGAGAACGTCGGGCTTGGGCTCGAGCACGATAGCCCGCGTAGCCAGTCGTAGCGCGCTTCCGCCGGCACGCCCCAAAAGGTGACTTCGGTTTCGACCAGTTCGATGCTTGGAATGTTTTTGCTGACCACGGTGATCTCGTAGCCAGATTCGGTACGCACGAGGTGCCCAGTTGCGATGAAGTCGGCACCGCGCGTGACCAGTACGAACTCCGCCGTCTGCCCGCGTTCCGGCGTGACGTTGTAGATCGGACCTAGCGATTCTTTCGTGCCGCCACCGTAGCGGCTCCTGATCGTCCCCACTTGCGTCGCCGGCGGGCACGGCACTTTCTTGTCGGTGACATCCGTCAGCGGACACTTGGGGACGGCCTGGGGGTCGCCGATCAGCCCAGGCGGGATGTCCACCACCACGTCGCGCGGGTCCTGCGTCGGGACTTCGCTTACTTCGTTTGAGTTGTTGAGGAATTTGAACCGTTCGTGGTCGAATACGATCCTCGTCGTGAGCGCGTCGGGGTGACCTCCAGCCTGGGTGAAGTCGTAGGGCTTGTAGGCAACGCGGAAGCCGGTCGGGTTGAGCGTACCGTCGGGCGAGTGTTCCTCACGTTCTTCGGTCGGGACAGTGGTCTGTAGAGTGAACTTTTCAATCCCGAAAGCTTTGGATGACACCGCGTATGCAGGCGTCACCACCAAGGTGACGGCCGCGCCGGCGAGCACAGCCAGCGCCCCCGCTGTCATCCATCTGAAGGACTCACGCGTCATCGCGCTCCCCCCCTTCTCCGCTGATGCACGGTCTTGGAACTCCTACCTACACTTCGCGTCACCTTACCCTTCATTTTCTTCGATCGGCGCTTGCCCTTGTGCGCCGGAGCTTTCCTCTTCGCCAAGGTCACCACGCGCTTGGGCGCCGGCAGGTTTTCTCCGGGAGCCTGTGTCGCGCTGGCCGGCACAAGCAGCGGCTCCGGATTGGTCAGCGGGCCCTGGCAGGCATCCCCTTTGCACTGTTCCGCAGGTACGGGCGGACTCGGGAAGCCACCGTCGATGCGAGCGTCGTAGATGTCGGGCGCACCGTCGGTGTCCTGTGGCACGAGTCCCTGGGCCGTTACGAAGAAGACGTCTCGGCCCGAGGGGTCGATCACCGGGAATTCGTCGGCTTCGGCCGAGCTGCCGGTGGAGATCAGCGTGACGCGGCCTTCGTGCCATTCGTAGATGTCGGGAAGCCCGTTCGAGCCATGTTCGGACAGCGGCTCGGCGGTGCTGAAAACGACCCGGGCGCCGTCGGGTGTCGCGGCCTGCCGCAGCAGGGTCCGTTCTTCGTTGGGCGCTTCCAGATTATTTGGCGTCTGGATCCTCGCGTCCGAGTTATCGAGTCCTTTGCCTTCGGCGCCGACTGGGCGATCGTCCGTGCCGTTCCCGTTCCTGTCCGCGCCGCCTTCCCCGACCGAGATACGCACGAGCCCCTTCGACTGGGGGTCAAACCTGTACACGTCCTGGGCGTCGTCAGTGTCGGCTTCGGGTCCGCTATCGATCAGCTGCCCATATGCGCTCAGCAGCAGCATTCTTCCTTCCGCGCCCACCGTCTGGGCAAGCGGCTCAGTTCCCATCAGGGCGAGGTCATTCCTTGATAGGCTGCTGGGACTGGTTTCTTCGAGATCTTCGGGACAGCGGCTGTCTCTCACGCTCCCCGATAGCGCCGGCCCACTGCAGATGTCGGCAACGAACTCCGTGTGGCCGGCTGGATAGCGGGAGTCGCGCTCGTATGTGTACAGATTGTCGGCGCCCGTCACCGGCTGCGCCTGGGCCGCGGCCGCAGCGGGCCCTTCGCTGCTGAGCAAGCCGCGAGCGACGAAATAGACGTGCGACCCATCATGCGACACGGCCACCACGCCCTGGACGGCGGCCTCTTCGTCGACATTGGGATCGTGGGACACCTGGACGAGGGAGGCGACGGTCCTCTCGGCGGCTGGACAGTTGGCCGCTTCGCCTGGGCAACGGATCCGCGCGGCGTAGAGATCAACGCCGCCGTCATGGTCCTCGGCCGGATCCAGTTGCGCCTCGGTCGTGAAGTAAACGACCGAGCCGTCGTCAGCCGCGCCCTGGAACGCAGCCGGCGGGCGCGAGCCGGCACCACTGCAGGGGACTTCGCCCGGCACTTCGCCAGGTTTGCCGCCTTCGCCGCACCCTCCGAACGGCTTTGCCGCTTCCAGCGGCCTGGAGACTTCGAGCGTGCGCGCGTCGCCGACGCGCGCGAACAGCTGCTCGTCCTGCGGTAGGCCACACAATTGCGACACGTGGTCTTCGAAGAACACCACTGAGCCGTCGTCCGCTACCGCGTTGAACGGATGGGGCAGGAGTTTGCCAGATCGCAGCTGGCAGCTGGGGGAGATCATCAGACCGGCATTATTCAGAGTGATGACCTGCAGCGACGGGCCGCCCGTTATGCATCCGTTATCGAGATCATAGAACTGAGGGGCGCCCGCCCCCTTGGTGACTTCAGCGAGAGCGGGGACTGATTCGATCACTATGTGGCAAAAATCATTGCTCTCGCCCAAGACCACGACTTCGAAGGGCTTCTGTTCGTCCACCCTCTGCAAGACCGGACCGACGGCATGAAATCCGTCGGCGCGACGTACGAAGAACTGCTGCTTGAGCGCAGTGGCCTGGGCTAATGCGCTGTTTTCCCCTTCCAGTGGAACGTCCCAGAGCGATTCTTCACCGGACGGCAAGAATCCGTCCTGAACAAACGCGTACGGTCGCGTTGTGGAGGGCGGGTTCAACGCGATGTTATGCCATTCATTGAGCCCACGATTGGCTTGATAGTCGAGAATCCCCCCGCCCGCAGCCGACCCGGCGAAGGAGCCGCCCGGCGAGCTATAGCTGACTGCTTCTCCACCAGGAGCGACGGCGAGCATCTGCGTCGCTCCATACCCACCCTTGAACACAGGCGACACCTGCTCGTAGTCTCGTTCAGCAGCGACAGCAACCGACGGAACCGGCGAGCCGATTACAGTAGATGCAGCAATCGCAATCGCAATCGCAATCGCCAAGTATCTGACAGATCTCGCCAACTGTTCCATTTCCCCTCTTCCCTCCATCACGTCAAATACAACCGAACTTGACACCACTAAAACAAGTACGCCAGGCAGGCCGCCTTCGATGACCGCCTGGCGTACTCTGATTACAGCTACTGCATCAACAACTTATCATCAACGATTATATCACTACTTTACTTGTCACGAGACGGCAAGAACTAACAGGGGTTCCGTTCCCGGCAGGAAGATTAATCCAGCGCCGTCCGTTTGAACCGTACCAGTTTTACCACCGCCACCTGTGCAGGTAGCTTGTTCGCCTTTAGCTATAATTTCAGCTTCGTTGAATTCGCCTAATACATCATTTTCGGCGGCATCATTCACCAGGTCCGAGCTTACAGGCCCCGTGCAGCTTTCTTCGATTAAACCGAAGATCGTGTTGCAGTCGATCTCCCAGCCCGGGTTACCAAGAAGCATATCTAAGAATAATGTACCTTCCGTTAACAGTTCAGTTTTCCACGGCAGATTCACAGCCGACACTTGCGGTGATTCACAGTTGGCCACGTTAGTACATGCCAACGGAGCCGCTAACGTGACTGCCACTTTAGTTAAACTTAATACTGCCGTGATTTCGTCGTTGATTCCTGGCCCGACGGTCCCGTCAAAGGTACCACTACATAACACTTCGACGTTCAGGCCAAGCCCGCCGCCGTTGGTGTTGCGTAGCTTGATTTCTCCCGTCGTTTCCGATGCTTTCGCTACCGTTATCGCAGCTCCGTCTTCTAACCATTCCAGCGCGGAAGCAGATGCGACCGACACCGCGCCGACCGCGAGTATTGCGAAAATCATTATCCCCAATACATGGATCTTTTTCATAACTTGATCTACCTTTCCCTCATCCGAGGCTTGGTTGAGCCCCGTTCGAGGCTTGACCTGACCGGCAAGGGCACTCGTCGTAAGGTCAGAGAGCACCGAGACCGATCCTTGTTTGCTGCCGCAAGGCGTCTGGTCGTACTTCCACCCAACTTCCAACGGCAGTGTCCTCTGTACGCGTAGTCCGAGTCCAGAGGTGTTTCTCACTTGTGCAGAGATGTTTCTGACTTTGGGGGCGACCGCACCGTGAGCCGAGGGCCATCGATCCAAATCGACCTACCTCCCTCGCGCGTCCCGGCATCTCTGTCTCCCTTTCGGTCCTTCTTCCTCTGCCTTTGCTGGCCGTCATCGTCCTAGCCATGCGCATTCACGCTTGACCCAGCTTTCCGTACGACCTTAGCCCCACACCAAGTTCTGGATATCGGGCTAGAGGGAAGTCTTGCACAGCCCTCAGCTTTTCGCAAGGCGTTTGTGGACTAACGTTTCTGACTTCACCAAACGCCAGCACCAGTCGGGATGCCGTCAGGCTACAAGCATTCCCTAGCAGGTCCACCAACGCAAGGCACCGCAGGGAATGGTCCGGTCAGCTGTTCGCTTGCCGACAACGGCGCATACTCGACGACTTCCTGATCGTCGGTGGCCGCTACGTACACTTCGCCCGCGGGCCCGAACGTCAATCCATCGTTATCGGACGGCGGCGGAAATTCGCCGATCAGGTGCCCGCGCGACGCGTCGTAAATCAGCCCGAAACGTCGGTGTGACCCGCCGCCGACGTCGACGCCGATGACCGCGAGCCTGCCGCTCGGACCGATCGCGATGCCGTCGATATGCAGTCCGTCCTGCGCGAGCCTCGGCATCACCGCGAACTCGCCGACCATGGTCCCCGCTGGATCGAAACGTCGCACCACTTCGCCGGAAGGCTCTCCCGGCAGACGAGGCGACTCGTAGACGAGATAGAGATCTCCCTTCCGGTCGACCGCCAGCGCACTGACAGAGCTCGTCGGAGAAGCCGACAACGACGCCAACAACAATTCCCGGCGCCAGCTGCCGTCCTCCCCCAGCTCCCGCACGCGATATTCGTCTGCGACGTACAGGAGCCGTCGAGGCCCACCCACTGCAAGCAGATCACCCGGCTGAATCG
>Ga0207695_10005763_pt1 | contig 16307 bp, 13 predicted proteins | sample KBSC54metaG_FD_184354 | JGI IMG/M metagenome (GOLD analysis project Ga0207695, IMG submission 184354) | Corn rhizosphere microbial communities from Kellogg Biological Station, Michigan, USA - KBS C5-4 metaG (SPAdes) (version 2) | ecosystem: Host-associated > Plants > Roots > Rhizosphere > Soil... | reverse complement strand
GAGGTTCAGCTTTCCAGTTCCAAATGATTACGTGTGATGCTGTCGCCCCATGCTGCGCAATGGCTGTTAGCAATGCCGGTCGTCGGCAAGAAATGAGAAAATAGCAGCCATGGTGCAATTCCAGGCGAAACGGGGGGCTGGCGACACTATGCTCTGCTGCGTAATCCCGCGTGAATGGGCGCGCAGCGCACGGCTCATTGAAGTTTGGCACATCCGCTTAATTCCCAGGCAAATTCCGGCAGGACGCCGTGTCCCTAGATGCGGAGATCCTCGGTGCCCAAAGCTGTGAATCAGCGTTGAAACGGGGGCCTATGGATCTCGCGTAAGCTGTTGAGAAAACACGTTCATTCAAGTTACGAGGGGTTCTGATCGGCGCCGGTCGGAACCCCCGTGTTCCGCTAGATACAATGTCTATTCAAAGACTTAGGCCACACGCAAAAGGGGTCACCCCTCTGCGCTGATCCACACCTGCGGATATCAGGCGATCAGCGCAGTCATGGCCGCGGCGCTGCGCATCCGGTCGGGCAAGCGTTTCTCCGCTTCGGCGGCGCGGATCAGGTCGACGATCAGCCCGTTGAACGGCGTAGCGACGGCCACCTGGCGTCCGCGATCGACAACATAGCCATTGATCGCGTCGATCTCGGTCTTTCGGCCCTTCTCCAAATCCTGGAGCATGCTGGCCCGCAACAGCGCGTGATGGCCCCACACCCGGCGGTAGAGCGGCATCTTGTCCGCAAGGGTCTCGCCCTCCGCGAGGCGCAGAGAGTCCATGTCTTCCCCCTGCATGCGCGCCAGAGAATGGCCGCTGGCATGGGCAACGCGGACAAGTTCGTCGGCGACCCAGGCGAGGAACGCCATGGCCTCCGGATTCTCCAGAACCTCGCCGAAGGAGCAAGCGAGCGCGGTCGAGACGCCGCTGAACGTAGCATTCATCAGCAGCTTCGACCAGCGGATCGCCATCAGGTCCTTGACGATCTCGCAATGGCCGACCGCGGAAAGGATGTTGGCGATGGCGCGAAGGCGCGGCGTGATGCCGCCCGCAATCTCGCCGATTTCGAAGGCGTGCCGGTCGACCGCTTCGACCGTGGAGGTCAATCGCGACAGGCCGGGCGCGTCATAGGTCGCCCCGAAGCCGACCGTGCCGCCGACCGTCCGCTTCGCGCCGACGATGGCGGCCACATTGTCTTCCGGAATGCCGTTCTGGAGCGTGCACACCACGCTCTCTTCCCCCAGATGCGGGGCAAGCTGTGCGAGGGCGACGTCGTTATAGGTCTGCTTGGTGAGCAGGATGACGAGGTCGTAGTTGCCCTCCATATCGCGCGGCTCGATGGCGGTCACGGGCACGGCCAGCGTCATCGATCCCGTGACCCGCGCGCCGTGCGCGTTGAGCGCGGCGACGTTTGCCGGATCGGCGTCAATCATCACCAGATTGGGATAGTGAGGCGCGAGCCGGGCACCGACGACGATACCGAGCGACCCAGCGCCCAGGATGGCGATTTTCATGGCTTGGCCCTCACTCTGCGGGAGTCGTGGTTTGGAAGAGGCCGGGCGACCGCTTGAGAATGCGCGCTAGCCAAAAGAACAACAGGATCGCGACCACATAGAAGGGCGAGAGGGTGTAAAGCGCAATCTGCAGCGAGTTGGCCGGGTGCGCCGCGTGGACATAATCGCTCACCATGCCCACGTAAGTCGGTCCGAGGCCGAGGCCGATGAAGTTCATCACCAGCAGGAACAGGGCCCCCGCCATCACGCGCTGATCGGGCCGCACCACCTCCTGTACGAGCGCGACCGACGGCGAGAGATAGAAAAAATTTAGCGTCATCGGCACGAGCAGCAGCGCAAGCGCGAGCGGCCAGGCCGGCGCCGCGAGGAATCCCAGGTAGAAGGGGATGGCGAGGGTCAGCGCGACGGCGGGCACGATGGCGTAGGCCGCGCGGGATCGATGCACGTAGCGATCGGTCAGGCGGCCCGAGAGGATCATGCTCGCGCTCATCCCGATAACGACCACGAGCGCGTACCAGATGGCCACCTCGCGCAACGTCATCCCCTTTTCGCGCATCAGGAAGAGCGTCGCGAAATTGCCGAGGCCGTAGGTGATGAAGTTGGCCGCGCCGCTGGCCAGCGAGGCCAGCAGAAGGATCGGCCGCGAGAAGAACATCGCGCAGGTGGCGAAGAAGCCCGGGCCGGCCGGGTCCGCCGCGACCGGGCCGCCGGGATCGGTCGCGCCCCGCGCCGGATCACGGATCAGGAAGACCAGGACCGCCGCCATCAGGCCGACCGCGCCGATGCCGATGAACGCGTGGCGCCAGTCGAAGGCCGCTGCGATCGACGCGCCGAACGCGACCCCGATCGCGGCGCCGACGCCGGGCCCGAGATTGTAGACGCCGAGCGCCATGCCCCGCCGCCGGGGCGGGAACGTGTCGGCGATGATCGCATAGGATGGCGGCACGCCGCCGGCCTCGCCGAAGCCGACCAGCATGCGCGCCGCCACGAGTTGCGGATAGCTGGTCGCGAAGCCGCAGCAGGTCGTCGCGACGCTCCAGATCGCGCAGGCGAGCGAGAGCACGCGAACGCGGTTGAAACGATCCGCGATCCACCCGACCGGGATGGCGATGAAGCAATAGAAAGCGGCGAAGTAGAGGCCGCCGATCAGGCCGAGCTGAGAATCCGAGATGTGGAGGTTGTCCTGGATCGGCTTGGCCAGGATCGCGAGCAGGGAGCGATCGAGGAAATTGAGAATGTAGATCCCCAGCAGCGCCAGCAGGATGATCCATTCCCGAACGCCGGGGCGGCGATCATCGGCGGAGTCGCCCGCCGGTGCCGTGAGATCGAGGCCCTCGGCCGATGTGAGCGGAGCCACCGTCATCGCCGGTCGCCGATCGTCGCGATCGGGGCCGTCTCGGCCGGATCGACCGTGGGCGGCGGAAGCGCGGCATAGACGCCCTGCTGGAAGAACGGCAGCGCCCGGCGGCCGGCGGCCCCCCTGCCCGTGGCGAGCGTCGCCGCCGAGTTCGCCGAGACCGGCACCAGATGCTGCACGAGATAGATCATCACGATATCCTCGGCCGGATCCGCCTGCCACCACGTGCCATAGATGCCGGGCCAGTTCATCGCGCCCGCGCGGCCGCAGCCATAGACGTTGTCGACGGGATCCTCGACGATCGACACGCCAAGGCCAAATCCCGATTTCTCCCACAGCGGCATGTCGGCGAACGGCACCTTGCGTTGCGCGGGCGTGAGCCGGTTGACGCGCATCAGGCGCACCGTCTCTGGCCGCAGCAGTCTCACGCCGTCATAATGCCCTTCGTTCAGCAGCAGGCGGGCGAAGCGATGGTAATCGGGCGCGCTGGAGATCAGGCCGCCGCCGCCGGCCGTATAAGCGGGCGGCGCGTCGTACATCGGCAATTCGACCTTGCTCAGCCGCTCTTGTGCCGGGTCATAGCCATAGACGCTGGCCAGCCGGTAACGCTCGCGGGGCGGCAGCCAGAAATCGGTGTCGTGCATGCCCAGCGGACGCAGCACGCGCTCGCGCAGCACATCGCGGAAGGGCCGCCCCTCCACGCGCCCGATCAGGAAGCCCAGGACGTCGGTGGAATGGCCGTAATGAAAGCGCTCGCCCGGTTGATAGGTCAGGGGAAGGCGGCTCAGCGCGGCCAGCCATTGGTCGACCGACAGCCGGCTCATCGCCGGATCGCCGAGTTCGCGCTCGTAAGCGGACTTCAGGGGCTCCTCGGAGAAAAAGCTGTAGGCGATGCCGGAGCGGTGGGTCAGCAGATCCTCGACTGTGATCTCCCGCCGCGCCGGCACCGTATCGTCGATCGTCGCCGCCCCGGCGGCCAGGACGCGGCGGTTCGCCAGTTCCGGCACCCAGTTCGCGATCGGATCGTCCAGCCTCAGCCGCCCCTGCTCGATCAGCATCAGCGCCATCACGGACGTGATGGGCTTGGTCATCGAGGCGATCCGGAACAGCGTGTCGCGCTGCATCGGCGCGCGGGCCTCGACATCACGCCAGCCCAGCGCGTCGTTCGCGACGATCTCGCCGCCGCGAGACACCAGGGTGACGATGCCGGCCAACTCGCCACGATCGACGAACACCTGGAGTTGGCCGCGCATGCCGGCGAGGCTGGATCGACTCAAACCGTCGATCTGGAATGGAAGATGGCCACGCAAAGCTGAACCCCTGACGATGTTCGATTCAATGGAAAGGATGGGCTTCGGTATTTCGGGCGGGCGCGACGCCGCTCGCCGGGCACTCGGCATCGGCATGGCGAAGGCGATCGACCAGCGCGGCCCTGACCCGCTCCTGCGCCGCCACCGGCCAGTCGAGGAAGCCCCTGCCCGTCTTCATGCCAAGCCGCCCTTCCGCGGCCAGCGTTTCCAGCAGCCGGTTGGGGGCCGTGTCGCGCGCCAGATCGGGAAAGAGCGTGTCATGGATCGCGCGCGTCAGATCCAGCCCGACCAGATCGGCATTCTCCATCGGCCCGAGAATGCCGAGCCGCATCCCGAAGCTGTTCTTCACCACGAGGTCGATCGTCGCCGCGTCGCACACCCCGTCCGCGACCAGCGCGATCGCTTCGCGCCACAAGGCATGCTGCAGCCGGTTGCCAATGAAGCCGGGGATGTCGCGGCGTACATGCACTGGGACCTTGCCGATCGCGGCGAGCAGGGAGAGCGTTCCGGCGAGGACGGCCTGCGACGTCCATTCGGTGCCGATCACTTCGACCAGCGGCACGAGATAGGGCGGATTCCACCAATGCGTCCCCAGCGCCCGCTCCGGCCGGGCAAGCCCCTGCATGATGCCGCCGATCGGGATGACCGACGTGTTGCTCGCCAGCACCGTGTCCGGTTCGACGAGGGGCTCGATTTCGGCGAACAGCGCCCGCTTGGTGGCGAGATCCTCGCGGACGCATTCGATCACCAGCGCTGCGCCGCCGACGGTTGCCGCCAGGTCCCCGGTCGGCCGCACCCGCCCGGCGGCTGACGGATCGTGCCCCACCCCCGCCATCTGGCCGCGGATGCGCGCCGGCGCCTTCGCCAGCGCCCCGGCGTCGCGATCGAACAGTCGGACCGAGCGGCCGGCGCAGGCAAACACCTGCGCGATGCCGGTTCCCATCAGCCCGGCGCCGATCACGGCGACGGGAGCGTCTGGTCCGAGGACCGGGCCGGGCTCAGACGCCGACATGGTCGGCGCCCTTCAACCGCAGGATAGCGCGCGCCTCGTCCGGGGTGGCCACCTCGAAGCCCAGTTCCTCGATCATCCGGCGGGCGATGGCGACCTGTTGCGCGCTGGATGTCGCCAGCCGGCCGGGGCCGGCCCAGAGATTGTCCTCCAGCCCAACCCGGACATGGCCGCCCATCGCCAGCGACATCGCAGCGATCGGCATCTGGTGCCGCCCCGCCCCCAGCACGGACCATTGATAGTCGCGGCCGAACAGCCGGTCCGCGGTCCGCCGCATGTGCGCGACGTCGTCCGGATGCGTGCCGATGCCGCCCAGGATGCCGAACACCGTCTGGACGAAGAAAGGCGGCTCGACCAGCCCGCGCTCGACGAAATGCGCGAGGTTGTAGAGGTGCGCCGTGTCGTAGCATTCGAACTCGAAGCGGGTGCCGTTTTCCCGCCCGAATGCCAGGATCGCCTCGATGTCGGCGAACGTGTTGCGGAACACGAGATCGCGCGTGGCTTCCAGCGCGGGGCGCTCCCAGTCGAACTGGAATTCCCGATACCGGTCGAGCATCGGGAACAGCCCGAAATTCATCGACCCCATGTTGAGCGAGGCGACCTCCGGCTTGAAGTGGACGGCGGGCGCGATGCGCTCGTCCACGCTCATCCAGGGCGCGCCGCCCGTCGTGATGTTCAGGACGGCGTCGGTCGTTTCGTGGATGCGGGGCAGGAAGCGGCCGAATGCCGCGACGGACTGGTCGGGCCTGCCCATGTCCGGATCGCGCGCATGAAGATGGATGATCGCCGCCCCGGCGCTGGCGGCGTCGATCGCCGCGTCGGCGATCTGTTCGGGTGTGACCGGCAGCCAGGGCGACATCGAGGGGGTGTGGATCGCACCCGTGACGGCGCAGGTGATGATGACCTTGCGAGCATGCGCCATCGTCTGTTTCTCCGTGAATGGCACGCCGCGGGAGTGACCGGATGCATCCCCGCAGCGGCCTGTGATCAGAATGCCTTGCGCAGATTGAGCGCCATGTAGCGGCCGATCGGGTTGTAAGTGCCCCCGATCCCGTCGGTCGCGGGGAAGAAAGGCGGCGTCCGGTCGAACAGGTCGTTGACCTCCCAGGCCAGCTCCGTGCCCTTGAAGAAGCCGGCATCCGGCAGCTTTACCGAGACGCGCAGATCCACCGTCGTGTAGTTGCCGGCTTTGTAGGTGGCGGTGCCGGTCGGCGTGGCGTAAAGGTTCGTCACGCCGGCGCGGTAGTTAACGAAGGTCACGAGGCCCACCGGGCCGATCTGCGCGCCGAGCGTGCCGCGCACGGTCGTCTTCGGCAGGCCGAGATCCAGCTGGTTCGACGCGGGCGAGGTGGCTGAGAGGCGCGTCTTGAACTTCAGGATGTGGTTGCCCGCAACGCCCGCGAACACCGCGCCGAACCGGGTCGGCTGCCGATAGCTGATGTTGAAGTCGATCCCGTTGGTGTCGCGAACGCCGAAATTCCCCTCCCGGAAGTCCAGCAGGTTGCCGATCGCCGGCAGCGACCCTGCCGCGAAGTTGACCGGGACCGCGAGCGCCAGCAGGCTGGACAGTTGCGCCGCGCTGGGATTGCGGTCGATGACCGACGAGAAGGTGGGGTCCGTGAAGGCGATGGTGCCCGCGGGCGTCCCGATCACGTTGGTATAGTGGATGTCGTAGAAGGTCGCGCTGGCATGCAGGTTGGGCGCGAAGGTGGGGTGCAGGTCGGCACCCAATGAGTAGGTCCGCGCCTTTTCGGGCTGCAGGTTGCGATTGCCGCCATAGAGCACGACGGTGTCGACCTGGGTGGCGCGCGTCGGGTCGTACAGGCCGGCCGCCGGAAGGTTGGCGGCGCTGAAATAATAGGCCCCGACGGTCGCGCCGACGTCGCGCAGGCCCGCCGCCCGGAAGGAGCGTCCATAGGTCCCGCGCAAGGTCAGGCCCGGCACCGGATCCCAGTTCAGCCCGACCTTCGGATTGGTGGTCGAGCCGAAGTCGCTGTAATGATCGTAGCGGCCGGACACCGACAGGACGAGCCGATGCAGCAGGGTCGTCTCGTTGCCCTCGCCGAAGATCGGGACGAACAGCTCGCCATAGACGGACCCGATGTTCCGGCTGAGGTTTTCGGGCACCGGGACGCCGCCATAGATGCCCCGCTGCTGGAAGGTCTCGCGGCGATATTCCGCGCCGATCGCGATCTTGAGCGGGCCGCCGGGCAGATCGATGGCGGTTCCGTCGAGCCTCGCGGCGCCGAGATAGGTGCGCTGCTGGATCGTGAGGTCGCCGGCATAATCGGTGATCGCCGCGGCGACCGCGGGCGACGTACCGTCGCCGAACGGATCGAGCGCCGTCGACGGCGTCGTGCCGGCTGCCGCGGCCGCCAGAGCCGTCGGGTTGATGGCGGGCAGGTTGGAGGTGTTGGTCGCCCAATCGAAAGTGCCGTAGACGCTGAGCTTCAGGTCGCCGATCAGCTTGGCGTCGATACCGGCGGACGAGTTGCCGGCCTTGATGCGGTACACATTGTCGATGTGATCGGAGCCATAGAGATTGTCGGTGCGGAACAGGATATATTCCGATGTGGCATCCGTGCCCGGCGGCGCCCGGAAGTAGGGGTTAACGCCCTTGGTCAGGAGCACGCCGGAGGCCGCGGGGGGTGCCGGCTGCTGAACGGTCTCCTTGCGGTCCGAATAGAGGATGTCACCCCACAGCGTGAAACGGCTGCCCAGCTCCTGATGCGCCGTCACGAACGCGCTGTGCGTCCGCACGCGCGGGACCAGATCGGTGACGGCGCCATTGTCGCAATAGTTCACGGTGTTCGGCTCGAGGCCGGGCGCCGCATAATAAACGGAATAGGCCGTCGTATTGACCAGCACATTGGGCGCGGGGCACGAGGTCGAGCGCGTGTCGACGCCGCCATAAGGGCGAAAATCCTCGACCCGATAGTCTCGCTGGCCCCCGGTAATGTGGCCGTTTTCGGTATATTCGTAGGATGCGACGAAGGAGCCGGTGCTCCACGTCTTGCCGAACAAGGCGTTCGCGCTGACGGCATCGTAATTGTCGCCGACGCCGTAGCGGACCGAGGTTTCCAGGCCATTGGCCTTCTGCCGGGTGATGAAGTTCACGACGCCGGCAACAGCATCCGATCCATAGGTCGCGGAGGCACCGTCGGCAACGATCTCCACCCGCTCGATGGCGAGTTCGGGGAGAAGCGGATAATCGGGCGCCGTCTCGTTGACGCCGCTGGCGACGAGGCGATGGCCGTTTAGGAGCGGCAGCGTCGCCGTGGCCGGCAGGCCGCGCAGGCCCGGCGCGAAAGCCCCGGCGCCGCCGCCTTCGCGCTGCGGCGCGGTGTTGAAGCTGTTGAGCTGCGGCACGGTCGCCAGCAGGTCCGCCGTCGTGCTCGCGCCGATCGTCTTGATGTCGTCCCGCGTCACGCTGATGAGGTTGGATCCGATCGGCGGGACGCCGCGGATGCTCGATCCGGTGACGACGATTTCGGGCGCGTGGTCGGCGCTGGCCGGGTCGGCCTGGGGGCTCGGTGCATCTGGCGATGCCGTGATGCTCGCAGCCTGCGCCTGAGCGCAGACCGGCGCGCCCGTGATCGACGCCCCGGCGAGCGCCGTTCCCGACAATATGACCCACTTGCCTTTCAAGGACGTCATGGTGAATTCCTCCCAGTCTGTTCTGATTATTTGGTCGGCGCCGCGGCTTGTCCGCCGCTTGCGTAGAGGGCGCGCACGACATCGGCGTAGAGCGGCCATTTTTGCCCGGGAAAATAATTGACCATGACGGTCACCCGGAGGTTCTTCTTGGGATCGAAGAAGCCGATCGTGCCGGCCGCCCCGTACCAGCCGAAGGTCCCCGCGCTAACGCCGCCCGGCACGTCCTCCAGGAACAGTTCGCCGCCCGCGCCGAAGCCATGCGCCTTCACCGAGCCGGGGGTGATGTTGCTCGTGATCCGCACGCCCGGCGGCAACAGGTTCGACATGGCGAGCCGGGCCGTCTCGCGCTTGAGTACGCGCACGCCGCCGATGCTGCCCTGGCCGGCGAGCATCCGGAGAAAGCGGTCATAGTCTCGCGCCGAGGAAACCAGCCCCGATCCGCCATAAGGCGCCTTGGGCGGGTGCAGCCAGTCGGAGCCCGATCCCGTGTCAATCGGCGTTTTCGCGTCGCCTTGCCACGTATAGGCGGTCGACAGCCGCCCGGCCTCGGCGCGCGGCACGGTCCAGTAGGTGGAGGTCATGCCAATCGGCGTCAGGATCCGGGTCTCGACGAAGCGATCGAACGGCATACCCGATGCAACCTCGATCACGCGGCCGAGGATATCGAGGCTGACCGAATAATTCCACTCCGTGCCCGGCTCCGCGCGCAGCGGAACGGTGGCGATCCTGTCGGCGAATTCCTCCAGCGAAGCCGGCTGCGCATCGTTGGCCGTGCCGGCGACGCGCCCGCCGAGCAGATGCAGGCGCTCATATTCCTTCGGCAGCGGCCCGGTACCAAGGATCTGATAGCCGAGCCCGCTCGTGTGGGTCAGCAGCTCGCGGACCGTGATCGGATGCTGCGCCGGCCGGCTGTCGAGCGACGTCTCTGGCGAGACCATCACCCGGACATCCTTGAAGGCGGGGATGAAATCGTCGATCGGCTGGTCGAGCCCGATCTTGCCGTCCTCGATCAGGATCATGGCGGCCATGGCCGTGATCGGCTTGGTCATCGAATAGATCCGCCACAAGCTGTCCGGCCCGGCCGCCGGCGCGCCGGCATCGTCCGACAGCCGCCCCGCCTGAAGGAAGACCGGCGGCGCGGTGCCGCGCCCGACCGCCGCGACGACCCCGCTTAGCCGGTTGTCCCGGACATAGGCGTCGAGCACCGACTGCACACGCCGCAACGACGCATCCGGAGCGACTGCCTGCGGCGATGTTTCCTCGCGTGCCCCGGCCGCCGTTCCGCACAGCAGCGCGATCGCGGCCGAAGCCGCCCAAATTGGTCTGCCTGACACCCTTCCGCCCTCCCTCTTCGCCATTCGCCCCCCGCCGCTAAGATCGGCCGGAGGGTGGGCGATATTTGGAGCCGCAGATGTCGATCAGGGGCCCGATCGAGTCAAGTCATTTATTAACAATATAATGAATGAAAGCCTCGCAGCCTTGACCTCCCTCCGGGTCCGCCTACGATCGCGCGCCAAGACTGTACGGAACCGCCAGGACCCATTGAGATCATGCCTCCTTCCAAGAGGGCCGTTGCCGGTCGCAGGACCAAGGCCGAGCAGAGAGCCGAGACGGTTGAACAGATACTCGACAGCGCCGAAGATCTTTTCGCGCGGTTGGGGTTTTTCGGCGTCACGATCAGCGATGTTGCCGAAAAGGTCGGTGTTCATCCGGCACTGCTTCATTATTATTTCAAGAACAAGCAGGAGCTGTTCGACCGGGTGTTCGAACGTCGCGTCGGTGAGGCCGTGCGATCGCGGACCGAAGCGCTCGATCACTATGAAGCCACGTCCGGCGACAACCCGACCGTCGAGGGCATCCTCAAGGCTTATTATGTCGGCGCGTTCGATGCCTACATTACCGGCGGCGAGGATTGGCGCAATTTCGGGCGGATTTTCGCCCAGGTCAACAATGCGCCGGGCTACGGCGCGGAGAAGATGGATTTCTTCTTCGATCCGCTGGTGCTCCGCCTGATCGCCCTACTCAGTAAGGCGCTTCCGCAGGCGACGCGGGAGGATCTGTTCTGGGGCTTCCACTTCACCTCCGGGGCCTACACGCTCACCCTCTCCCGCACGGGCCGCATCGATCGATTGTCCGACGGCCTCTGCTCGTCGGACGATTTCGACACGATCAAGCTGCGTTTCGCCCGCTTCATGGCCGCCGGCCTGCGCGCGCTCTGCGAAAGCCCGGCCGGGGAGGCAGGATCCTAGCCGCCCGATCGGCCGATGGCTTGGGCGTCCGGACCGCCTTGCGGATCGATCAGTGTCAAGTCCCGGGCCAGCTCGAACAGCGCAAGGATCACCGCATCCGTTTCCCGCTGCCGGATCGCCGCCTGGAACTCGATCCGCCGGGCGGGGCGCTCGTCGATTTCGACCAGCTGGCCGGCGGCCATCTCGGCACGGACCATCGTCTCGGGAAAGAGGCCGATGCCGCCCCCGTGCACGACGATGTCGATGAGTGTCCTGACATTGTTGCAGCTGCTGAAGGATCGCCCTTCCAAACCTCGCGCGGACAGGGATTGCCGGGCGATGTGATGCAGGGGCGAATGGGCCGGGAGAGACCAGATGACGGGCGCCGGATTGGCGACCGCGCGGGCGAGGGCCGGACTGGCCAGCCAGACGAGGTCGAGCGACCCGATCGGCGCGGTGACGATCGCCGGATGTTCGACCGGCCCGGCGAGGAACACTAGGTCGCTGCTGCCCGCCAGCAGATGATCGAGCATCCTGGCGGTGAGATCGACCTCGATCTCCAACGTCACCCGGGGAAATGCGGCATGGGCATTTGCGACAAGGCTCGGCATGCAGCTAGCGGCGGCGATCTCGCCCGTCCCGATCCTGGCTAGCCCGCTCACCGACGACCGATCGGCGACCCCCATCAGCAGCCGGTCGAATTCGGCTAGGACGGGCTCGCTCTCGATCACCAATTGCCGGCCTCGGGCCGTCAGGATCATGCGGCGGCCCTCTCTTTGAAAGAGCTCCGTCCTGAGCCGCCCTTCCAGTTCCCGGACGCGCGCCGATATCGCGGGCTGGGTGGTGTTCAGGCGATCCGCCGCCGCCTGGAAGCTGCCCAGCCGGGCGATCGCGAGAAGCGTCTTGAGGTGATAGGGCGCTATCCGATCGATCGACATTATTTATGAATATGCAGAAATAATCATCATTGGAAGAGATGTCTGGGCGTAGGTTATGAGGTCGTCAGGAGGACAGTCATCCATGGCGAAGAAGCTTTACCCGGATGCGGCCGCCGCGCTGGAGGGCATCCTGCGCGACGGCATGCTGATCGCGGCGGGGGGATTCGGCCTGTGCGGCATTCCCGAGCGCCTGCTGGACGCGATCCAGGCGTCCGGCGTGAAGAATCTCACCTTCGCCTCCAACAATGCCGGCATCGACAATGAGGGCATCGGCAAGCTGCTGCGCACCAAGCAGGTGAGCAAGATGATCGCCTCCTACGTGGGCGAGAACAAGGAGTTCGAGCGCCAGTATCTCGCCGGCGAGCTGGAGGTGGAATTCTGCCCCCAGGGCACGCTGGCCGAGCGGCTGCGCGCGGGCGGCGCCGGCATCCCCGGCTTCTACACCAAGACCGGCGTCGGCACCGCGGTGGCCGAGGGCAAGGAGGTGAAGAGCTTCAACGGGGAGGAGTATATCCTCGAACAGGGCATCTTCGCCGACCTCTCGATCATCAAGGGCTGGAAGGCCGACGAGAGCGGCAACCTGATCTTCCGCAAGACCGCGCGCAACTTCAACCACCCGGCCGCCACCGCCGGCCGCATCTGCGTCGCCGAGGTGGAGGAGATCGTGCCGGTGGGCGCGCTCGACGGCGATGCGATCCACCTGCCCGGCATCTACGTCAACCGCCTGATCCTGGGCGCACCCTACGACAAGAAGATCGAGCAGCGCACGACCCGACCGAGGGATGGGCGCAAGAGGGAGGCCGCATAATGCCCTGGACCCGCGACGAGATGGCGGCGCGCGCGGCGCGCGAGCTGGAGGACGGTTTCTACGTCAACCTCGGCATCGGCATCCCCACTCTGGTGGCGAACCACGTGCCGGACGGCGTCGAGGTGACGCTGCAGTCCGAGAACGGCATGCTCGGCATCGGCCCCTTCCCCTATGAGGGCGAGGAGGATGCCGACCTGATCAACGCCGGCAAGCAGACCGTCTCCGAACTGCCCCGCACGGCCTATTTCTCCTCCGCCGACAGCTTCGCGATGATCCGCGGCGGCCATATCGACCTCGCCGTGCTGGGCGCGATGGAGATCGCCGAAAATGGCGACATCGCCAACTGGATGATCCCCGGCAAGATGGTGAAGGGCATGGGCGGCGCCATGGACCTCGTCGCCGGCGTGAAGAAGATCATCGTCGTGATGGAGCACACCGCCAGGGACGGCAGCCCGAAATTCATCCCGGCCTGCACCCTGCCGCTCACCGGCAGGAATGTCGTCGACATGATCGTCACCGACCTGTGCGTCTTCGCCCGGCCCGATCACGACAGCCCGTTCCGACTGATCGAGCGCGCCCCCGGCGTCACCGCCGACGAAATCGCCGCCAAGACCACGGCCCGCTACGAGGCCGCCTGACCGCCGCTCACCGACTGTCCACGTCCAAGGAACCCGCCATGCGCTTCACCGGCACCGCCTCCTACGTCGCGACCGACGATCTCAAGGTGGCGGTGAACGCCGCGGTGACGCTGCGCCGCCCCTTGCTGGTGAAGGGCGAGCCGGGCACGGGCAAGACGGTGCTGGCCCACGAGATCGCCGCCGCCGCCAACGCCCCGCTGATCGAGTGGCACGTCAAGTCCACCACCAAGGCGCATCAGGGTCTCTACGAATATGATGCGGTCGCCCGGCTGCGCGACGGCCAGCTCGGAGACGAACGCGTCCACGACATCGCCAACTACATCCGCAAGGGGAAATTGTGGGAGGCCTTCACCTCCCCCACCCTCCCCGTGCTGCTGATCGACGAGATCGACAAGGCCGACATCGAATTTCCCAACGACCTGTTGCAGGAACTCGATCGCATGTCGTTCGACGTCTACGAGACGCACGAGACGGTCACCGCGCGCGAGCGGCCGATCGTGGTGATCACCTCCAACAACGAGAAGGAGCTGCCGGACGCCTTCCTGCGCCGCTGCTTCTTCCACTATATCCGCTTCCCCGATCGCGACACGATGGAGGCGATCGTCGCCGTCCATTTCCCGGCGATCGAGAAGCGCCTCGTCGCCCGCGCGCTCGACATCTTCTACGAGGTGCGCGAGGTTCCGGGCCTCAAGAAGAAGCCGTCGACCAGCGAGCTGATCGACTGGCTCAAGCTGCTGCTCCACGAGGACATGCCGCTGGAGGTGCTGGCCGAGAAGGATATCCGCAAGGCCATTCCTCCGCTCCACGGCGCGCTGCTCAAGAACGAGGCCGACGTGATGCTGTTCGAACGGCTGGCCTTCCTGGCGCGCCGCCAGGGGGCGTGAACGGCGGGAGTGGTGGAAACCAGCCGTCGTGATATGAGTTGATGGGGAATCGGAGGAGTGGTCCCATGGTCCGCATCATTCTCATGAATTTCGCGCTCTTATCGATAGCGAGCCCCGCATGGGCCGATCCGGTCCCACCCGGCGCGCAAGCTGCTTTACCCTCGCCCTATGCCTCGCCGTTCGGATTCGGATTGGCATCCGACCTGGGAAGAACAGATACGCATTTGGAAATTCGAACAGTTCCACTTGCCGGCGAAAAACGCTTGAAGATGGATCGTGAATACGTGGCGGATCATGCGAAATCAGATTCGGATGTGATAGCGCTTGCTAGAAAATGCCGCCGGATCATCGCGCCGCCAAGTTATTGCGAACTTCCCGAGATGCAGCAACTGAGTTGGGCGAACAGCCGCTAGCGAGCGCCCGCCACGAGCTGCTGTCCATCCACGACTTCATGATAGTTGATAACCGCTCGGTTCGCATGGCAGAGAAGAGCCATGATGATCCGCGCTGAACTGGGTCCTCAGCTCGAAGCCTATGTCGCGAAGTTGGTCGAGACCGGACATTATAATTCCAAGAGCGAAGTGCTCCGCGAGGGCATGACCCGGGAACGGGAAGCGCGACCGGCAGCGCTTGCTATCTCGATAGCACGTGGCAGCACCCTCCCGACGCCGGCACGGGTCCGGAGGTGCCAGCTTCGGTCATCGGCGGGAGGCCCGCATCAGGGGTCCGGGCGCGGTGCCGTGCCGATGTCGGGGGAGGCATCCTCCTGCGAGAGGCCGGACGGCCCGACGATCCAATGCTCCAGATGCTTGTAGACGATCACCTTGCTCGCCAGCAGGTCGCCGTGGCGCCGGCAGAAGGTTTCGAGCTGGGCGCGCTGGCCGATCAGCTCCACGCACATGGTCAGGTGCGGATCGGCGATCTCGGCGCCATTCTCCCGCACCGGCCCGTGGTTGCTGTAGCCATGCTGGGTGTGGTGGGCGACGGCGTTCATGATGCCGTCCGCCTTCGCCTGTTCGACCAGGGCGCGGTAGAGCGGCCGGGCGGCCCAGAAGCCGCGCTTCGCCTTCGCGGCCTTGTCCGATGGCTTGAGATAGATGCGGATCATGCCGATCTCGCTCGAGGTCACGCTGTGCCGATGGGGCATGGGATCGCCTTCCGGATGGAGAATAAGACGGGGTAAGAGATCGGCCGGCGCCCGTCTTTGGCGCAGGGCGCGGGCGTCGCGCAGCGTCGTGTCGGGGGGCAGCAGCGTCTCGCGGCGCTTCGGCACGGCGATCCGCTGCGACAGGTAGATGCCGCTGTGGCCGGAGCACAGATAGGCGACGAAGCAGGCCACCGCGATCGGCACCGCATCGGCCGCGCCGAACAGCTCGATGCCCATGATCGTGCAGGCCAGCGGGGTGTTGGCGGCGCCCGCGAAGACGGCGACGAAGCCGAGGCCCGCGAACAGGTCGATCGGCGCGTGCAGCAGGCCGGCGAGCGCATTGCCGAGCGCCGCGCCGATGAAGAAGAGCGGCGTCACCTCGCCGCCCTTGAAGCCCGCGCTCAGCGTGACGATCGTGAACAGCATCTTGAGCGCCCAGCTCGACGGATCGATAGGGGGGGCGAAGAAGCCGGCGATGGTCGGGTCGCCGGGAATCGTCGTCCAGACGCCGAGGCCGAGATAGGCGCGCGTCCCGAACAGGTAGACGAGCGCGATCACGGCCGCGCCGCCGATCGCTGCGCGGGCCGGGCCATAGGGAAAAAGCCGCTTGAGCAGGCCGCCCAGCGCATGGTTCGCCTCCGCGAAGGCCAGCCCCGCGAGGCCGAAGGCGATGCCCGCCAGCGCCGCCTTGGCCAGCATCATGGGCGCGACCAGCGGGGACGCGGCCGGATCGGGCCGGTAATCGATCTGGTAGAGCGTGTGGTGGATGCCCCAGGCGTGGCAGGTCCAGTCGCCGACCAGGCCCGCGACGAGGCAGGGCACCAAAGC
>Ga0207695_10005762_pt1 | contig 16307 bp, 16 predicted proteins | sample KBSC54metaG_FD_184354 | JGI IMG/M metagenome (GOLD analysis project Ga0207695, IMG submission 184354) | Corn rhizosphere microbial communities from Kellogg Biological Station, Michigan, USA - KBS C5-4 metaG (SPAdes) (version 2) | ecosystem: Host-associated > Plants > Roots > Rhizosphere > Soil... | reverse complement strand
GTTCTGGGACTTCGTGACCGAGGGTCTGGTCGTCCATCCCAGCTATATCGAGTGGCTGCACAGCGCGCGTCCGCACCTGCCCGAGGACCCGTCGACCGAACAGCTCGAAGCATGGATCGAGCTGGCTGAAATCGTGCGAGACGAGGAAATACGTAAAGCGTTGCGGGAGTTCTACCGCCGTGCCTTCGGCAATGAGCGCGGCAGACTCATGGCCTCGCCGGAGATGATGGCCCACGCCGAACGTCAGCAGGCGCTCATGGTCGAGGCGATGGCAGTGTACGAATCCGGCGTGCCCGCAGAGTCGCCGCATGCCCGGGACATTGCTGAGCGGGTGGCCGCAGCTCGTGCCGAAATGCTCAAGGCCATGACCGGGCGGCACGATGTGGAGAGGGTGCGGCGTGGCATGGCCGAATTCGACCCGAACCTGGAGCACGCGATCAGGACCGGGGTGAAGTATCAGAACCTGTCCGGGGCCATGCTCGTGTGGTCCGCCGCGCCGGAGGAGGACGGATTCGTGCTGCGCGCGGACCTGCCCGACCCGGCGCTGGACCCGGCCGTGGCGATCTTCCTGATCCAGGAGGCGTTCGCCAGCGTTCTGCGACTCACGCGCCTGACAGTGGGGGAGGCGTTCGCGCCACGCCGCGTGGAGTTCACGTTCGAGGCCCCGTCCGATGCCGGCGCGTTCGGCGAGCTGTTCCGCTGTCCGGTGAGTTTCGGTGCCGGCCGTAATCGCTTCGTGCTCAGTCCCGCGTCTGCCGCCACCGCGATGCCGGGACGGGACCCGGTGACCTTCGCCTCGATCCTGGAGTTGCTGGACGGGCAGCTGGCCGCGCGCCGAGACCAGCAGGAGCTCCTGGAAGTGCTGGAGATCTCGATCGCCCAGAGCCTTCCGGCGGTGCCGTCCTTCGCCGAACAGGCCCGGCGGCACTCGGCCAGCGAGCGCACGCTGCGCCGCCGGCTGGCCGAGTGCGGCACGACGTACGAGGCGGTGGTCGACGGAGTGCGCCGGGAGCGGGTCGAACAGCTGCTGCGGCGCCCGGAACCGACCTTCCGGGAGATCGCCCATCGAGCCGGTTTCTCCGACGAGCGCGCGCTTCGCCGTGCAGTGCGCCGTTGGCACGGCACGGCTCCGTTGGAGTTGCGCAAGCGCTTCCTGCAACCTGACGAGCGCCCCGGCCTCAGCGAGAATCCGTCCTCTGCCGGCGCCAGGCCTGGTAGTGGTCGGTGAGTGTCTCTTCGATCGGCCGGTAGGTGATGCCGAGCTCGTCGACGCTTCTGTGGTTGTCCACCACGAACCGGATGCCGAGGTGCTTGCGGATGTAGTCCTGGGTCAGCCCGAACGCCGGACCCAGGATCCGGACCGGCCAGTGCGGCAGCCCCCATCGGGGCAGCCGCAGGTTCCCGGGGAACCTGGCCCGCAGGATTCTCGACATCTGGAGGAACGAGACCATCTCCGGCGCCGCGAGAATGTACCGCCCATAGGTGTCGGCGTTCTCGGCGGCGGCGATGTGTGCGGCCGCGAGGTCCCTGACGTCGACCACGGTGAAGGAGAAGTCGGGTGCTCCGTAGAAGAAGTAGCCCTTGAACAGCTCGTCGAGGAGGAACAGGCTGCCGGACTCCGAGGCGGGGGCCAGGGAGGGGCCCAGTACCAGCCCGGGGTTGACGGCGACCATGCGCCAGCGGTCCTGCGCCCGTTCGGCGTCCCAGGCGGCTTGCTCGGCGACCGTCTTGGAGTAGTGGTACGGGTTGTTCTCCACCGTGCTGGTCGTGTTGAAGTACTTCTCGGACAGCACCTGGCCGTCCATGTCCAGGACGTCGATGTAGTCCCCGAAGATCGCGCCGACGGTGGAGGTGAAGACCAGCCGGTCTACGGACGGTGTCCGCTCGATCGCCGCCAGCACGTTCCGGGTGCCGAGCAGCGCCGGCTCGACGACATCCTTTCGGCCGTCCTTGATCTTCTCGGGCATCAGGAACGGCGAGGCGACATGGAAGACGACTCGGCAGCCGGCCATCGCCCGGTCGAAGGAGCCCTCGGCGAGCAGGTCCGCCTCGAAGAGCTCCAGCCGCCCCGGGAACCGGTCCCGCATGTGCCGAAGGGGCTGCACCTTCGTCGGGTTCGCCAGGGATCGGACGGTGGTGTGGACGCGGTAGCCGCGCTCCAGCAGTTGCCGGACGAGGTGGCTGCCGACGAAGCCGCTCCCGCCGGTCACCAGGACAGGCTCCTCGATGTCGCTCATCACTGCTCCGTTCACTGGTGCTGTCCGAAGACCGACCGGGTTCGTACCCAAACCGTCTTCTCCCGGGTCCACTGTTCGAAGGCGGCGGTGGACTTCTCGGCGCCGCCGAAGCCGGACTGCTTCCAGCCGCCGAACGGCGTGGTGATGTCGCCCTCGCTGTAGGAGTTCACGGAGACTACGCCTGCCTGGATACCGCCGGACAGGCGCCAGGCCGCGTCGATGTCGCGGGTCCACACCGAGGCGGCCAGTCCGTATTCGGTGGCGTTCGCCAGCCGGATCGCCTCGGCCTCGGTGGCGAAAGTCTGGACGGTGACGACCGGGCCGAACAGCTCCCGGGTCAGGACCGCGCTGCCGTCGGGCGCGCCGGTCACGACGGTGGGCGGGTAGTACGCACCCGCCGCCGAAAGGCCGGCCGGCAGGCCCGCAGTGTGGATCTGCGCGCCCGCGGAGCGGGCGGCGTCCACGGTGCCGGCGACCCGGTCACGGGCCGCGTGGCTGATCAGCGGACCGATCCGGGTCTCAGGATCGAACGGATCGCCGATGACCAGCCTCTCGGCGGCGGCGACGAACCGCGTCAGGACCTCATCGGCGATGTCCTCGTGGACCAGGATGCGGGAACCGGCCGTGCAGTTCTGGCCCATCGTCACAAACGCGGCCTCGATCATGTCGTCGATGAGCTCGTCGCCATAGCCGAGCGCGTCGTCCAGCAGCACCTGCGGACTCTTGCCGCCCCATCTCCAGACAGACGCGCTTGAAGTTGGTCTGCGCCGCGTTGATGCTTGGGGATGAACCAGTAGCCGCGCCGCATGCTGATCACCGCGTGGTCGGCCGAACGGGCCGCGTCACAGGCGATGTCACAGCCGGAGTTCCCGGCCCCGACGACCAGTACCCGCTTGCCGCGCAGCTCGTCCGCACTGCGGTAGCCCACCGTGTGCCGGACTTCGCCGGTGAAGTCGCCTGGCAGCTCCGGAAGGTTGGGGTGCCACTGCGAGCCGGTGCAGACCACGACCTGGGCGTGGACGCTCTCCCGCCCGTCAACCCGAGTCACTTTCCAGGTGCCGTCCGCGTTCTTCTCCACGCTTTGGACCTCGACGCCGAACTCGATCCGGTCCGTCAGCCCGTAGGCGTCGGCGAACGACGTCAGGTAGGACAGGATCTGGCGATGCGGAGGGTAGTCCGCGAAATGGTCGGGCATCGGCCACCCGCCGAACCCCGACAGCGTCTTGCTGGAGATGAAGTGAGCCGACTCGTACATCGGGCTGCCCGGATTGTCGATGTCCCACAGCCCGCCCGGCCCCGTGTGCCGCTCGATATGCGTATAAGGCAGACCCCGCTCGGCCAACGCCCGAGCCACCGCTAATCCGGCGGGCCCCGCCCCGATCACGCATGTGTCGTACTGGCTGTCGTCCACAAGCCTGCTCCCTAGCGCGCTCTTCCACTGATGATGGAAAAGCTACGTAAATCTCGTTCGGAACGAACTGTCCCGCGCGGCCACAGGAAGGACCACAGCGGCCAAGCAACGCGTTCCTGCGGTCCGGTCGCGCTTGGCTCCGTCGGTGATCTGCCTGGCGGGGTGGGCGAACAGCTGGCGGTCTGCGCCCGCCTCGTATGCGCAGCCCTCATCGAGGATGACGGCGTCCGATCCCAATGAAGGTGACGTGGGGCTGACAGCGGCGCGGCGGGATACCGATCCGGCGGCTCGATGTCGCCGGACCGGTTCGTCTGGAAGCCGCGGGTTGCCGTGGCGCCGGTTGTGTCAGGCGGCTGTACCGCAGGCCTGGGCCGCAGCGGGAACATGATCAGCTGGAAGCGCGAAACACGAGGGGACCGCCGTCCTGGCCTGAGCCGCGCCCGGTCACGGCGAGTGGATGGCCGCCCGCAGCTCGGAGAGTTTCCGTGCGTCGAGGCGGTCGTCCGCGGCGTTGTACGTGACGATCCTGAGATCGGCGTCGGAGACCATCAGTACTTCGAGGTCCAGTTCCAGGGTGCCGACCAGCGGATGCTCGACGATCTTGCGGTCGTCGGCCAGGGCGCCGGCGGTGCCGGTGGACCATAGCCGTGCGAAACGCTCGTTGGCCTGGATCGTGTGCGCGATGAACGCGGCCAGGCGGGCGTCGGCGGGGTACGCGACCGCCGTCACCCGCAGGTCGGCCACCAGGGCCCGCTCCTCGACCTCGTCGCCGTCCCGTGCGCGCACGGGCCAGGCCGCGATGGCTTCGGGCCGTCGTCCGTCGCCGGCGCCGAACATGCCGCTGACCAGGCTGCCATCGGTCCACCCGTACACGCCGGGGTCGCCGATCACGGCCGTCCACATCGGGTTCCATTCCAGGATCGTCCAGTCGGCGGAGTAGACCGCGACCGGGGTGTCCGCGAGCCGTTGTACCAGCCGCCGGATCCGCGGGGGTACGTGCCTGGGTACGGCCTGGTCGCAGGGCGGTATCATCTGGGCGCAGCGGAAGAGGTGGTCGCGCTCGGACGGGTCCAGTTTCAGTGCTCTGGCCAGAGCGGTGACCACCTGGGCCGACGGAGTGCGTGCGCGACCTTGTTCCAGGCGGACCACATAGTCCACCGACACGCCGGCCAGCTGGGCCAGTTCCTCGCGGCGCAGACCGCTGACCCTCCGGTTGCCGTCGGTTTCCAGCCCGCCTTCCAGCGGTGGCAGGCGCTCACGCCAGCCCCGCACCGCGGTACCGAAATGGTTAGCCGACATCTCATCACCATACACACAGGCGCCCGGCGGCCCGCGCGGTGCGTCAGCCCCTTGACGGAAAGGAAGGCCTCGGCCGGTCGCCGAGCCCGCGACACGGCCGTCAGCGGGCCCAGTTGCGCTTGATGAACGCCGCGGCGGCCAGCAGGGCGCGGTCCGCGTCCTCGAGCAGCGCGGCGAAGCCCTGGAACACGTGCGGCACTTCCGGCCAGACCTGCAACTCCACGGGCACGTCGTGCTGGCCGGCGCGGGCGGCCAGGCGCACAGCGTCATCCAGCAGGATCTCGTGCGAGCCGACCTGGATGAGCAGCGGCGCCAGGCCGGTGAGGTCGGCGAAGACGGGGCTGGCCAGCGGGGTGGCGGGGTCGGCCGGTCCGAGGTAGTCCAGGGCTCGCCGCCGCAGGGCTTCGGGGGTGAGCGCGGGGTCGAGGTCGGCCTTCGTGATCGCGCTGGCACCGGACACGGTCAGATCGACCCAGGGCGAGAAGACCGCCGCTGAGGAGGGCTGCGGCAGGCTGGTGTCCTTCAGCGCGACGAGGGTCGCGGCGACCAGTCCGCCGCCTGCGGACTCGCCGACGAACGCGATGCGCGAGTCGGGCACGCCGTCGGCCAGCAGCGCGCGGTAGGCGGCCACCGCGTCCTCGACGGCGGCCGGGTAGGGATGCTCGGGGGCGAGCCGGTAGTCGACCGTGATGGCGCGGGCCCCGACGCGCCGGGAGACGTCGGCGGCCAGCCCCACGGAGTCGGCCGCCGAGCCCAGGGCGTAGGCGCCGCCGTGGAAGTAGAGCACGACGACCGACGGGTCGTTGTCCGGGGTCTGAACCGTGACGACCGGGACACCGCCGAGTTCACCCGGCTTGGCCGACACGTCCTCGGGCAGCGGTACGGCATTGATCATGTCGTGGAAGATCGCGCGCTGTTCGGTGACGTCGCCGCCGACATCGAGCGGGCCGTGGCGCAGGAGTTCGTCCAGGGCCTGGCGTTGCTGCTGGGTCATGGGAATGCCTTTCAGCTACTCAAGAGAGTCGGGGGCGGGATGTGCGTCGGGCCCGCCGGTCGGGGTCAGCGCGATGACGGGGATGATCCGCTCGGTCTGCTGCTGGTAGGCGGCGAAGCCGGGGAAGCGGCGGGCCTGTTCGGCGAAGAAGCCGTCGCGTTCGAGGCCGTGCAGTTCTTCGGCGTGCACGGTGAGGGTCTGCTCGCCCACCTCGATCCGGGCCTCGGGGTGGGCGAGCAGGTTGTGGTACCAGTCGGGGTTGCGGTCGGAGCCGGCCTTGGAGGCGAACACCAGGTACCGTCCCCGGTCCGGCAGATACATCACGGGGTTGATGCGGGGCGTGCCGGACCGGGCGCCCACGGTGTGCAGCAGGAGCAGCGGCGCTCCGGCGGAGCCTGCGCCGACTTGTCCCCGGTTGGCGCGGAACTCGGCGATGGTACGTGCGTTGATCGCGGCCGTGTCGGCCATGTCCACTTCTTTCGTTCGCCGTGCCGCGGGATTCGCCGGCAGGGAGTCGGGGAGGCCGGGCTTCGGATCTGGTGCTTCGGATCTGGTGCTTCGGATCTTCAGCGCGGCGGCCCCACGATCTCGTTGCCGTACTTCTCGGCGATCCCGGGGACCGGTACCACCTGGAAACCCGGCGGACGCGGGGTGGACATGTCGCGGCCGGTCTCCCGGAACATGCCCTCGATGCCGGCCGGCGTGTTGATCATCAGAAGGTCGGCCCGCTTGGAGGTGATCCGGTATCCATGCGGGATCTGCTTGGGCAGGAACACCACGCCGCCCTCGGCGAGTTCGTACTCCTGCTCGTCGCACCACACCAGCGCGGTGCCCTTGATCAGCAGGAAGACCTCGTCCTCGTGGGTGTGCTTGTGATACGGAGGCGCTTCGCCCTCGGCGACGTCGAAGCGCCCGATCATGAGCCGGCCGTCGGTGGCCTTGCCGTCCAGCAGCATCGCCAGCGTGCCGCCGTCCAGCCATTCCAGTTGCTGCTGCTGTTCGGGTTGCGCGATGTAAGCCATGCTCACGATGGGTCTCCATTCAGGTCATTCATGGCGTGACTCTCGTTCAGTCGAAAAGACGATCGGGGGACCGGCCGATAGGCCGAGATCGTCTCCACGCGTGGCCGACCGGTCCAAAAGAGCCCGATGACGAGTTGCCCGTGTTCCAGAACAGATCGTCCCCTGGCGCCACGCCGTCTGCCAGACACGAAGGTGGGAACAGCAGTACTACCCAGAGCCGAAGACCGATCGCGGCTCCGAACATGACAGGGCCGACGAGCTTCGCCGGAGTCGATGAAGAACCTCTGCAGGGCTCGACTGCGGGATGTGACCGCCGAACCCAGCGTGCCGTCCACGGCGACGGAGGAGTGGATCGCCAGGCGCAACCTCGCTGTAGCTCGCGCGACCCGGCTTGTCAGCGTCCTCAGGCTTCGGGATGGCTTTGCGTGTCGAGGCGGACACCCGGCCTCGGGCCGACGCGGAAAGCCGCGGCTTGCAGGGTGGATCGAACCAGGGTACTTTCGATACGAAACGGTAGCGTAGCGAAAGTGGGTGCGGGGTGGGTACTTCGTCGTCCAGCGGCATGACTCAGCCCTCGGCGATGGGACGGCCGCGGGATTCCAGCCGTGACATGGCCATCCTTGACGCGACCCTGTCATTGCTGACCGAGGTGGGATACGAGCAGCTCTCGATGGAGGCGGTGGCCGGGCGTTCCGGGGCAGCGAAAACCACGATCTACCGCCGGTACCGCGACAAGGCGGCGCTGGTCGCCGCAGCGGTCGAGCGCCGCGCGCCCGCGAAACCCCCACAGCCCGCGGGAGAGAGTCTCCGGGAGAACGTGCACTCCCTGGCGGCATGGCTCGCACAGAGCATCTCCGAACAGGACGTGGGTCTGCTCGGGGCCGTGTTCGCCGGCATGCGCAACGACGCGCAGCTCGCCCAGGCGATGCGGCAGATCCTGCGGCGGGACCAGACCGCGATGACGGACGGACTCGTCCGCCAAGCGGCCGAGCAACTCGCGCCCGGGGCGGCACCGCTCTTTGCCGAGGTCGCCTCCGCGATGATCGTGCAGCGCATCGTGGTCGTGGGCGAGCCGTGCGACGCCGCCTTCCTTGCACATCTCGTCGACGACATCCTCTTGCCGCTCCTACGTCATACCTGAGCGTTCTCTCGTGGGATCCGGCCGATTCGACTCACTCGCAAACCGGGAGACTTGATGAAAGCAGTGCGCTATGACCGTTTTTGCGGCATCGACGGGATCTACCTCGCGGACGTCCCCGAGCCCGTGGCCGGCCCGGGGGAGGTGGTGGTGCGGGTCGAGGCCGGTGCGCTCAACCCCGGGGCACTACCAGCGCTGCACGGCAGTTCGTACACGCCGGGTCGCGATCTCGCCGGTGAAGTCGCTGCGGTCGGTGCCGACGTGCTCGGCTTCACCGTCGGTGACGCGGTGCTGGGCAGGCTCCAGAGCTGGGACGCCCACGCCCAGTTCGTCGCCATCCCCGCAGCCCAACTGGTGAGCAAGCCCCAAGCCCTCTCCTGGGACGTGGCGGGCTCGCTCTACACCACACCGATGGCGGGCCTGGGTGCCATCCGGGCGGTGGAACCCCGACCGGGCGAGACCATCGTGATCTCGGGCGCATCGGGCGGCGTCGGGTTCACCGCCGCCCAGCTCGCACTCCGTGCCGGAGCGACGGTGATCGGCCTGACCAGCGGCGCACACTTCGGCCTGCTCCGGCACCATGGCATCGAGCCTGTCCAATACGGCGACGGCGAAAAGGAACGGATCCTCGCCATGACCGACCGAGCCGATGCCTTCATCGACACCGTCGGTGGCGGCTACATCGACCTCGCCATCGACCTCGGCGTTCCGGCAGACCGCATCAACACCGTCGTCGACTACCGCGGAGCGAAAGAGAAGGGCGTCAAATCCCTCGGAACCACCGATGCCGGCGGCTCCCCGGCGCTGGCCGAACTCGCCGCCCTCGCCGCTACCGGCGACCTGCACATCCCCATCGCCGCGACATACCCGCTCACCTCCGTACGCGACGCCTATCAGGCCTTGGCCGACCGCAAGACCCACGGACGCATCGTGCTGCACCCGCAAGACCTCACCTGAACCACCCTCGTCCCTCAGGGGGTCCGGAATACGACGGAAAGAGCCGTGAAGCGATCTTGATGGCGTGAACCGGCTGGTCGGGGACGGCGTCGCTGCTGGCCAGGGGTGCCCCTGTAGTACTCCTGAAACTCGGCCACTGGGTCTGAGCTGGGCGGTTACGCAGCGTCTTCGTATTCGTTGAGGAGTCCGCCGAGAACCGGTTTTCGCCGTATGCGATCGGCTCGCGCTGGGAACGGGATGACATTAGACGGGTCGTCCGGGGCGCGCAGGTGCATGTCGTCGCCTTGGTGGCTGCGCCCGCTGTTGTAATGCTCGATGTATTCGGTCAGCACGGTGTGCAGATGGCGTTCGCCGGTGATGAGCATCCGGTCGGTGCACTCGGCCCGCAGCGTGCGGATGAAGCGTTCGGCGGTGGCGTTCATCCGCGGGGTTTGCGGCGCGGTCTTCACCACTGTGACACCGACGGCGTCGAACACCGCGTTGACCCGGTACAGATTCGTGGTGCTGCCGCCCCCGGAACTGAGGACATGGGATGTGTCACCGTGCTCTGGCGGCATACCAGGTAAGGAGGCTGATCAATCGGACCTCCGTGCCTATGGGGTGGAAAGTTTCACCGGACGGCACGCAGGAGCCGATCGTCGAATCGGTTCGAGAGGCAATGGTCAGCTACTTCGCGAAGACTGGCTGATCTTCAGCTGGTCCCGGCGAACCTATGGCCGACCCTTGCGTGCTCGCCGATGTCCTGCCATCTTCACCCACGCGGGTCCGACAACTCGTGTACACATCCCATCTCTTCTGGGCAAGCTGTGTGCCCGTCTGACCGCGTGGGTGGTGAATGCTGCGCAAGTCATGAGGAGGTCGGGTCATGCGGTGGCAGAGGCGGGCGGCGGTGCCGATCGGCGGCGCACGAACGGAATCCGGGCCGGCGTCTCGGCGGCACTCGCTTCGGCTGGCGGTCGCCGTGTCTGCGGTCGGCGCGGCATTGCTCGCGGCGGTGTTCGCGGCCGGACCGGCCGTCGCCCGACCGGCTGAGTCGGGTGCGAGCGCCGCGGCGGTACAGGCGACGGGGACGCAGCGTGGTCCGGACCCGACGATCGCGATGATCGAGGCGACTCGCGGGCCGTTCGCCACCGCGCAGGTCAGCGTTCCGGTCGGCAACGGGTTCGGCGGCGGGGTGGTCTACTACCCGACGGACACGACTCAGGGCACCTGGGGCGCACTGGCGATCGTGCCGGGATACAGCGCGCTGTGCTCCACCGAGGAGGCCTGGATGGGCCCCTGGCTCTCCTCGTTCGGCTTTGTCGTGATCTGCGCCGAGACCAACACCCGCACCGACAGCGACAGCCAGCGCGCCGCTGTCCTGCAAGCCGCGCTGACCTGGCTGACCACCCAGAGTCCGGTCAAGAGCGAGGTCGACCAGGCCCGGCTCTCCGTGCTCGGCCACTCCGCGGGTGGGGCCGGGGCCATGGAGGAGGCTGAACAGCATCCCGAGTTGCGGGCGGTCATCGGGCTGGCTCCCGGCTTCCCCGGTCAGGGATTGACTCTGGCTACTGACACGGTGCCCACGCTGATCGTCGGCGGCCAGAACGACGGGACTGTCACGCCGTCGTATCTCAGCAGCCTGTACAGCACGCTCCCGGCCTCGACGCAGAGCGATTTCGCTCAGATCGCCGGGGCGGATCACGTGTACTACACGCATCCGAACAACGTCGAGATGAAGCTCATCATCCCGTGGCTCAAGGTGTTCGTGGACAGCGACACCCGCTACACGCAGTTCCTGTGCCCGGCGCTTCCCGACCCGTCCTCGATCTCCGCCTACCAGCCCAAGTGCCCGTACGTGCCTGGCGGCAGCACCCCGCCGCCGCCCACGTCGGTCGCGATCGTCGGTGCCGGCTCGGGGCGTTGCGTGACTGTGCCCGGTGGTACGCAGGCCGGCGGCACCCAGGTGCAGTTGGCGGACTGCACCGGCGGGACCAACCAGAAGTGGACCGACACCGCCACCGGCCAGTTGCAGGTGTTCGGCACCAGCTGCCTCGACGCGAACGCCAAGGGCACCAGCCCCGGTACCAAAGTGATCATCTGGTCGTGCAACGGTCAGCAGAACCAGCAATGGACAGTGCACGCCGACGGCACCATCACCGGCAACCAATCAGGACTCTGCCTTGACGCCACTGGCGCGGGGACGGCCAACGGCACGCCGCTTGAGCTGTGGACCTGCAACGGCGGCAGTAACCAGAAGTGGACCCTACGGTAGGAGCCTCGTTCCATGCCCGCTTCGGATTCGTTCCCAGAACACCAGCGCCAGAACCAGCTCACGCGTCGGCGGCTGTTGGCCACCGGTGTGGGTGCGGCCGCCGCGTTCGGTCTGCCGCGCTTCGCCCCCGCGGCTTCTGCGGTCTCTGCGAACGCCGGCGTCCCCAGCTACGCCGCGACTGGCGCCGCCATCGCGTCCGTCGACCTGTCCGGGACGTGGAGCTTCACACCGGCTGGCCAGGGCACGACGTCGATCACGGTGCCCGGGGGCGGGTGGTACAAGCAGGGCTTCACCAACGTGGGCGAGGCGGTGTACTCGCGCAGCATCACCGTGCCGGACTCGGGGCAGCCGCAGTCGGTGTGGATCGAGTTCGGAGCGGTCAACCACCAGGCGACGCTGTCGGTGGACGGCCGCGTGGTCGGCACCCAGACCACCGCCTTCACCCCCTCGAAGTTCGACATCACCGCGTACGTGACGCCCGGTTCCACACACACGATCAGCGTGGACGTCAAAGGCCGCAATGCGCTGAAGAGCTCGTCCGGCAACTATCTGGTGCCTGTCGCCGCCGACTGGTGCGAAGCGATTCCCCAGGGCATCTTCCGCTCCGCGTTCCTGCGCGTGTATCCGGCGGTCTACGTCAGCGACGCGTTCGTGCGTACCTCGGTGGCCAACCAGAGCCTCACCTACGACGTGTCGGTGACCAACACTTCGGGCAGCTCGCGGTCGGTGACGTTGACCGGATCGCTCTCCTCCGACAGCGGCACATCGTTCAGCTACCCGACGCTGCCGAGTGCCACCGTCACGGTGGCCGCGCACTCGACCGCGAAGGTGACGGTCGGTCCGGTGGCCTGGAACCTCGGCACCACCTCCTACTGGTGGCCGAACGTGCCCTACCGCGCCGGATACCGTGCCCAGCTGCACGATCTGTCAGTGCACGCATCCACCGACGACGGCCACACCAGCGACGCCACCTACCGGTTCGGATTCCGGGAGTTCACGCAGAACGGCGCGTACTACTACCTCAACGGCATCCGGGCGAATCTGCGCGGCGACAACCTCCAAGGCGCCGACTACGACCGGATCAACAACGGCGGCGTGGGCGACGCCTACGACACGCTGCCCGGCTTCCTGCCGCCGTCGGGCACGAACGGCGGCTGGCCGCAGGCGGTCGACAACTACCAGCGGCTCAACTACAACGTGGTCCGCATCCACCAGGAGCCGGCCAGTCCCTACATGCTCGACGTGGCCGACGAGATGGGCCTGATGATCATCGACGAGACCGCCATCCGCGGCTCCAACAACACCCAGGACTTCGTCGCCGGACACGACAACATGGTCAACCACGCCCGCGCACTGGTGCTGCGCGACCGCAACCACCCCGCGGTCATCCGCTGGAGCCAGGCCAACGAGCCGACCGGCAGCAGCTTCGACTCTCAGCAGTTCGAGCAAGACCTGTACGCGGCGATGAACGGCAACGACGGCACCCGGCCGATCAGCGTCGACGCGGGTGTCGGCGCGTCGCCGAACCAGTACCCGAACATGACGTACGCCAACTTCAACATCGTGCCGCACTACCTGGACGGCTTCGGCCACTACGGCTCGCAGCTCTGGTCCGGGACCGGCCGCCCCCTCGGCGAAGGTGAGTACATCTGGCCCGCCTGTAACACGAAGCAGGGTTTTGAGTGGTTCGCCACTTCCACGGCCGCCAAGCGCGGCAAGGACGCCAGCGACCTGCGCCCGTACACGCTGCTGTCCGCCTGGGCCGGGTTCGTGCCCGGTGTGAAAACCACCGACTTCACCCCGGAAGAAGGCGGCCACCCGATCTACGGTGCCGACAACCTGACCGATCCCTGGAGCAACCCGCAGATCCAGCGGGTCCAGGCCGCCTTCAACCCCATCGCCGCCCTGGACCTGCCCTATTGGTCGGCCTCCGGCGTCTCGGACTCGAACGCCGACTTCCCGCTCAGCTCAGCAGTACCCTCATACGCCTACGGCAGCACCGTGACACGGAACATCACCGTCTTCAACGACGACTTCAGCAGCACCTCCGTCGGCTTCACCTGGACGGCGCGCCTGGACCAGCCCACCGGCACGGTCATCGCCACCGGCACCAGCACCCTCACCGTCCCGCTCGGCTCCCGCCTCACCCAACCGGTCACCTTCACCGCCCCGGCCTCCGGCTCGCGGATCTACCTGGTGCTGTCCACGAGCAAGTCCGGCACCACCACCTTCACCGACGCGGCCGAATACTTCACCCTGGGCGGCGGCTCCAGCACCGGCCCCGCTCCGGGCACGTACCACATCGTCAATCGCAACAGCGGCAAGCCTCTGGCCATCGCCGGCAACTCCACCGCCGACGGCGCCAAAGCCGTCCAGCAGAGCGGCGGCGCCGCGTGGACCATCGCCACCACAGCTGGCGGCGCCTACACCCTGACCTACACGGCCAGCGGCAAGGTGCTCGACGTCAACGCCTCCTCCTCGACCGCGGGCTTGCAACTGCAACAGTGGACCGCCAACGGCGGCACCAACCAGCAGTGGTACCTGAAGCCCACCGGCACCGGCTACTACACCATCGCCAGCCACGACAGCGGACTGGTGGCAGACGTCTATGGCGCATCGACCAGCGACGGAGCCCAGGTCGTGCAATGGACCGCCAACGGCGGCGCCAACCAACAGTGGCAGCTGGTGCCGAGCTGAGGAAGCTACGGCTGGAAGCACCGGGAGTGAACTCCTGAACTCCACTCGGTCCCGGTTTGGATTCTCGCGGTCCGGCCATGGTGAGGCGAGTGCGACGCTCCCTACGAGAGTGACGCTCCCTACGAGAGAAGGCGTCCACCATGGACGAACGCTCCTCAAGATCGGGCTTCGCCCGTTTCATCTCGGCGCTCTTCGCCGTTGTCGCGATCGTTCTGATCATGCACATCATCCTCGTGTTCGCCGACGCCTCGACGACCTCCACGGTCGTCAAGGACATCGGCGACATCGCCTCGAAGCTGGCCTGGGGCTTCAAGTCCCTGTTCTCCTTCGACAGCGCCAAACTCACCGTGTTCGTGGGCTACGGCCTGGCCGCGGTGGCCTACCTTCTGGTCGGGGGCTTCGTGGCGCGGCTGTTCCGCAGCGTCGGCTAGGCCCGGCGGCACGGCGCGCCGTGTGCGGGCCGTCGCTGAAGCGACCTGGCGGCCCGTTTGCGCCTCGGGGGTGCAGGGCAGCAGGAGGTTCGCGGTTCATTCCCGCGCTTCGCGCACAGCCGCATCGGAGTCGCCATGTCAACGACGGAGGACACCCCCGACGTCATCACAGTGCTCAGACACGACCACCATCGTGTCGAGGAGCTGTTCAAGAAGGTCCAAGACCACGCCCGTTTCCGCAACCGCCGCAAAGAAATCGCGGACCAGGTCATCATCGAACTGGTCCGGCACGCGGTGGCCGAAGAGCACTACATCTACCCGATCCTCCGCGCCGCCGCCGGCGGGCAGGCGGTAGTCGACCACGCGCTGATCGCGAACGCCGCGGCCGAGGCGCTCATGAGGCAGCTTGAACCCCTCGAACCGACCGACGAGATCTTCGACCGGGTGCTCATCAAACTGAAGGCCCTGACCCGCTCCCACGTCGCCGACGAGGAAGCGCAGCTGTTTCCGTGTCTGGCCGCGGCTTGTCCTCCGATGGAGTTGCGCGAACTCGGCGAGAAAGTTCAAGCCGGCCGATCGATCAGGCCGACCCGCCCGTACCCGTCGGCCCCCACGGTGCCCGCCGGCAACCTGCTTGTCGGGCCCGTGCCGGGTCTGGTCGACCGTGTCCGCGACGCGTTGGCGCACCCCGGTTCGCATCCGAGCGGGTAGCGATCGCCGCGGTCCGGCAGCGGCCTCTGAAGTGGTTTGCCCGGAAAACGCGCTTTTCTCAAGACGTTTCATTTATGGCGATTGGCGCACAATGGAAACGCACAGGTCAAGGACGCAAGGACGGAGCGGCACACGCCGCCGACCGGCGCGGGAGGAGACACGATGATCCAGGCAGCGGACCTGCGGGAGTGGCGTACCTGCGATGTGATCGACTCCAGCGGGCACAAGATCGGCTCCTTGGAGGCGGTCTACGTGGACACCAGCACCGACGAACCCGCGATGGCGACCGTCCGGGTGGGCCTGCCCGCCCGGCACCGCCTGGTGTTCGTTCCCCTGGACGGCGTAATCGTCGGACCCGGCTACGTCAAGGTCAACTACGCCAAGTCGCTGGTCAAGGGCAGCCCGGCGATCGGCACGGACGATATTCTGCCCTTCGAGGACGAGGAAGCCGTTTTCCGGCATTACGAGCTGCCGTACGAGGCAGGCGCCTCCGGAGAGCGGCAGCTCGCCCGCCGCTGACCGCTCGCCCGCACCAGCGACAGCGATGAGGAGCGGGCCGAGTCAGAGAATCCCTCTAGCCGGCCAAGAGGTCTAGACTGGGCTCACGCCCGGCCATCCGGGTGGTCTCCCCGGACCCTGGTGACGCTTCATACACCTACGGCATGTCCCAGGAGACCGTCATAGCGGGCATCACCCCGCGGCTCGTCGTCGATTTCGCCAGATTTTCCTTCTGCGATCGTGCGAGCTGAGCGTGTTTCTCCATGCCCATCGTCGGGCTCTTGTCAGCGATGGGTAGTTCCGGCTCTGAGCTGCGGGCCCTGGCTCAGGAAGATGATCGCCATTACGGGACCGGCATCGACGCCGCGCTGTCATCCGACCGCTGCCGATGCCTTCGCCGATGTCGGATGAAGTGCGTCCGATCCTAGAGAGCAGGAACATTCATGACGGAACTTACGATCCGTCCGCAGGAGATCCGGGATGCGTTGGAGCGCTTTGTCGCTTCCTACGAGACCACGGTGGCGCCGAGAGATGAGGTCGGGGCTGTCACGGTGATCGGTGACGGTATCGCCAAGGTCGAGGGTCTGCCCTCGGCGATGACGAACGAGCTGCTGAAGTTCGCCGACGGCACCCTGGGTATCGCGCTGAACCTGGACGT
>Ga0207695_10005757_pt1 | contig 16315 bp, 16 predicted proteins | sample KBSC54metaG_FD_184354 | JGI IMG/M metagenome (GOLD analysis project Ga0207695, IMG submission 184354) | Corn rhizosphere microbial communities from Kellogg Biological Station, Michigan, USA - KBS C5-4 metaG (SPAdes) (version 2) | ecosystem: Host-associated > Plants > Roots > Rhizosphere > Soil... | reverse complement strand
GCTGGCGCGCCGCTTCTTTCCGGGCGAGAACGCGGTGGGGAAGCGGTTGACGCTGGACTCGCTCTCCTCGCGCGTGGTGGAGATCGTAGGCATCGCGGGCGATGTGAGTCAGGAGAAGGTTGTAGGTGAAGACTGGCCCATGGCGTACGTGCCGTACAGCCAATTGCCGCCACCCTACATCGTGGTCGCGATGCGCACGGCGGGAGAGGCTGCATCCGTCGCGGGCGCGGCGAGAGAAGCGATCCACCGGCTGGATACGGATCAGGTGGTGACTGAGCAGCGCGCCATGCAGGATGTGGTGGACCGCGCGGTGGCCGAGCCGCGGTTCGACACTACGGTCCTGTCGTTTCTGGCAGCGGTGGCCTTCCTGCTTTCGGCGGTGGGCATTTACGGCGTGATCTCGTACGACGTGAACGACCGGATCCACGAACTCGGCATTCGCGCGGCCATGGGCGCACAGCGGAGCGATGTGCTGCGGCTGGTGGTGGGACAGGGCGCGCAATTGGCGGCACTCGGGATCGTGCTGGGACTGGCCGGCGCTGTGGCGCTCACGCGCTTCATGGCTTCCATGTTGTACGGGGTGAAGCCGACGGATTTCTTTACCTTCGCCGCCATCTCGTTATTATTAGGAGCAGTGGCTCTGATCGCGAGTTACATCCCGTCGAGGCGCGCCATGGCGCTCGACCCGATGACGGCTTTGCGGCATGAATAGGACAGAACATGATTACACTTCGCAATGTTGAGAAGTTTTACGAAGGCGGTTACGGACGCAGCTACGTGCTGCGACGGGTGAACATCGATATCAAAGAAGGCGAGTTCGTCACCATCATGGGCCCGTCGGGCGCGGGCAAGTCGACGCTGCTGAGCATACTCGGCATGCTGGATGGGGCGTGGACCGGCGAGTTTGAATTCTTCGGACACATGGTGCATCGCATGAAGCCGAAGGATCGCGTGGAGCTGAACAAGAAGTACATCGGGTTCGTGTTCCAGAGCTATCACCTGATCGACAACCTGACTGTGTACGAGAACCTGGATATTCCGCTGTCCTATCGCAACGTGAAGGGGTCGGAGCGGGCCGCCATGGTCTGCGACACGTTGGACCGGTTCCACATCGTGGGCAAGCGCGATTTGTACCCGAGCCAACTATCGGGCGGACAGCAGCAACTGGTGGCGGTGGCGCGCGCCGTGATCGCCAATCCCAAGCTGATTCTGGCGGACGAACCGACGGGCAACCTGCATTCCAGCCAGGGCAAAGAGATCATGGAGCTGTTCAAGAAATTGAACGACGAGGGCGCCACGATCATCCAGGTGACGCACTCGCACGAGAACGCGACGTATGGGCACCGGATCATCCAGCTTGCCGACGGATGGGTGGTGAGCGGCGGCAGCGATGCGGCGGCGCAGGCGTGAGGCGCAGGAGACGAAATAACGGGGTTGGGGGCTAGGGATTGGGGGTTGGGGAAACCGGAGCCGGGGGCCAGGGACCGGGGTTTAGCAGCGCTCGCTACGCTCGCGGCCGAAGCTGTGCCACTACGCGGGCGCGAGAGAGTCACAGGGCAGGAGTCAGAGAGGCCAGCCGCCGATGAACGCAGATGAACGCCGATGAGTTTGTTCGCGAGAGTGTCGGGCCATTTTCGGCGGCGGCGGATGGGAAGGTTTGCGGCGGAGCTGCGGATCAACGGCGCGACGCGAATTCTGGATATCGGGGGGACGCCGGAATACTGGTCGTTATTGCCTGAGCGTCCGCGGGTGACTCTGCTGAATACGCCGCGGGCACGGGCGGATGTGGGCGAGACCGAGTGGGTCGCGGGCGATGGGCGCTGCCTGCCATTTCGCGATGGCGCCTTCGATATCGTGTTCAGCAACTCGGTGATCGAGCACGTCGGCGATGCGGAGAGCCAGCGGCGCTTCGCGCGCGAAGTGGCGCGGGTGGGGCGGCGGTATTGGGTGCAGACGCCGAATCGCTGGTTTCCCGTCGAGCAGCATCTGCTGACACCCTTCGTGCACTGGCTGCCGCGGGCATGGCAGCGGACGATTGTGCCGCGCTTCAACTTGTGGAGCCTGCTGGTGCGGGTGACGCCCGACCGTCGGCGCTTCTACATCGAGCATTACCTGTCCGACGTGCGGCTGTTGAGTCTTGATGAAGTGCGGCGGCTGTTTCCGGACGCGCGAGTGATTCGGGAGCGGGTGTGCGGCGTGACGAAATCGTTTGTCGCTGTGAAATCGACAGCGTAATCGATTCGTGTCGCGGTATTCATTCGGCGGTCACTGGCCAGAATCTAAAATCGCTGCATGCTCAAGCGATGTTCGGTTCCGGTTTCTGTAATGATCCTCACGGTCTGCGGCTTTGCGCAGTCGGACCGGCCGCTGCTCGGAGGCAGCGTGACGGACGCGACAGGCGCGGCGGTGGCCGGCACGAAAGTCGAAGCCGTCTCCGCGGGGACCGGCTTTGACCGGCAGGTGCTAACGGGAGCGCCGGGCACATATCAGATTCCGGGACTGGCGATCGGCAGCTACACGGTCACGTTTTCAAAACCGGGATTCCGTTCGGTGGAGGTCAAGAACGTCGAACTGGCGGTGGGACAACCGCGCGCACGATCGACGCGCAGATGCAAGTGGGCGCATTGACAATCCGGCGAGGCCGACGCGAGAATTCTGGCGGCGCGGTTGGACGAGGTCGGGCCGTACTTCTGCCGGATGTGCGGGAGTTGCGATGGTCAATGCCCGAAGGGTATGCCAGTGCACGACATGGTGCGGTTTGTAATGTATGCCGACGGGTACGCCCAGTTCCCGCCGGGTCGCGAGCATTTCCTGCGGATGCCGGCCGAGCATCAGAGCGTCCGGTGCGGAGACTGCGAGGGTTGCAGTGTCCATTGCCCGAACGGGGTGCAAGTGGCGGAGCGGCTGAAGCGGGCGCAAGAACTGTTTGCGTGCTAATTGCAAAAGCTTGGCAGGCGGAAGCGCCTGCCACACTCTACCTGTCGTCGTCGATGTCGGTCGTAAGAGACTTGCCGGCGAGGTCGGGGGACTGGATCCAGCGGACGAGCGTGTCGAAGTTCACGTAGACTTCAACGACGGTGGCCTGGTGCGAATTGAAGGTCGCGATGAGGACCTGGGAGGTCTTGCCAAGATCGCCGCAGAAGATGTAGGCGGCTTCGCCGTTAGGACGCGAGCGGGTTCGGATGATGGACCGTAGCTGCGGCGACGACAGACCGTCCATGAAGCGGTCGAGTTCGGCCTGGGTCTCGTCGTCGAGGTCGGTGCGCAGGTCTTGAAACAGAGCGAGATGAAAGCCGCTGGTCCCGGCAGGACGGGCCACCTTGAGGGCGAGATTGGCGATCCCCATCAGAGGTATGTGTGTCCGCGTGGCTCCGTAACGGGTTTCGATCGCCTTGACCAATCCGTCGAATTCCCGGCTGGCGGAGGCAATGCCGGCCGCCAGCAGAAATGCGAATACGAGCCGCGCCCGCATCACGGCTCCATCCTCCGGAACTGCTTGGGCGAGAGGTCGAGTTTCGGGATATCGAAGCGGCCGCCGAGATCCACAAAATGGGCCGGGTCGATATTGCCACTGATGCTGACGATGGTCAACTGCCTGGGGCCGGCCGCGATCACGGCGACGCCGCCGAGCATTCCGTTGGCGGTGACTCTGAAGAACACATCGGCATTGTCGCCGGATATAACGGCGCGGACACCGACGATGCGGGCCCACTCGGGAGCGCGGTATTGAGCGCGCAGTTGGTTCAGATCGGCATCGTCATAGGCGGTGTCGCGGTCGAATTCGAAGCTCCGCACGTAGATACCGTCGATGCCCTCGAGAGCTTTGCGGGCGCGGGCCTCGTCGCCGTCCTTATCGGAAAGGAAGCGGGCGGCGAGTTTCAAGAGCGGACCATCGAGGGTGACCTCCGCGCTGTGTTTCGCCTTACGGGCGAGGTCTTCCATATTCGGCGGCAACTTCGGCGGTTGCGCCACAAGCGGCGCCGCCAGCGCCAGGGCCACCATCAAACCTGCAAATCTCATTGTTCTCTTCCCTTCAATTATGAAATACGCCGGCGGCGCGCGGCGGGACGCATTTTCTGCGGCCGGTAAGCGACTGCGTTACAATAGCCCTTCGTCATGCAGGTACTCCAGGCCGGCCCGCATAAGCTAATCTATTTGGAACTCCAACCGGAGATGATCACCAACATTGCCCGGCAGGCGGGGTTCGAGATTAAGGCTAAGGATGGGCAGCGGATCATGCAGCTCGATCTGAATATTCCGAATCGCGAGGCGCCCCTGCTGTTGTTCGATGCCGCCGATCCGGCCAACCTGGGCTGGTTTTCGCGCTGCCAGTTTTACATCGACGGCAGGTCCGGGATGGTGATGCAGACGCCGATTACGCTGGCAAACAAGCGCGATCGGGGAGGCCGGGCGCACCGGAATTCGGTCAGGATCGCGATATCCAAGGAGTTGCCGGCAACGTTCCGGCTGCCGGGTAAACAGCCGCTGACGGAGCAGGTTTTTTATCACATCCTGGTCAATTTTCTGGACGCTCTCACTAAGACGGGCGTGGCTGTCTGCGGCAACGGGGTGGTGCAACCCCTGGCCGGACGGACCGAGACGGTCGGGTCGCGGAACTAGGTCATCTGCAAAACGAGTCCGGAGTCCTTTACACTAGAGTTTCCATGTCCAATCTGCTAGAGGGTAAACTTGCCCTCATTCTGGGTATTGCGAACAAGTGGAGCCTGGCCTATGCGATCGCCCAGGCATTTTCGCGAGAAGGCGGCACGCTGGTCCTGACGTATCTGGGTGACCGGCAGAAAGAATCGATCGAAGACCTGGCCAAGGATATGAACGTGGCCGCGATTCTGCCTTGCGATGTCACAAAGGATGACGACCTGACGGCGCTCACGGCTTCGTTAACCGACTTGGGTCGGCCGCTCGACGCAGTGGTTCACAGCCTGGCGTTCGCCAATCGGGACGATCTGAACAAGCCATTCCTGGAGACGCCGCGCGCGGGCTTCGCGCTGGCCACGGACGTGAGTTCGTATTCGCTGATCGCGGTGGCGCGGGCTACGGCTCCGCTGATGACGAATGGCGGGTCGCTGAGCACACTGACGTACCTGGGATCCACGCGCGTGGTACAGAACTACAATGTAATGGGAGTGGCAAAGGCCGCGCTGGAAGCATCCGTGCGGTATCTGGCCAGCGAGTTGGGCGAGCGCAAGATTCGCGTCAACGCCATTTCGGCCGGTCCCGTTAAGACGGCCTCAGCTCGCGCCATTAAGGGATTCTCGGGCATTCTGGAAGTGGCCGATCGCGCGCCGCTGCGCCGCAATACCGATCCGGCCGAGGTGGCCGATACGGCGGTTTTCCTGGCGAGCGATCTGGGGCGCGGGGTGACGGGAAACATTCTATTCGTCGATGCCGGTATGCAGATCATGGGGTTCTAGATGAAAGTCGAAGTCGTCCTGACGGAAGCCGATATTGCGCAGGAGTTTGTGGAGGCGATTGAGGCTCGGGATCTGCCTGAGAAGTTTTTCTATTGGTTTCCCCGGTCCGCCGCCGAGTGGGCCTCGCTGATTTCCGATCCCGGGTTGTATGGCGGGCTGCAGGAAACGTGGCGGCAGATTGCGGCGGATGCGCCTGCGATCTCGGGCCATTTCGGCGCCAAGGTGCCGGTGATCAGTTTCGGCGCGGGCGACGGGGCGCGCGACCGCCAACTCATGATGGCCTTCAAGGACAGGGGCTCCGAATGCCTGTATTTCCCCGTGGACGCCAGCCAGGCAATGTTGGAAATGGCCTCCGCCGGCGCGGAGGACGACGAGATCGAGACGGTCGGGATTAAGGCCGACATCTCGAGCCCGGTGCACCTGGTGTACGCCGCCGATGCGGCCGAGCCGCCGCGGTTGTTTATTTTCTCGGGCAACACGATGGGCTCGTTCGACCCGCTGGCGGAGATCCGCTACATCGCGCAGTGCATGAAGCCGGAAGATCGCCTGATCATTGACGGCGAAATTTACGACGAGCAGAAGAGCATGGCGCGACGCGATAATCCCGTGGCGCGAAAATTCCTGATGTCGCTACTGGCGAGCGTGGGGATCAGCGACGGCGACGGCCAACTGCGCTTCAATGCGAAGCGCGACGACCGGCACGACGGATTGCACTTGATCACGCGGTATTTCCGCGCCGAACGCGACGTGTCGGCCACGGTGGCGAGCCAGGAGATCCCGCTGCAGCGCGGGGAAAACATCGGCATGAATTTCCAGTACACGTATACCGAGAAGGCATTCCGGTGGCTGCTGGAAACGCATGGCGGGCTGAAGATCGTGAAGGAATACCGGAGTCCGGATTCGCGCTTCCTGACGGCGCTCTGCGCGAAATAAGGCATCCGGCCGGCGGCAGTGGAGATGCCGGCGCGGATGCCAACAGGAAAGGGCCTCGACGCGTGAGGCAACGTCCTGTCCATCGGTTGATTTGACTGTAAGGCAGCGCGTGCAATCCCACAAGATTGGATTTGGTTAGTTGCCCAAAGTGAAGCCGGTCAGCAGGGCGGTTTCTGGAGCGCCGGCAGGGGCACTTTGAGATTGTAAGCGGCGATGCGGCGGTTGAGATTGCCGGCGGCCTGCCGGAATTCGGATTCAGTGAGGCGCGGACGATCGGCACGGAGACGCTGCAGGTCGTGCTCGATGTCTTTACCTTCGAGAATCCAGGCGGGGGCGAAGCCGTTGTTCTTGAGCAGGCGGTGCGCCATGCGCTGGGACGGATCCTCGAAGGGGTTCTCGGACAGGTCCAAGGGTTGGCCGGCGCCATCGAGGCGATCGAAGACACCCTCCTCCATGGCCTCGCGGATCTTTCGTTCGGCGACGAGATTCCAGACGTCCATACTTCGATGGTAGCGCCGTCTATAACGTGACTGTGAGACGAGTGGCCATCCGCAAGTACGCGAGTCTGGAAGAGGCAGATCGCGCCGAGAAGGCCCACTATTGGAGCCTCACGCCTGAGGAGCGGCTGCGTATGGTGCGACCTTCGCAGTAAAACGCAGAGCGACTGGTACGTGCTTCAACTCGGAGTTGAGCCATATCGCAGCGACATCATCACGGGCATTTCCGGCGTGACCTTCGACGAGGCCTGGAATGATCGGGTGCAAGGCGAAATCGAGGGCCTTCCCGCAGCGTTCCTAAGCCTTCGTATGTTCAGACGGAATTAACATGGGCGGGGCGCCGCCCGCCTTCGCAGGCCGGAGGCCTACGCTACTCCCCGTAGCTGATTTCGGTCTGCTTGGCGGAGATGGCGGAGTAGGCCAGGACGGTGAGCGAGAGCAGCATGAGGCCGAAGATGGCGAGCCATGCGGGGGTGGGGTCGGCGTCGATCACCATGACGTTGAAGGGCGGGGGGACGGGGACCTCGACGGGACAGAGATTCCGCAGGTAAAAGATCACGCTGATCTTTTTTAGTACCGACGGCAGGAAGGGCGTCAGGTTCTCCCAAACGAAGACGACTGCCGCGGGGATCATCGGATTGCGGAAGAGAATGCCTGCGGTCAGGAACACCGCGCCGTAACCGATGCAGGCGAGGGCGGTGACCACGATGTACCACTCGATTTGGCTGAGTCCGGGACCATGCCAGATGTAGTTGGACCATGCCTGTCCGGCGTGGCGGCCGATCATGAAGAACGAAGCGGTGACGCTGCCGACGAAGATCACGAGGGACATGGCGAGGCCGGCCAGATATTTTCCGGCGACCAGAATCTCGCGGCGGACGGGCGTGAGGTAGTAGTAGTGCAGCGTCTTCTCGAGCATCTCGGCGCGGAAGAGATTGCAGAACACGCCGACGCAGCCGAAGAAGATGGCGCCGCGCAAATAGAAGAACTGGAACATGGCAGCGAAGGCCACCACGTCGTCGCCAATGCTGTGGCCCCGACGGCCGGAGCGGCCTTCGACCATCCAATGCAGGAAGGTGAGCGCCATGGGCGCGAGGGCCAGGAAATAGATCCACCAGCCGCGCTTGGAGAGGAACGTCTTTTTCCATTCCAGGCTAAACACGCCGCCGATTTGCCGCAGCCAGAGCGCCATCAGACCGTCCCTCCCTCTCCGCCGATCAGGTATTGGTACACCGAGTTGACGTCGTCATCAGCCGGTGCGACGGATTCGATTTCGAGTCCCTGCTCGAGGACGATTTTGTTGAGCAGCAGATAAAAGCCGTCGGCGTCCTTGGTCCGAATCAGAAGGCCGGTGCCGTTGGCCACGACTTTGGCTTCGACCACATGGTCGCGCTGGAAAAGGTGCGAGGCGAGCAGGCTGGGCCGGTCGCACTGTACCAGGACCTGCATGGGCTGTTCCTTAACTTCGCTGCGGACGCCCTGGATATCGCCCTCGGCCACGACGTAGCCGTGGCTGAGCAGAATCACCTGGTCGGAGATCTTATCGACCTCGTGGAGGATGTGGCTGGAGACGATCACGTGGCGGCCCTTTTCGCCCCATTCGCGGAAAAGCGCGATGGTTTCGGCGCGCGCCATGGGATCGAGTCCGTTGAGCGGCTCGTCAAGGACCAGCACTTGCGGATCGTGCGCAATGGCCTGCGCGAGTTTGACACGCTGGCGCATGCCCTTGCTGTACGCGCCGACGGTGCGGTGGGCGGCGCCGAACATGTTGACCTTCTGCAGAGCGGCAGTGGTGCGGTCTTCGCACTCGGTATGGCTGTAGCCATGCAGGCGGAGGAACGAGTAGACGAATTGAAAGCCGGTGAGGCCTTTGGGGTAGTTGTCGAACTGGGCGCAGTAACCGACCACGCGGCACAGTTGCTCGGGCTGGTCCGGCTTGATTCCCAGCACGTCGATCTTGCCCTGGGTGGGATGAATCAGGCCGGTCATCAGATTCATCAGCGTGGTCTTGCCGGAGCCGTTCGGACCAACCAGGCTGGTGATCCCGGAAGGGATGGTGAGGTTGACGTTGTTGATGCCCAGCACCTCGCCGTAGAAGCGAGAGACGTTGGAGAAGGTGATGAGAGAAGTGTTCATCGCACCACTTCCGCGCCGCGAATTTTGCGGGTCAGCATGTAAAGGCAGATGCCGGCGAGCGCGGCGAGGGCCGCCCAGCAGCACCAGAGCGGAATTTCCTCGCCCTGCGTGATGCGGAAGAATAGCGCGCCACTAGTGGTGGGATTGTTGCCCTCGAAGAGCCAGACCCAGACCTGTCCGATGAGATTGCTGATTTGCAGAATGTGGCCCCACTTGGTGCGCTGCACGGCGTTCACGGTGGCGCCGAATCCGGCGGACACGAAGAAGACGCCGAACATCAGGCCGCCGGCGGCGGGCTTCCACTTCACCCAGGCCGAGAGCGCCAGGGCCAAGAGAGCGAGGATCGCGATCCACAGCCAGGCGCCGAAGAACATGGCGTAAGCGAGGCGCTGGTTATCGACCATCCACTGCCAGCCTTCGAGATAGCCCTGAAGTGCGAAGAGCAGCAGGCCGGGAATCCAGGTCATGAACGACATGAGAATCATCAGGACGCTCATCTTGCCGAGAACGTATTCGACGCGCGAGAACGGCCGGGCCAAGTAGAGCGAGAGCGCGTTGTTGGCGAGGTCGGGCGAGACGAGGCCGGGGCCGATGAAGGCCGCCAGGAACAGCGCCATCATGCTCTGCCAGCCGAGGAGCGCCTGGAAGAACGTGACGTTGATGGAGATCAGCTTCTGCGCGCCTTGAGCACCGAGCAATTGCAGCGCGCTGGCGTTGTGCTGGACATAAATGATGAGCGCGCAGACCAGCGGGTAAATGAAACTGCAGATGAAGAACGTGGTGAGGAACTTGGAGCGATGCAGGTCGTCGAACGCGTATCGCGGGATCACCATGAGGCGGGAGAATCCGGAGGTCGACGCGCCGTCGTAGGGCCGGTAGGTTTTCTTATAGACGGCCATCGGCGGCCTCCATGGCTTTCAGGAAGATGTCTTCCAGCGAATCGCGCTTGCGGTTGAGGCGGCGGATCTGGACGTTCTGTTGGGCTGCGACCTCGTAAAGCTGGCGCACTTCCATCTTGTCGGGAAGGATCAACTTGAGACGGCCCTGCGCACCGGTAGCGGCCTCGCAGCCCAGCTTTTCCATGGCCTCGACGAAGCTGCCGTTGTTGGCGCCGCGAGTTTCCAGTTCGAGAAAGCGGCGATTTGCGCGGCGCTCCTCTTCCAGGTTGCAGAAGGCGGCGACGTTGCCGTCCTTGAGGATCAACACCTGGTCGCAGCATTCCTCCACGTCGCGGAGGAGATGCGACGAGAGAATCAGATGCAGGTCGCCGCGATCGCGGATCTCCTGGATCAGTTGAATCATGCGCAGGCGGGCGGGCGGATCGAGTCCGTTAGTCGGCTCGTCGAGAAAGAGGATCTTGGGACCGTGAGCGATGGCCTGCGCGAGTTTCGCGGCCTGTTTCATGCCAAGCGAGTAGGTGCCCAGTCCGCGATACCGGACCTCGCCGAGTCCGACATAGAAGAATGCTTCGTGGGCGCGCTCGAGTGCATGCTCGGCGGGAAGTCCGCTCAATTCGGCCATCATGCGGACCAGGTGGACGCCGGTCATTTTGGCGATGTAGGCGTCGTTCTCCGGCATGTAGCCGATCAAGCCGCGGACTTCGCGGGCATGGGTCCGAATGTCGCGGCCGAGCACGCGAGCTGTCCCGGAGGTGGGCGGGTGAAATCCCAGCAGCGTGTTCATCAGGGTCGACTTGCCTGCGCCATTGGGACCGAGCAGTCCGATGGAACGGCCGGTGAGGGCCGCGTTGAGCTTCTTGAGGATCACGCGCCCGGCGAGGCGCACTTCCAGGTTATCGAGCTCAATTACGGGATCCATCATTTTACATTACGGGATTTTGGGGCCATGTGTTCCAGGGAAAGTGGGCGCGTAGGGCCCAATCTGCCTGCGGCAGATGGGAGGCAGAAGTCAGGAGTCAGGAGACAGGAGACGCGCGGGGACACGGGCCTCGGACCGGGGATCACAGGCCACTGAGAAACGATGGCCTGTGCCACTGGATAGCGACGAGAGTTAGAGGGGGAGACCATGGCGCTATCGCTTGTGCGCGCCGGCGAATTGGCCCATCGGGAGGATGTTGCCGACGAGGCCGGCGAGGTTCCCAGTCATCAGGTTGGTCAGGCCGGCGCCGAGCACATTGTCGCCGCTGGCGATGGTGAGGGCGTTGGGATCGCCATAGGCGGCGATCAGGGTCGGCTTTACATTGCCGAGGCCCTGCAGCATCTTCTGCTGCTGCGGATTGCCGTTGGCGAAGGCGCCCATCAAACCGGCGATGGGGGCCAGGGTGGTGCCGAGGTTCTCATAGAACACGGCGGAGAAGTTCGCGTAATGGTCGCGCGGCAGCAGGGAAACGAATTTCGCGGCGTGGGTCACAGATGCGCCGCTGGTCTTCACTTGCAGGGAGCGGGCCACCAGGGCGCGCGAGGGGCCACCGATAAAGTAACCGTCGGCGAAGGTGTAGTGGGCTTCCATCAAAGGACCGCCGCTGCCGGTGATCGCGTAATAAACGCGGCCGTCGACAGTCTCCTGCGAGGTGCGCCAGGCCTCGGCGCCGGTCTTGCCGGACGATTGGTTCAAGGCGTCCACGCCTTTTTGCAGTGCGGCCTGAACTTTGGCCGGATCGTACACTTCGGCCACGAGTTTCCAGGACGGCACGGGCATGAGCGGACCATCGATGGCGAAGGTGAATTCGCCGCCGAGGGCGGAAGCAAGCTGCTGCTGGAGTTCGGTGCCGGTGACGCCGAGTTCGGAGGTCTTGCGATTGACGACGCCGCTGAGCGCGTCCACGATGCCGGACGGATTGTTGGCCACGAAAGAGGCCACCAGCGTGGCGTCGGGCGAAACGTAGTCAAGCGAGCCCATGGGGGCCGGGGCAGCGAGCCACGCGGCCACTCCGCCGCGCGCCTGGTCGAAGGCGAGGGAGGCACGCGCCTCCATCTTGTGATCCACCTCGCGCTGCTCGGCAATCAGGTAGCGCGCGCCTTCGAGCATGGCTCCGGCGGGCTCGCCGCGAGAAAGCCGCGACAGGTCGGCACAGAGCAGAAGGCCGGCGCCGCGGCGGTAGGATTCGGCGATGCGGGCATAGAACGGGCTGGTCTGGAAGGCGGTCCCATCGAGCCCGGCGGCCACCTGTTTGACGGCAGCGGCGTCCGGCCCGAAGGCGGTGATGCCGCCGCGAGTTTCGAGCGTGACAGGCAGTCCCTGTTTCTTGAGGAACGCGTCGAAGCCCTCGCGCTTCACTTCGGCGAGGAAGACCGGCGCCTGCGGATTGGCATTGGGCGCCGCAACGACCGCCATGACGATTTCGTCCCCCAGATACTCGCTGGCAGCGCGGAGCTTATCGACGATCATCGACAGTTGCGAAGCATCGCCTGCGAGCTTGCGGAGCTCGGGATTCTCGGTCATTTTCTGGCGGACCACCGATTCGGCGTTGCCAAGATACTGCGAGAGATTCGGGACGGAAGCGTAGAATACCGTGTCAGCCGGCAGGTGGCTGAGGATCTTACTGGAGTAGCGCAGGTCGGGCAATTCCAGCTTATCGATGCCGGAACGCACGGCCGCCAACTGCTGCAGCAGCGAGTAATAGCGCTCGCGATCGCGGCTCCAGGAGATGTCGTCCTTCACGGATTCGGGGGCCAGGTCGGCACTGCTCACGGCCTGCTCGCCGGGATGGAGAATCTTGTCCTGGCTGTTCTGGGAGACGTGCACTTCGCCTTGCACCACGGAAACGCGCGACCCTTTTACGCCCGCACTGACGCCGAAGATAGTGCCGGTGACGGCGACGCGATAGTCGGCGGTGTCCACATACAGGTGGCCGGAGCTGCGCTTGGCGGCCTGCACGATGATGCTACCGGCATCCAGCCGGATGGTCAGGTCGCTGGCGGTCTGGGAGGTGGAGAAGCCGGAACGCTCCTTCAGTTCCAGCATGGAGCCATCGCGCAATTGCACGACAGCGGCGGAATCCTTGGCAGTGCGGATCTCCACACCGTCGGGCAGGTTCTGTCCCTGCGAGAGGGGCACGATTCCGGCGGAAGTCAGTTCGAACAGGCTACCGTTGACAGTCTGGACGATGGCGCGGCCGGAATGACCGCCGAACTGATCCTTCACCATCCAAACGGAGAGCCCGGCAGCAGCCACTACGACGGCCGCGGCGGCCCAGCGAACCGTGTAGTTCACCTGCCGCGGTTGGCGAGCCAAAGGGATTTCCGTGACGCGGCCTTCATAGACGCGGCGGCAGGCCACGCACTCATGGAGGTGGTCCTTGATCAGCATGGCGCGGGCATCGGTGAGGCGTCCGGCGCGGTACTCGGGGATCAGGGCCTGAAAATCGCCGCAGCTCCGAATGTGCTCCACGGGGCCGGCTTGCGCGGCTTGCGCGAGGCGCGCCCAAACACGGGCAGCAGCCGCTTCCACCACCGCGGGATCGACAGCGTCATCGCGGATTTCGGCCATGGCTTGCTCCAGGGCGGGTTCGTTGAAATTCGTTTCGGGGGTCATGCCACTCCTCCCAGATACGCACGGTATTCCTTTTCCAGCCGGTCGCGGGTGCGGGATAAAGTCACCGCGACCGTGCCCGGGGTGGTATTCAACAACTGCGCGATTTCGGGATTATCTTTACCTTCGAAGAACCGCAGGCTGAACATTTCAGCAATGCGCGGATTGAGACGTCCGAGGGCATCGCGCAACCAGTCGCGAATTTCAGTGGAATTGTGGAGACGCTCGGGATTGCGCGAAGCAGGCTCGGCGAGGACAGGCTCCATTTCGTCCATCGGGATGTTCTTGATGTTCTGGCGGGACCGGGCCAGATCGAGCGCTGCGTTGACAGCGGCCCGGTGTAGAAAACTGGTCATGTTGGTTACCGGATCGGCGCCCGGGTCCCGCTTCAACATACGGAGAAAGACGGTCTGTAAAACGTCTTCGGCATCGCCGGCGTTGCCGGTAATCCGGTAAGCGGCCCGAAATACCAACGCATGGTTTTCACGGAAGATCCGCTCCAACTCCGCGCTGGATAAATTGGCCGGTTGCAAGGGTGCAGCCATGAGCGCTTTCATCCTATCAGCTCTTCACAACAAGGGACGGCGGAAGCCGGGAGGAATTAGCAGATCCAGGTGGGAGGATTTATTTTCAACAACTTACCTGGAATCGGCGCTAGTACCAATAAAAAAGCCCCACGCCAGGGCGGCGTGGAGCTAAAGTTCTACAACAATCTGTCTCGGAGGATGACAGACCGGTATCGATATTAACAGGGGCTAAACCTTAAATCAATCGAAAAGCCCTTGAAACTACGAAGAAAACATGGTTAACGTAGTTCCTCCATTACCATATCCAGTACTGCCGGGCCGGGGCGTACCGCCGATGCCGGCAGCGTGGCGAGAGGTTCTTCGATAAGTCCGAGTTGTTCCACGAAGTTCGGCTTTTGGGTATTCACATAAAGTACTCCGGTGAGTACTTCCGCCTTCGCCTCAGCCTCTTCGAGCGCCTTCAGGGCTCCAAAACGGTCGGTGGGGTCGTATTCGCGGGAGAGTTTCCGGATTCGCAGGTGAGAGCCGTCGTGCATTTGTACATCGCGGCTTTCCCCTTCGGGAATCTCGACCGAAATATCTTCGAAGAAGGGCACGAAATCGAGTTCGTGCAGCACGGCCTCATGCTCCTTCATGTAGCTGTAGCTCTTGGTGGAGCCGACGTGATCGTTGAACGTGACGCAGGGTGAAATGACGTCGATCACGGACAGGCCGTTGTGGGCGATGCATGACTTGATTATGGCCTGGAGTTGCCTCTTGTCGCCGCTGAAGGTGCGGGCCACGAAGGTGGCGCCCCACTTGAGGGCGAGGGCGCAGCAGTCGAACGGAGGCAGGTCGTTGGGAATACCGCTCTTCAGGGTAGACCCCAGATCGGCCGTGGCGGAGAACTGGCCCTTGGTCAGACCGTACACACCGTTATTTTCGATGATGTAGATCAACGGCATGTTGCGGCGTACCAGGTGCATGAACTGACCGATGCCGATGGAAGCGGTATCGCCGTCGCCGGTGACGCCGAGTCCCATGAGCGTGCGGTTTGCCAGGAGGGCGCCCGTGGCGATGGCAGGCATGCGGCCATGCACACCGTTGAAGCCGTGCGACATCCCGAGGAAGTATGCCGGCGACTTGGAGGAGCAGCCGATTCCGGAGAACTTGGCCACCTTGTACGGCTCGACCCCGAGGTCGTAGAAGCACTCGACGATACGTTCCGAGACCGAATTGTGGCCGCAGCCCGCGCACAGAGTCGTCTTGCTGCCTTTGTAGTTGAGAACCTCCAGCCCGAGGCGATTTACCTTTTTGGGCGGAGGCGTCGCAGTGGTGCTCATTTCCCCTCCTGTTTCATGACTTCTTCAGTGACTGTGCGGGCGTCGAGCGGAAGGCCGCCGTAGTACCGGAGGCTCCGCAATTTGGCCAGCAATTCGACTTCGAATTCCAGACGCATCAGCCCCAGCAACTGAGCGTCGCGGTTTTGATCGACGACGTAGACGCGTTCGTGATTGCGGATGAAATCCTTCAATTCTTCGGTGAAGGGGTAGGCCTTCAACCGGAGATAGCTGGCATCCACGTCGTACTCGGCTTTGAGTTGATCGCAGCTTTCGCGCACCGCATAGTCCGACGTGCCGAGAGCGACGAAACCGATGCGCGCCTTCTCGTTGAGGTGCACGAGGGGCGCCGGGACGCGCTTGCGCATGGCTTCAAACTTGTGCGCCAGGCGATCCATGTTGTTGATGTAATCGTCTTCGCGCTCGGTGTATTGAGCCTTGTCGTTATGGCCGCTGCCGCGCGTGAAGTACGAGGCATTCGGGTGGTTGGTGCCGGGGAGAGTCCGGTAGCCGACGCCGTCGCCATCGATATCCTTGTAGCGAGCGAAGCTGCCCAGGTTTTCCAGATCCGCAGCGGTCAGGACCTTGCCGCGGTTGATGGGCTCGGCCGGGTATTCGAACGGGTCGGCCATCCAGTTGTTCATGCCGAGATCCAGGTCGGTCATGACAAAGACCGGAGTCTGGAAATGCTCGGCGAAGTTGAAGGCCTCGATCGACATGGAGAAGCATTCCTCCGGCGAACAGGGGAAGAACATGGGGTGCTTGGTGTCGCCGTGGGAGAGGATGGCGGTGGTGAGCAGATCCCCCTGTTGGGTACGGGTGGGAAGACCGGTCGACGGGCCGACGCGTTCCACGTCGAAGACGACGGCCGGAATGTCGGCGTAATAGCCGAGGCCGATGAATTCGGACATGAGTGAGATGCCTGGTCCGGCGGTAGCGGTCATGGAGCGGGCGCCTGCCCAACCTGCGCCGAGCGCCAT
>Ga0207695_10005754_pt1 | contig 16316 bp, 12 predicted proteins | sample KBSC54metaG_FD_184354 | JGI IMG/M metagenome (GOLD analysis project Ga0207695, IMG submission 184354) | Corn rhizosphere microbial communities from Kellogg Biological Station, Michigan, USA - KBS C5-4 metaG (SPAdes) (version 2) | ecosystem: Host-associated > Plants > Roots > Rhizosphere > Soil... | reverse complement strand
GTGGGCGGCCGGCCGCCGGCCGCCGTCGGGCGGCTAATCCGCTACCGCTCCGGCGCCGGGCCATGACAAGGTGCCCGACGTGGCAGTCTTCCTCCTGACCGGCATCCAGGCGGCGGGCAAGTCGACGGTGGCGCAGGCGCTGGCCGAGCGGCTGGAACGGTCCGTGCACGTGCGCGGCGACCTGTTCCGGCGGATGGTCGTCAACGGCCGGGTGGACATGGGTCCCGCACATCCACCGGCCGAGGCGCTCCGCCAGCTGAGGCTGCGATACGCGCTCGCGGCTCAGGTCGCCGACGGCTACGCCGACGCCGGCTTCACGGTGGTGCTCCAGGACATCATGTTGGGTGCCCACCTGACCGACATGGTCGCCGCGATCCGCACCCGGCCGTGTTACGTCGTGGTCCTCGCACCGCGCGCGGACATCGTCCGGGAACGTGACGAAGCGCGGCGGGCGGCGCGGGGCAAAGTCGCCTATAGGCCCGGTGACGAGACCGTCGCCGATCTCGACGCCTACCTGCGCCAACAGACGCCGCGTATCGGGCTGTGGCTGGACACTTCGGAGCTGACCGTGGGCGAAACCGTCGAACAGATCATCGCGCGTGCTGGTTCCGAAGCAGCAGTCTGATCCTCGCAACTCCGCCGCCACGCCTCACTCCTTCGGCGGCACCACCCCGAGTTCGTCGAACACCTCGCGGGCCACCCCCAGCGCGTTCATCGCCCGGGGGAATCCGCAGTAGCCGGCCGCGTGCATGAAGGTCTCGACGACTTCCTCGGGCGTGACGCCGACGTTCAGCGCCGCCTTGATGTGCAGCTTCAGTTGGGGCTCGCAGCCGCCGAGGGCGGTCAGCGTCGCCATCGTCAGCAGTTGGCGGTCGCGGGGCGGGAGAGCCGGGCGGGAGTAGACGTCGCCGAAGCCGAAGGCGACGATCCACTGTTCCATCTCCGGGGCCACCTGCGAGACCGACGAGATCGCCGCCAGGCCCGGCTCGCCGACGACCGCCTTCACCCACGGCAGTCCGCGCTCGTAGCGGCGGCGGCGCTCCTCGGCGAGGATTTCGGGGTTGCCGGGGTTATCGGGGTTGTCGGGGCCGTCCAGGCCGTCTGAGCCGGCAGGACCGCCGACACCATCAGGCCTCGTGTTCGCTGTGCTCTCCCGTGCATCGTCCATGGCTTCAGCCTAAGGTCGGGCTCTCACCCCGGCGCGGGCGGGACACCCACCAGCTTCGTCAGGAACCGGTCCACCTGCTCCTCCAACGGCGGCCAGGGCAGTTCGGGCTGATTGACCCGCAGCGACACCGCGCCGTGGACGGCCGTCCGCAGGTCCAGCGCGATGGTGTCCGCGTCGCCGTCCGGCGCGAGCCCGGCGTCGATGCACCGGCGGATCGCCGCGATCGTGTGCGTGGCCATCCGCTCCTTGAAGGACATGTCCGCACGCTGATTCAGCGTGCTCTCGTGCAGCACCTTGTACAGCCCCGGGTGCTCGCCGGCCCACGCGCCGAGCAGCGCCATCCGGGCCCGCAGCGCGGCCACGGGGTCGGCGGCGTGGGCCTCGGCCTGCTCCAGGGTGGTCAACAGATCGGTGTGGCAGTGCTCAAGCGCGGCCAGCACCAGCGCGTCGCGGTCGGCGAAGTGGATGTAGACGGAGGTCGCGGCGATGCCGGCCTCGCGCGCCACGGCACGCAGCGACAGCGCCTGGTCGTCGGCGAGCTCCTCCAGCAGCCGGAGCGCCACGTCGATGATCTCGGCACGCAACCGTTCGCCCTGGCCGCGCGGGTTGCGGCCGCGCGGCGTGGGGCGGGTGGTCTTCTCCGCCGGAGTGGTCGCGTCCATGGACCACTAGTCTACGGACCACGTGTAGGGCTACAGTTGTAGCGCTACGCGTGTTCACTTATGAGGGAGACACCATGACTTTGCTGACCCAGAACGCGGTTCGGGATCTGGACCCCGTGTTCGCCGAGATGGCCGCCGCGAGCTTCCGGCACAGCGACGAGGACCCGGACCTCACACCGCGCGAACGGATCCTGATCACCCTGGTCTCCGACGTCTGCGGACAGATCTTCGGCGTGCCGTTCGACCTCCATGTCCGCGCCGCGCTCGACGCCGGCCTCGACGCCGACGACCTGCGCGAGTTCCTCCGCTTCATCGCCTACGACAGCGGCTACCCGGCGGCGCTGACCGCCCTGGAGCGGCTGACCGAGATCGAGCGCGAGCACGGTCTGCCCGGGCCGACCGGCCAGAGCCACAAGGTGGACGCCGACGGCACGGGCAGCCCGATGCCGGAGGCGGTGCGCGCCGAGGTCCACGCCCTCGACCCGGGCTTCGCCGATTACATGGACCTGCAGTCGCGGATGCGCGCCGACATGTCCCGGATCAGCGTCCGGGAGCGGGCCTTCGCCACGATGACCGTGGACGTCCTCTATCAGACCCTTCACGAGAGCTTCCGCACCCACGTCGGCCGCGCGCTGGGCGCGGGGGCGACGCACGCCGAGGTCCGGGCCGCCGTCCGCGCCACCGCGCCGTTCGGGATGACCCGGACCTGGCGCGCGCTGAAGGTCCTCGAGGAGTTGCTCGCCGGGTAGCGCACGAAAGCAGGTCGGCCGCCTCCCCGTTCGGGAGGCGGCCGACCTGCTTACCGTGCTCTCACCGCCCTACGGATTGACAGTGATCGTCATCGTGCTGGTCGTGTTCTGGATGTTGACGTCGTTGTTGCTCTCCGTCAGGTGGGTGAACGTGGCCGCACCGACCGCCGGCCCCTGGCCGGATTCCGGCAGCGGGTTGGCCCAGATCCCGAATCCGGACTTGCCGTTGCCGAACCCGTCGTTGTTCGCGTGGGCGCCGGTGATCGTCATGTTCGTGAAGGTGGTGTCCGTGAACGGGTACTGCGCCGTCCCGCCCACGTAGTCCGTCTGGAACATGATCCCGGTGTACGTCGGATCGGTGATCGAGCCGCTGCTCACCCGGATCCCCTGGAAGGGGTTGGTCGCCGAGAACGCCCAGATCGCTCCGAACGCCTGGTTGCCCCAGAAGTGCCCGCCGTCTCGAGCCAGTGAGAAGTTCTGGATCGTGGTGGTCTGCGGCGCGGCTTCGAACCCTTCGAACGGGAACCCGAAGTTCAGCGAGCTGATCGTCAGGCCCGGGTAGCACAGGGTGTCGGAGACGTTGAAGTTCTGGACCGTGTTGGCCCCGCCGCCGTAGATCGCGACGCCCGCGGCCCGCCAGGGGGCGATGGAGGTCACGTTCTGGATGGTGTTGTTGATCTCCTTGCACCCGCCGCAGCTGTCCTGCGCGGCGAACAGCGCGAAGCTGTCGTCGCCGGTGGTGCGGGCCTCGTCGTTGGAGATCATGTTGTTCTGGCTGCCGTTGGTGAGGTTGATCCCGTCGGCCAGCGTGTCGCGGATGCGCATGTTGGTGAAGCTGGAGTTCGTCACGGCCGTCAGACCCCAGACACCCACCACGTTGTGCTCGATCCAGATGTTGTCGAGCGAGAGGTTCGAGACGTTGGTGAGCTGGAAGGTGTGGCCGGGGCCGTCCACGCGCGTGGTGTAGTTGCCGAACCACGCGAAGCTGCTGAACGAGGAGCCGCTGGCGGTGGAGCCCACATCCCAGCCGGTGTCCGTGTTCGTCTGGCCCGACGGGGCGACGAACTGGGTGTACCAGACGCCGGCGCCGACGACCTTGACCGGCTTGCCCGACACGGTGATGCGCCCGGTCAGCGAGTACTGGCCGGCCGGCAGGTACACGCCGGTGTGGGCACCGGTGCTGTCCTGCTCCACCGTGTTGATGGCGTTCTGGACGTCCTGCTCGGCGAAGCCGGCCGGGACCAGCAGGTGCGCCGGGTCGGGGTTCGCGGTCGGCGCGGTCTGCTCCAGGTTCATGAAGTCGATCGCGTACTGCGAGGTGTTGCCGCTGTCCTTCTTCAGCGTGAAGACGGTGCCCTTCGGATAGGAGTTGGCCAGCAGGAAGCTGGACTCGTCGTAGATGTGCCGCGGCGAGCCGGCGCTCGGGGAGTCGCCGGGGCCGGTCTCGGCGCCGTAGAGCCACGCGTAGTGCGAGGTCAGGTTCAGCGGCTGGACCAGCGTGCCGTTCGCGTACAGGTCCAGGGTGGCGTTGGTTCCGCCGCCGCCGGAGGCGTCAGGGATCGAGTACCGGAGCACGAAGGTGTTCGTCGACTCCCGCGAGGTCCAGCTGACCGAGTCGCCGGTGCTGTTCAGCGTCACGGCCTTGCGCTGGGTGGCCTCGCCGGCGATGTCGCCGATGGTGCGGTTCGGGCCGACGGCCGTCGCCGAGCCGCCCAGGGTGCCGTCGGTGCTCTTGTAGGTGTCGTAGGGCATGTTCGCGCCCTGGCCCACGAACAGCGGGGTGTCGCTGGTCAGGTGCGGGACCTTGATCGGCAGCTCGTTCGGGTCGGTGGCGATCACCATGTGCGCGGTGTACTTGCCGTTGACGGCGTTCCACGTGCCCAGGGTCACCGGGACCGCGGTGGCGCCGGCGGCGATCGCGCCGCTGACCGAGCCGGTCAGGGTGGCCACGGTGGAGTTGTTCTGGTCCAGCAGGGTGACCGTGATGCCGTGCGAGCCGCTGGTGGTGGCGATCGTCCCCTGGTTCTTCACCGAGGCGGTGAACGTCACCGTGTTGCCGTTCGACGGGTTCGGCGGCGTCCAGGACAGCGTGCCGACCAGGTCGGCGGACTGCACCGGGGCGACGACCAGGTTCGCCGGGTTGGTGTAGCTCTGGTTGGCCTGCGTCTCGAAGTTCTTCTTCGACTCGTCGACCTTGGTGGTGAGCTGGTAGGTGCCCGCGGTCAGGGTGCCGATGGACGCCGAGACGGTCTGCGTCGCGCCGGGCGCCAGAGCGCCGACGGTGGTCGAGCCGACCTTGTTGGTGCCCAGGTAGAAGTTCACGTCGGTGGCGACCGAGGCCGCGGTGCCGGCGTTGGAGATGACGGCCGAGGCGGTGACGGTGTCGGTCTCCACCGGGGACGACGGGGTCCAGGAGGAGCTGGTCGGGGTCAGGTCCGGGTTCGGCGCCGGGGTGCCGAAGACCTGGAACTCCGCGGCCTGCCCGCCGGGGGCCCCGCTGTTGCTGGTGATGGACAGCTCGACGTCGGCGACGCGCGCGCTGACCGGGATGGTGACGGTGTTCTGGTTGCTGTTCGGGTCGAAGGAGTAGGACTGCGCCGCGGCGATCGTGCTGAACGTCGTCGCGCTCTGCTCCCGGCCCAGGACCGCGATGGTCTGGGTGCGGGCGCCCCAGGCCGTCGAGGGGTTCAGCAGTACCTTGACCGAGGTGATGTCGGCGTTGGCGCCCAGGTGCACGGTCAGCGTCGAGGGGTAGGACGAGCCCTCGAAGTACGTGGTCGCATCGCCGTCGTCCGCGTTGGCCGGAGCGAAGGTGTAGGTGTACGCCGAGCCGTCGATCGGCTTGTTCAGCGCCAGGTTGGTCCCGGTGCCGCCGGAGCCGGTCCGGGTCACGGTGTTGGACGCGGTGGACTCGTTGCCGGCCGCGTCGTGCGCCTCGACGTAGTACGAGGCGGTCAGGGAGTCCGCGACCGAGTCGGTGTACGTCAGGGTGCTGCCGGAGACCGTGGCGATCTTCGCGTTGTTGCGGAAGACGTCGTAGCCGGTCACGCCGACGTTGTCGGTGCTGGCGGCCCAGGTCAGCTTCACCTGGCCGGAGGCCGGTTGGGTGTAGGCGAGGTTGGTCGGCGCGGTCGGGGCGGTGGTGTCGCCGCCGGTGGCGCCGGTGCGGGTCACGCTGTTGCTGTTCGCCGACTGGTTGCCCGCCGCGTCGTGCGCGCGCACGTAGTACGTGACCGTCTGGGTGGCCGGCGGGTTGTCGGTGTACGTCAGCGCGGTGGCCGGGACCGAGGTCAGCAGCGCGTTGTTGGCATACACGTCATAGCCGGTGACGGCCACGTTGTCGGTACTGGCGTTCCAGGTCAGGGTGACCGCGCCGGAGGAGTTCTGGGTGTAGGCCAGGCTCGACGGTGCGCTCGGCGGCGTGGTGTCGCCGCTGGAGGGGCCGTAGACCTCGAACTCGCCGATCTGCCCGGCCGGCCACGCGGTGTTGGCGGTGATGTTCAGCCGCACGTACCGGGTGGTGGTCGCGCTGAAGTTGATCGTCACGGTGTTGCCGTTCGCCGACGGATCGAACGTGTACCCGGCCGAGGCGACGATGTCGCTGAACGAGGAACCGTCAGTGCTGCCCCGCACGGCCAGCGTCTGCGTCCGCGCGCCCCAGGAGGTGGACGGCGGCAGCTTCAGCACCACCTGGTTGACCGACACCGAGGCGCCGAGGTCCACCTGCAGCCACTGCGGGAAGGCGTTGTTCGTGCTCTCCCAGTAGGTCGAGGCGTTGCCGTCGTTGGCGTTGGCCGGCGCGTAGGTCTGCGAGTAGCCGCTGGAGGACATCGTCTTGCCCGAGGCCAGGTTGGTCGCCGAGACGGCCGTGCCGTAGACCTCCAGCTCCGAGAGCTGCGCGGCGCTCCAGCCGGTGTTGGCGGTGATGGTCACGCGCACATACCGGGCGCTGGTCGAGCCGAAGCTGATCGTCACGGTGTCGCCGTTCGCCGACGGGTCGAAGCTGTACCCGGCCGAGGCGACGATCGTGGAGAACGTGGAGTTGTCGGTGCTGCCCTGTACCGACAGGGTTTCCGACCGCGCGCCCCAGGACGCCGGGAGCTTCAGCTTGACCTGGTTGACCGACGTCGCGGCCCCCAGGTCGACCTGCGCCCACTGCGGGAAGGTGCCGTTGGCGCTCTCCCAGTAGCTGTTCTGGTCGCCGTCGTTCAGGTTGGTGCCGACGTACGGGGAGTTCGCGCTGGAGACGGAGACCGCCTTGCCCAGCGCGAGGTTGCTGCTCGCCGCGTGGGCGGCCGGAGCCGGCAGCAACGGCAGCAGGGCGGCCGTCATGGCCGCCAGGACCAGGGCGACAGCGTTTCGGCGCCATCGCCTGGCGGTGGCCGGCGAGCCGGCCGCGAGTATTCCGTGACGCATCGACTTCCTCGGTTCGTGGGGCGGGAAGGGGGGACACGTCAGAGCCCATGCGAGACATTTGCCGAGCGAGACTTCGATCTTTTCATGAGTCTGACGCTTTTTTGCGTCGTGCCATGGGGAAGTTACAGAGACGCTACCGACAGGTCAAGAGATCGCGCCCCGGGAGCGCCCGGAAAGCAAACAGGCCCGCCGAAACGGCGGGCCTTCGTCACAGACTGCTTGTCTCAGCTCACTGCTTGTCCCGGATCAGAGCTCCGACACCGCTCGCACCGCGGGCCGCACATCGCTGCTGGCCCGCACCTTAAGCGTCGCGTCGAGCACGATGTGCTCGGCGGCGGAGGTGTCGCCGGAGATGCGGCGCAGCAGCATCTCGGTGGCCAGCCGGCCGATCTCGTAGGTGGGCTGCTCGACCAGGGTCAGCGGCGGGGCGAAGCCGGCCCAGCTCATCTCGTCGAAGCCGGCCAGCAGCAGGTCCGCCGGGGCGGTCAGGCCCCGTTCGGCCATCGCGTCCAGGGTGCCGATGAGCATCAGGTTGTTCGCGGCGAACAGCGCGTCGGGGCGCTGGTGCGCCGGGAGGTCCAGGAGGCGGCCCGCGGCCCGCCGTCCGCCGTCGATGCGGAAGTCGCCGCGGACCAGCAGCGCCGGGTCGACGGCGATGCCCGCGTCGCGTAACGCGGCGTGGTAGCCCTCGATACGGTCGGCCGCGGTGGAGACGTCGGCGGGCCCTGCGATGATGCCGACGCGGGTCGCTCCGGTCTTCAGCAGGTGCTCGACCGCCTGGCGCGCGCCGGCGACGTTGTCCACGGCCACGCTGTCCACGTCGGCGGCGATGCGGCGGTCGATGGTCACCACCGGGATCTCTTCGTGGACGAGCTCGCCGATGCGGGTGCGGCTGCTGGAGGCCGGGGACAGGATCACCCCGGCCATCTGCTCGGCCGCCGCCACGCGCAGGTACTGCTGCTCCTTGCCCAGGTCCTCGTCGGAGTTGGCCAGGACCACCGAGTAGCCGCTGGCCTGCGCCACGTCCTCCACACCGCGCACCAGCGAGGTGAAGAACGGGTTCTGGATGTCGGAGATGATCAGGCCGATGACTCTCGTGGCCTGCGTGCGCAGCGAGCGGGCCTGGCTGTTGGGACGGTAGCCGAGACGCTCGACGGCGGCCAGGACGCGCATCCGCAGCTCCGGCGCGACGCGCTCGTCAGCGTTCAGCACCCGCGACACCGTCGCCGGGGACACCTCCGCAATCGCCGCCACGTCGCGGATCGTCACTCTGCTGCCCACGCCGACCTCCATCGTCCCCGCCCCGCCGCGCACCGGCACTGTAGAAAACACCGCCCAGAAATCGATCTCTCAGATTGAACCAGATCCACTCCCGCCGCGCCACACTGGCGTTTCGACGTGGTCACGGACCGTTGACAGCCCTCTGAGACGGTTCTACAGTGCCGAGAAATCGATTTCAGAAATCGATTTCTCGGACCCGCTCCAAGGAGGAACCCGTGGCACGGATAGGCATCCTGTCGATGTCGGACGGCCGGGACTTCGTCAGCCGCGACATCGCGTCCTTCATCGCCGACTCCGCCGAAGCCGTGGCCGCCGCGCTGCGCACCGCAGGACACGAGGTCGTCCTGGCCGACGAGATCGTGACCACCAACCAGATCGCCGTCGAGCAGTCGCGCCGCCTGGCCGACCAGCGCGTGGACCTGACCGTCTTCCACTACGCGGTCTGGGCCTTCCCGCACTTCACGATGCTCGCCGCCGAGGCCACCGACGGCCCGCTGCTCCTGCTGGCCAACATCGACCCGGTCTACCCCGGCATGGTCGGCATGCTCGCCGGCGGCGGCGCGCTGGACCAGATCGGCCGGGTCCACGCCCGCGCCTGGGGCGACGTCTCCGACCCGGCCGTGCTCGCCGCCATCGAGACCGAGGCTCGGGCGGCGCGCGCCGTGCGGGCTCTGCGCGGGTCGACCTTCGGCCGGGTCGGCGGCCGGCCGATGGGGATGTACACGGCCGTGGCGAACACCGACCAGTGGATGCGGACCTTCGGCGTGGACGTCGAGGAGATCGACCAGTGGGAGGTGGTCCGGCGCTCCGAGCTCGTCGAGCAGTCGCGGGTGTCGGCGGGCCGGGCGTGGCTGGAGAAGCACGCCGCGGGCGTCCACTACGACGGCGTGCAGCTGACGCCGGAGCTGCTGGAGCGCCAGATCCGCTCCTACCACGCGATGCAGGAACTGGTCCGGGAGTGGAACCTGGACTTCGCCGGCATCAAGGGGCAGCCGGAGCTGACCACGCACTTCGCGACGATGGACATCGCCGAGGCGTTCCTGAACGACCCGTACGACTGGGAGGGGCCCAAGGAGACCGTCGTCACCTCCACCGAGTCCGACATGGACGCGGCGCTGACGATGCAGCTTCTCAAGGGCCTGTCGGGCACGCCGGTGCTGTTCGCGGACGTCCGGCACTACCACGCCGACAAGGACGTCTGGGACCTGTGCAACTCCGGCCAGCACGCGACCTGGTTCGCCGCTCGCTCGGAGGATCCGGCGGAGAACCTGGCCAAGACCCACTTCTATCCGGAGGTCTTCTACTTCCCGGCCGGCGGGGCTTCGGTGCAGCACCTGGCGGCGCCCGGGGAGTTCACCCTGGCCCGCCTCACCCGGCGCGACGGCCGCTACCGCCTGCACGCCATGCGCGGCGAGTTCGAGCAGTACGACGAGGCGACCAACGAGGCGATGATGCGCCAGTCCACCTACGAGTGGCCGCATGCCTTCGCGCGCCTGCACGTGGACGCCACGACGTTCCTGTCCCGGTTCGGCGCCAACCACATCCACGCCGTCCCCGGGGAGTACATCGCCGAGCTGCGCTCGATCTGCCGCCTGCTGGACATCGACTACGACGGGTTCGGCGATGCGGCCTGACCAGGACGACGACCGGAAGACCGACGGCGAGGCCGGGGCGGCCGTGCAGGCAGCGGACTCCTCTCCCCCGCTGCTGCGGATGCGCGACATCGCCAAGCAGTTCCCCGGTGTCAGGGCCCTGAACGGCGTGGACCTGACCGTGCACGCCGGGGAGGTCGTGGCGCTGCTCGGCGAGAACGGCGCCGGCAAGTCGACGCTGATGAACATCCTGGCCGGCGTCCACGCCGACTACGAGGGCGAGATCGAGATCGACGGCGAGCCGGTGCGGATCCACAGTCCGAAGCAGGCCGCGCACCACGGCATCACGATGATCCACCAGGAGCTGAACCTGGTCCCCGAGCTGTCCATCGCCGACAACGTGTTCCTCGGCCGGGAGCTGCGCACGCGGCGCGGAACCCTCGACCGCAAGGCGATGAACCGCCGCACCACCGAGCTGCTGGCCGAACTGGGCCTGGCCCTGGCACCGCACCGCCTGGTCCGCGAATGCCGGATCGCCGAGCGCCAGCTCGTCGAGGTGGCCAAGGCCCTAGGCGGCCGGCTGAAGGTCCTGGTAATGGACGAGCCGACCTCCGCACTGGCCGCGGCCGAGGTGGAGCGGCTGTTCGCGGTGATCCGCTCGCTGGCCCAGCGCGGGGTCGGCGTCGTCTACATCTCCCATCGCCTGGAGGAGTTGGAGGAGATCGCCGACTCCGTGACGGTGCTGCGCGACGGGAGCTACGTCGGATCGCGCGATGTCGGAGCAGTGGAGCGGGACGAGCTGGTGGCGCTGATGGTCGGCCGCCCGCTGGACAACCTCTTCCCGCGCGCGCAGGAGCAGCGTTCCGACGGCGCGGTCCGGCTGGAGGTGTCAGGGCTCTCCTTCACGCCGAGCGCCGCGCACTCCGGAACCGCGCTGCATGATCTGACCTTCTCGGTGCGCGCCGGGGAGATCGTCGGCCTGGCCGGGCTCATGGGCGCCGGACGCTCGGAGGTCCTGGAATCCCTGTACGGGGCCAAGGGCCCGGTGAAGGGCACGATCACGCTCGACGGCCGCCCCTACATCCCTCGCTCCCCGCGCCAGGCCATCCGCCGCGGTCTGGCCCTGGTCGCCGAGGACCGCAAATCCCAGAGCCTGATCCTGGAGAACACGGTCCGGTTCAACACCACGCTGGCCGCGCTGAACCGGTTCCTGCGGCCGTGGCGAACGGTGAACCGGCGCGCCGAAAGGGCTGTGGCGGCCGAGCAGAACGCCGCGCTGGGCACGAAGGCCGCCAGCGTGGAGACCGTCGTCAGGACCCTGTCCGGCGGCAACCAGCAGAAGGTCGTGCTGGCCAAGTGCCTGCTCACCAAGCCGACGCTGCTGCTGGTCGACGAGCCGACGCGCGGGATCGACGTCGGCGCGAAGGCGGAGATCCACGGCCTGCTGGACCGGCTGGCCGGCGACGGCGCGGCGGTGCTCGCGGTGTCCAGCGAGCTGCCCGAGCTGCTCGGGATCTGCGACCGCGTCCTCGTGCTCTGCGAAGGCCGGATCACCGGCGAGTTCCACCGCGATCCACAGCACGGCCCGGTCGCCGCCCAGGAGGCGATCCTGTCGGCGGCGATGGCCCGCCGGGCCGTGCTGTCCCCCAGCCCACCTCTCGTCGGGAGCGTCCATGACTGACACCGTCTCCGGTTCGGCCGGGCCGGCGGGGCCTGCTGGACCCGCCGGATCCCCGGACATGCAGGACGTGCCGGTCCCGGAGCGGCCCGGCGCGGTCGAGCGCCTGCGCAGAGCCCTGCCGGCGCTGGGCTCGCTGCAGTCCTACATCGGGCTGGTGCTGGTGATCGCGGTCGGCGTCGGCACCAAGGGCGCGGTGTTCTGGAACCAGACCAACCTCACCAACGCCATCACCGCCTTCGCCTCGCGCGGGATCCTGGCCGTCGGGGTCACCCTGGTCATCCTGACCGCGGGCATCGACCTGTCGGTGGGCTCGATCATGGGCATCGGCTCGATGACCGCGGCGATGCTGCTGGTGCACCACGGGCTCTCGCCGATCCTCATCGTCCCGGCGTGCGCCGCGGTCGGGGCGGGGTTCGGGCTGCTCAACGGGATCGGGACCACGTGGCTGCGGATCCAGTCGTTCGTGATGACGCTGGCCATGCTCTCGGTGGTGCGCGGCATCGACCGGCAGGTCTCCGACAACGTGGCGGTCGGGGTGCAGCTGATCGGCCCGGACGGCCACCCGACGCGCCAGGCGGCCGCCTTCGCCAAGCTCGGCACCCCGGGGCACCAGCTGGTATCAGGGTCCTGGCTGCCGCTGTTCGGGCGCGCCGGCGTCGGCTATCCGCTGATCGCGTTCTTCGCGGTCTGCGTCGTCTTCCAGCTGATCCTGTCACGCACCCGCTTCGGGCGGCACATCTACGCCGTCGGCGGCAATCCGGTGGCGGCGCGGCTGTCGGGGGTGAACGTCACCCTGGTGGTGATCGCGGTGTTCACCCTGTCGGGCATGCTCGCCGGGTTCGCCGGGCCCATCGACGCCGCGTACAGCGCCTCCGCCGACCCGCTGGCCGGCACCGGCTACGAGCTGGACGCCATCGCCGCGGCGGTGATCGGCGGCACCAGCCTGGCCGGCGGCAAGGGCTCGATCACCGGCACGGCCGTCGGCGCGCTGATCCTGACGCTGCTGGACAACGTCCTGGGGCTGAACGCGGTCAGCGACAACCTGCAACTCATCATCAAGGGCCTGATCGTCGTGGTGGCGGTCGTCCTGCAGCGGCCGGGCTTCCTGAAGGACGCCGTCGAGCCGCTGACCCGCAGAATCCGCGCCCGGCGCGGCTAGGCAGCACCCGGCATCCTCATCCTTCGCCTTTTCCCTCGGAGGTATCTGTGTTCTCTCCCGGCAAATCAACGTTCTCCCCTCGCAGGACCGCGACAGCCCTGCTCGCCGCAGTGGTCGTGGCGGCGATGAGCGCCTGCGCGTCGACCGCGCCGAAGTCCTCGGGTTCCTCGGGCTCCTCGGCGGCCGGCTCCGGCAAGACCTTCGTGATCGGGTACTCCCAGTCCAACAACGCCGAGCCCTACCGGGCGCAGCTGAACCTGCAGCTGGCCTACTACGTCAAGAAGTACCCGGACCTGAAGCTGCTGCCGATCACCGACGCGCACCAGGACAGCGCGACGCAGGTCTCGCAGGTGCAGAACTTCGTGCAGCAGAAGGTGGACGTCCTGATCGTCTCGCCGAACGAGCCGGCGCCGCTGACCGCCGCCGTGCAGCAGGCCTGCGACGCGCACATCCCGGTGATCATCCTGGACCGCAGCGTCAACACCGACTGCTACACCGCCTTCATCGGCGGCGACAACTACACCATCGGCAAGCTGGCCGGCCAGGCCGCCGTGGCCGCGCTGCCGAGCGGCGGCAACGTCGCCGAGCTGCAGGGCATCTTGTCCGACCAGCCGCAGATCGACCGGGACAAGGGCTTCCGGGACGCGATCGCCGGGCACGACATCACCATCGTCTACCACCAGGAAGCCAAGTGGCTCAAGGCGAACGCCACCACGATCATGCAGCAGTGGCTGTCGCAGGGCACGAAGATAGACCTGGTCTACGGCGAGAACGACGACATGTCGCTCGGCGCGATCCTGGCGGCCCAGGGCGCGAACAAGGCCGACCAGATCAAGTTCCTCGGCATCGACGGCCTGGCCATCCCGACCGGCGGCATCCGCGCCGTCCAGCAGGGCTCGATGCTCACCACCTTCATCTACCCGACCGGCGCCGAGCAGGCGGCCGCGACGGCGGAGGCGATCGCGCACGGGCAGAGCGTGAACAAGAAGCAGACGCTGCAGACCACGCAGATCACCAAGGACAACGCCGACGCCGTCTACAAGCAGTACGACATGACGACCAAGTCCTGATCCGCCAGTCCCGATCCGCCAAGTCCCGCACGCCCTCCCGGATCGGCCTCTCGGCGGCGAGCCCCACGCCGCCGGGAGGCTCTTCGCGAAAGGATTCCTCCCATGGGCCTGACACTCGGCGTCGACATCGGCACCTCCAGCAGCAAGGGCGTCCTGGTCTCGGCCGACGGCACGCTGTTGGCCCAGGCCTCGCGCCCGCATGCGGTGTCCTCGCCGCACCCCGGCTGGTTCGAGCACGACGCCGAGCTCACCTGGTGGGCCGACTTCCGAGAGCTGGTCACCGAATTGCTGGCGGCGCTCGCGGCGATGCCCGGCTCCCCGGGGCCGATCGACGCGCTCGCGGTCAGCGGCATCGGGCCGTGCCTGCTGCCCGCCGACGCCGACGGCCGCCCGCTGCGCGCGGCGATCCTGTACGGCGTCGACACCCGCGCCACCGCCCAGATCGCCGAGCAGACCGAGCGGCTCGGCGGCGGCATCGTGCTGGCCCGCTGCGGCTCGCCGCTGACCAGCCAGGCCGTCGGGCCGAAGTTCGGCTGGCTCGGCGAGCACGAGCCGAAGGTCGCCGAGGCCACCCGCCGCTGGTTCATGGCCTCCTCCTACCTGGCCTTCCGTTTGACCGGCGAATACGTGCTCGACCACCACTCCGCCAGCCAGTCCGTCCCGCTGTACTCCCCGCGGACCAACGCCTGGATCGAGCAGTGGTGCGAGCAGATCGCCCCGGGTGTGGAGTTCCCACGGCTGGCCTGGCCGACCGAGGTCGTCGGCACCGTCGGCGTGCGGGCCGCCGCCGAGACCGGCCTGCCCGAGGGCCTGCCGGTCCTGGCCGGGACCATCGACGCCTGGTCCGAGGCGGCCGGCGTCGGGGTGCTGCGGCCCGGCGACAGCATGCTGATGTACGGGACCACGATGTTCTTGGTGCACGTCACCCGGCAGGCCTACGCGCTGGCCAACCTGTGGGGCCCCACCGGGCTGCTGCCGGGCACGCACTGCCTGGCCGCCGGCATGGCCACCTCCGGCGCGATCACCGGCTGGCTGGCCGAGCTGACCGCGACCGACTACGCCACGCTGACCGCCGAGGCGGCCGCGGTACCGGCGGGCTCGGAGGGGCTGCTGATGCTGCCGTACTTCGCCGGCGAGCGGACGCCGCTGTTCGATCCGGATGCCCGCGGCGTCCTGGCCGGGCTCACACTGCACCACACGCGCGGCCACATCTACCGCTCGGCGCTGGAGGCGACCGCGTTCGGGGTGCGCCACAACCTGGAGACCATCGCCTTGTCCGGGGAGGAGCCGGACCGGTGTGTCGCCGTCGGGGGCGGCACGACCGGCGGGCTGTGGACGCAGATCGTCTCCGACGTGATCGGACGTCCGCAGCTGATCCCGCGGCACACGATCGGGGCCGCGTACGGTGACGCCTTCCTGGCCGCAGTGGCCGTCGGGAACGCCACGATCGACGACATCGCCGCCTGGAACCCGGTGGACCACGTGGTCGAGCCGGACCTGGCGCGGCACCGGGCCTACACCACCCTGTACGCGCACTACCGGGAGCTGTATCCCGCCACGGCCCGGATCGTGCACAGCTTGGCGCAGGGGGCGTCGGTCCGGGAGACTACGGCCCGGGAGGCGTCGGCCCAGCCAGGTGATTCATGATTCGCAGGTCAGGGCATCGCCTTCGGCCCATTCGGGCGGAATACCGTTTCACCGCGAAGATCCCGGGCAGTCGGACGGAACACCGGCAACCCTGCCCCGCGCCGGCTCGCTGCTGTCGCGGGACGAGCTCGCGGAGGAGGACGACTTCATGCCCGCCACCCCTACGCCCCCGACGCAGAATCCCGGCCTGACCAGGATCCGGCTGGCCGGGAGCCCGGTCGCGGACACCGTTCCGCCGCCGGCGCCGCCGAGGCCCGGCCCGTTCCCGCCGGATCCCATCCCCGTCCCGCCGGATCCCCATCCGCCCACGCCGACGCCGATGCCCGAGCCGCCGGATCCCCACCGGCCGACGCCCGAGCCTCCGGACCCGCACCGGCCGACGCCGACGCCGACGCCTCCGGACCCGCACCCGCCGACGCCCCCTGAGCCGAGCCCGATTCCGGATCCCGATCCGTTGCCGGAGCCCGCTCCGGGCCCGGCGGGACCGTGACACTGGGACGATCTACGGCGGCAGCCCTTTCGAAGGGCTGCCGCCAGGCTGTTGAGACCATGTCTTGAGACCACGTCGTCGAGACCGTGCGCTGAGAGCTCGGTCGAGAACAAGCCGATGATGACCACGGGGCGGCCCGGCTGCCCTGCCGCGACGCCAGGAGTGCCCCATGCCGCCCGTGCCCGCCGACCTCGCCGTCGATCCCAAGACCCTGACGGCCGTCCTGGACGGCCGCTGGGCTGCGCTGCGCGCCGATATCCGGGCGCAGATGGCGGTGGAGCCGTACCAGGATCCTGTCGATCTCGGGGTCGAGGCGCACCGGAGCCGGGTCTTCGAGCAGCTGAAGGCGGTCGCCGCGACCGATCGGCCCGGGCTCGGCTTCGACAAGGCCCACGGCGGCG
>Ga0207695_10005749_pt1 | contig 16329 bp, 10 predicted proteins | sample KBSC54metaG_FD_184354 | JGI IMG/M metagenome (GOLD analysis project Ga0207695, IMG submission 184354) | Corn rhizosphere microbial communities from Kellogg Biological Station, Michigan, USA - KBS C5-4 metaG (SPAdes) (version 2) | ecosystem: Host-associated > Plants > Roots > Rhizosphere > Soil... | reverse complement strand
CGTAGAGCCCGTTCCTGGCCACCAGCTCGTGGTGGGTGCCCTCCTCCACGACGCGGCCTTCGTCCATGACCACGATGCGGTCGGCCTTCAGCACGGTGGCCAGGCGGTGGGCGATGACCAGGGTGGTGTGGCCGGCCATGGCTTCGTCCAGGGCGCGCTGGACGAGCTGTTCGTTCTCGGCGTCGAGCGCGCTGGTGGCCTCGTCGAGGAGCAGGATCGGGGCGTGGCGGACCAGCGCCCGGGCGATGGCCAGGCGCTGGCGCTGGCCGCCGGAGAGGCTGCGGGCGCGTTCGCCGATCTGGGTGTCGAGGCCTTCGGGCAGCGCGGCCAGGAAGTGCTCGGCCTGGGCGGCGCGGACCGCGGCCTGGATGTCCTCGAGGCTGGCGTCCTCGCGGCCGAAGCGGACGTTCTCCAGCGCCGAGCCGGAGAACAGCGGCGATTCCTGGGCCACCAGGGCCATGCGGGCGCGGACCTCCACCGGATCGGCCTCGCGCACGTCGACGCCGTCGACCAGCACGCGGCCGCCCTGCGGGTCGTAGAAGCGCAGCAGCAGGCGGAAGACCGTGCTCTTGCCGGCGCCGGAGGGGCCGACCAGGGCCACCCGCTCGCCGGGCCTGACGCTCAAGGAAAGACCCCGCACCGCCGGCATGTCCGGCCGGCCGGGATAGGCGAAGGTGACGTTCTCCAGGGCCACCTCGCCGCGGGGCGGGGACGGCAGCGCAATGGGATAGGCCGGCGGCGCGATGCCCGGCCGGGCGCTCAGGATTTCCGAGACCCGCTCCATGGCGCCGGCCGCCTTCTGCACGTCGCCCCAGGTCTCGCCCAGCGCGCCCACCGAGCCCGCCGACATCACCGCCAGGAAGACGAACTGGATCAGCGTGCCCCAGGTCATCTCGCCGGCCAGCGCCGCGGTGACGCCCAGCCAGAAGATCCAGACCACGCCCCCGAAGACCAGCGCGATCGCCGCCCCGGTCATCAGCGCACGCGCGGTCATCCGCCGGAGCGACGTGCGGAAGGCGTTTTCCACCGCCTCGCCAAAACGCTGCGCGCCCGAGGCCTCGCGCCCGAACGCCTGGACGATCTCCAGCGCATCGAGGGTCTCGCCGGCGCTGCCGATGGCGGCGGCGAACTGGTCCTGGGTGGAGGCGGTGAGCTTGCGCACCTGGCGGCCGAACAGGAACAGCGGCGCGATCACGATGGGGAAGGTGATCAGCACCAGGCCGGTCAGCCTGGGGCTCACCACCACCATGTAGGCCAGGCCCCCCACCAGCATCAGGACGTTGCGCAGGGCCACCGAGATCGAGGTGGTGAGCAGGTTCTCGACGATCTGGATGTCGGTGGTCAGGCGCGACAGCACCTCGCCGGTGCGGGTCATCAGGAAGAAGGCCGGGTCCAGCGACAGGATGTGGGCGTAGGTGGCCTTGCGAAGGTCGGCGACGATCCGCTCGCCGAGCTTGGTGACGAAGAAGTAGCGCAGGGCCGAGGAGAGCGCCAAGGCCAGCGCCACTGCGCCGAGGGTCCAGAACCAGGGGGCGATGGAGCGCGCCGTGGCGTGGGCGCCGGGGCCGGTCAGGTGATCGACCACCAGGCGCGCGGCGCCGGTGAGCCCGAGGCTCGCGCCGGCCGCGGTGACCAGGAACACGCCCGCCGCCGTGGCGTCGAGGCGGTGGCCGGCGGCGAAGGGGATCAGATGGCCGAGCGCGCGGACGTTGCGGCTCTTGGCGCGGCGCTCGGCGGCCTCGTCGAGGGTCTGGGCCAGCGCCTGCCCCGCGCTCGGCCGGCCGGCGGCGGTCTCCGGGCCGGGATCGCTCATGCCCGCTCAACCATGGGGACTCTCATCGGGACGCTCACACCTTGCATTTGGAGCGGCGTTTCTCTATACGCCCGGCTTCCTCGAACGGCCCCCGCCTCGGCGGCCCTCGATCTTTTCGACGCTTCCTTACGTCAGGCGCTGATCCGATGAAACAAGACACCCATCCGGACTATCACTTCATCACCGTGGTGATGACGGACGGCACGAGCTACCAGACCCGTTCCACCTACGGGAAGGAAGGCGCGACGCTGAACCTGGATATCGACCCGAAGACCCACCCGGCCTGGACCGGCGGCGGCCACCAGATGCTCGACCGCGGCGGCCGCGTCTCGCGCTTCAACGCCAAGTTCGGCGGCTTCACGCGCAAATGAGCGCGTAGCGACTCATCCCCGCGAACGCGGGGATCCAGCCGCCCGAACCGGTTATCCCAAAGAAGAACGCCGCGGAGGTCGCCCTCCGCGGCGTTCTTCTTTTCTGGGACGCTTTACCTCCCCCGCGGAAGCGGCGGGAGGGGGACCGCTCGCCGACCCCGGCGAAGCCGGGGGAAGAGCGAGTGGTGGAGGGGGCGAGCCCCATCCACGGAATCCGCGACAGCCAGGTCTTCCGCCGAGCTTGAGGCTTGCCCCCTCCACCATCGGCTCTTCGCTGCGCTTGGCCGATGGTCCCCCTCCCGCCGCTTCGCGGGGGAGGTCAGCTTCCGAAGGCGGTCTTCAGCCGGTCGTGCTGCGACAGCACCGGGTGCGGCGCCTCGTCGGCCTCGTTCTCCACATACATCCGCCGGTCGAGGTGGCGGACGCGCTCATAGAGCCGCTCGGAGCGGTCCAGCAGCACCACCAGCGCCGACGGCAGGCCGTCGGCGCCCTCGCCGACCGAACGGCAGACGTCCTCGCCGGCCAGGCGGTAGCGGTCCTCGCAGGCCGCGTCCGGCGGCATGTCGCCCTCGCGCACGGCGCGCTGCACCAGCAGCCACGAGGCCACCTGCATCAGGCGGGTGGTGAGCCGCATGCTTTCGGCCGCATAGGCCAGCGCCGCGCTGCGACCCAGGAGCTTGGACGCCTGGCGGCCGGCGCCGTCCAGGTAGCCGGCGGTTTCCTCCACGAGGTCCATGCCCTCCTGGAAGGTCCGTTGGAACAGCTCGGAACGGGCGAAGTCCTGGATGACTTCGGCGCGCCACGGCGTCGAGGGGGCGGTCAGATCGCTCATTCGGTGCTCAATCTATACTCAGCGCGCGCAGCGGTCGCGAAAAACCGTCTGTGCAACCCCCATGCCATCCGGAGCTTGCCCCAGGAAATGGGCCATTTTGCGCCTGAAGCTGCGGCAAACTAACCAGATCCCGCGCCGAACAGGGCGTCGGCGGCGGCGCGGCCGGCCTTCTTGCGATCGATCTGGGCCTGGGCCCGGGCGATCTCGGACTGCAGGATCTCGATCCGCTCTTCCAGCTCGGCCACGCCGAACAGCTCCAGGTCCTCGCGGACCGCCTCGATCAGGCGCTGGCCGCGGCCGACGCGCACTTCCGCAGGCTCTTCCATGGCAGGCTTTGCCTTTCCGGTTTCCCGATGGGGCGCTATCCAACCCCGCTCGGCCACGATGCGCAAGTTTGCGCCCCGCGGCCGCACACAGCTTTGCCGGAGCCGTCCACATGACCGAGATGATGACCGCGATCGCCATCGAGGGCGGCAAGGGCCCGGCCGAGGCGCTGAAGGCCGTGCAGATCCCCCGTCCCGAGCCGAAGGAAGGCCAGATCCTGATCCGGGTGCGGGCGGCGGGGATCAACCGGCCGGACATCATCCAGCGGATGGGCTTCTATCCGCCGCCCCCGGGGTCGCCGGAGACCATGGGGCTGGAGGTGGCCGGCGAGGTGGTGAGCGGGGCTGGGCGCTGGAAGGACGGCGACAGGGTCTGCGCGCTCCTGGGCGGCGGCGGCTATGCGGACTACGCCGTCTGCGACGCCCGCCACGCCCTGCCGATCCCCAAGGGCCTGGACTTCGTGCAGGCCGCGGCCCTGCCGGAGACGGTGTTCACGGTCTACGCCAACGTCTTCGAGCACGGGCGCCTGCAGCCCGGCGAGACCCTGATGGTGCACGGCGCGACCTCCGGCATCGGCACCACCGCGATCCAGATGGCCAAGGCCTATGGCGCCCGGGTGATCGCCACGGCCCGCGGCGCCGACAAGGCCGCGGCGGCCCTGCGGCTGGGAGCCGATGTGGCGGTGGACGCCAAGGCCGAGGACTTCGCCGAGGCCGCCAAGCGCGAGGGCGGCTGCGACGTGGTGCTGGACATGGTCGGCGGCGACTATTTCGCCAAGGACCTGGACGCCCTGAAGATGGACGGCCGGATCGTGTTCATCGCCAGCCTGGGCGGCGGCGAGGTCGCGCTGCCGATCGGCCGGCTGATGCAGAAACGCGGCGTGGTCACAGGTTCGACGCTTCGCCCGCGTAGCGCCGACGAGAAGGCCCGGCTGGCGGCCGCCGTCGAGGCGCGGGTCTGGCCGTGGATCGAGGCCGGCAAGGTCGTCCCGCAGGTCGACGCAACCTTCCCGCTGGCTGAGGCGGCCCAGGCGCACGCCCATCTGGAGGGCGGCGCCCACGTGGGCAAGATCGTGCTGATCCCAGTCGTCTGAACTTAAGGTTGTAGTCAGATAGGTTATCAAAGATAACTCACCGAACCGTGTTTTTTAACGGCGGTGTAAAAATCAATGTTATCAAGTGTAACCGGCAAACCTCATTTTCGAACTGAGGTTGCAAAAACCATCGGGAAAGGTTGACGCTCCCCTACGGCTACGCCAGTGGAAAAGAACAGCTGTTCAAATCCATTCGCCCTCATCGGGCCCCCCTGGGGAGATAACCTTGCGCACCAAAGTTCGCCTTCTGACGTCCGGCGCCGTGCTGTTCGCCGCCGCCGCCCTCGGGACGACCGCCGAAGCCCAGACCCGCGCGGCCACGGCGCCGGCCGCCACGGCCGCGGCGAGCAACACCATCGAGGAACTGGTGGTCACCGCCGAAAAGCGCAGCCAGAGCCTGCAGGACGTGCCGATCGCGATCTCGGCCTACACCTCCGAGAAGCGTGACCTCTTGGGCATCAATTCCGTCCAGGACATGACCAACTTCACGCCGGGCCTGGCCTATTCCAGCCAGCTCGACCGCATCAGCCTGCGCGGCGTCGGCCGCCTGACCAACGTGCAGGCCGCCGACCCGGGCGTGGCCACCTATTCCGACGGCGTCTACACCTCGTCCACGGTGGAAGCCGGCAAGACCCCGATCTTCACCGACCGGGTGGAAGTGCTGCGCGGCCCGCAGGGCACGCTCTACGGCCGCAACTCCATCGGCGGGGCGATCAACGTGATCTCCAAGCGCCCGACGGAAGAGCCCTACGGCGAAGTCCGCGCCACGATCGGCAACTACGGCCGCTCGCTGCTCGAGGCCGCGGTCTCGGGCCCGCTGGCCCCCGACCTGCAGTTCCGCCTCGCCGGCAACTGGGAGAAGCAGCGCGACGGCTACTTCACCAACGTCGTCCCCGGCATGCCCAGCGAGGGCAATGTCATCGACACCTACTACATCGAAGGCCAGTTGCAGGCGAAGTTCGGCGAACACCTGGAGGGCTGGATCAAGGCCTCGGTGGCCGGCTGGAACAACGGCGGCGGCGGACCCGGCGCGCGCGCCACCTACACGACCGGCCCGATCAACACGACCGAGTTCGCGCCCGCCGCCCTGTTCGTCAATCCGGGCTACGCCTGCAGCGGCAAGGTCACCAACGTCGTGAACCGGTCGCCGACCGGCTGCGTGAACCCGGCCAACAGCGACCCGCGCAAGTTCGCCGCCGACACCGCCAACTCGGTGTCCCTGGACGAGACCTACATCTTCTCCACCCAGTGGACCTACCACTTCGACGGCGCCGACCTGAAGTACATCGGCGGCTACGACAACTACCACTACACCCTGATCGCCGATCAGGACGCGACGGCCATCGAGGGCTTCACCCTGCCGGTGGCGCCGTTCTTCGCCGCCAACCCGGCGGTGGGCGCGCAGGTCACCCCCTGCGCGGTGGTTCCGGGCTGCACCGGCGTCAATGTCCGGCCGCGCTACGCCTCGACCTACCAGGAGAACAAGCACTGGGTCAGCCACGAGCTGAACCTGTCGTCCAGCGGCGACGGCGCCCTGCAGTGGCTGGTCGGCGCCTACTACTACAAGGAAGGCGTCCAGCAGCCGGTCTTCACGACCCTGTTCGACCAGGCGCAGCTGGGCCAGAGCAACATCGTCAACGCCGGCGCGGCGATCAACCCCAGGGGCGTGACCGCCGACACCCTGCTGCGGCCCTACGACGACCGTCCGGAAGTGCACGACGAGTCCTACGCCGGCTTCGGCCAGATCGACTGGAAGTTCGCGCCGGACTGGAAGACCACGCTGGGCCTGCGCTACAGCCACGACCACAAGTTCGGGACCGAAGCCGTGCGCCTGGTGTGCTTCGCGGTGAACTCCTGCCTGGGCGGCGCCTCGCCGGAAGGCCTGGGCTCGCTGACCCCGCCGGTCGACGTGACCGCCGGCGTCGTGAACCTGACCTCGACGCCGCAGGGCGTGGTGCCGGGCGGCTTCGGCGGGGTGACCTTCACCCCCGACGGCTTCGCGCACCGCAGCTACGACGCCAACTTCTCGGCCGTGACCGGCACCGCCGGCCTGCAGTGGGATCCCGATCGGGACACCATGGTCTATGCCCGTTACAGCCGCGGCTACAAGGCGGGCGGCTTCAACGTCGGCATCTCCACCACCCTGGGCGGCTTCCCCGCCACGGGCCCGGAGCACGCCAACAACTACGAGATCGGCCTGAAGAAGGACCTCTTCAACCACACCCTGCAGACCAACCTGGCGATCTTCTATCTCGACTATCAGAACTTCCAGGCCCCGGTGACCATCCCAGCGGTCAGCGGCGGCGTGGCGCAGTCCCAGGGCGTCTTCCTGAACGTCCCCAAGGCGGTCAGCTACGGCGTCGAGCTGGAAAGCATCTGGTCGCCGATCGATCACCTGCAGCTGATCCTGAGCTACGCCTACGACGACGCCCACATCAAGACGCTGAACAACGTCATCGACCCGGCCGACCCGACCGGCATCCAGCCGGGCGCCCGGCCGAACGGGACGCTGACCGCCTGCGCCGCGGCGCCGACCCAGGTCTGCGACGTCTTCACCGGCAACCTGGTGCGTGGCCAGAACCTGAGCGGCAACCAGCTGCCGCAGTCGACCAAGAACAAGGTGGCCGTCAACGCCACCTACACCTGGGAAACCGAGCGGGGCTCGCTGTCGCCGTCGGTCAGCTACATCTGGCGCGACAAGCAGTACGGCTCGATCTTCCAGCGGTTCTACAACGAATCCCCGTCCTGGAGTCAGGTGGACGCGCGCATCACCTGGAAGGACAAGGACAACAAGTACTCGATCATCGCCTATGTGAAGAACGCCTTCGACCGCCTGGGCTACGACGGCGGGGCCACCGGCGCCCGGGTCGCGGGCACCAACAACACCTCGCCGGTGACCGCGCAGGCCAACCTGGTGCAGCCGGGCTTCAACATCATCTACCCGCTGACGCCGCCCAGGACCTTCGGCCTGGAGCTGCAATACCGCTTCTAGGATCCGCCGATCGGCGGGTCGGAAGGGCGCGCCGTCGCCGGCGCGCCCTTTCTCTTTGCCTGCAGCAAGATGGGGCCGACTAGGCACGCCTGGCCGCTGAATCGCGCCCCGGGAGCCACCGCCCCGACCCGGATTCAGTGTTCAGATCGACTCGATCCGAGCCCGTCGGGGTCCGGCGGGGCTGTTGCAGCCGTGCCGACTTTTCGATTGTTGCACTTCTGTAAGAGACGAAAAACGTTGACGCATACGTAGCCCTACCGCACGTTCGGGGAACAAGGTGATCGGGCGATCACGGGTTTTCCCGCAGAAAACGTCCGACGCAAGCCGTCCAAGCGCGGCAGGGAGGACGTCATGGGGGCAGCGGGGCGGTCATCGGCCGGACGCGAGGGCGAAAAGTCCCGTGGCCGCATGACCACTGTCTGCGACCGGACTCCCGAAGTGCTCGGACAGCCAATCCAAGAATTCCACCACGATGCCGCCAATACGGCGCATGGCCGCGCAGGTCCTGCGTCCGTTCGTCGTAGTGGAATTCGTAACTGACGAAGCTTTGAATTCAACGAGACCTATTGGGTCACTGGGGAGGATATTTTGCAACACAAGGTTCGCCTTTTGGCGTCCAGCGCACTGCTGGTGGCCGTCACCTCGCTTGGCGCGACGGCCCACGCTCAAACCCGCGCCGGCTCGACGGCCGCGGCCAGCAACACCATCGAGGAGCTGGTGGTCACCGCCGAAAAGCGGGCCCAGAGCCTGCAGGACGTGCCGGTCGCCATCTCGGCCTTCACCTCGGCGAACCGGGACCTGGTGGGCATCAACAGCATCCAGGACATCGCCAATTTCACGCCGGGCCTGAACTATTCCTCGGCGAACGACCGCAACAGCATCCGCGGCCTGGCGCGCCTGACCAACTCCCACCCGATCGCCAACGCCGTCGCGCTCTACGATGACGGCATCTTCAGCTCCTCGACGGTGCCGGCCGGCAAGACCCCGATCTTCACCGACCGGGTGGAAGTGCTGCGCGGCCCGCAGGGCACGCTCTACGGCCGCAACTCCATCGGCGGCGCCATCAACGTGATCTCCAAGCACCCGACGGAAGAGTTCTACGCCGAGGTGCGCGCCACGGTCGGCAACTACAAGCGCACCCTGCTCGAAGCGGCCGTGTCCGGCCCGCTGGCCCCCGACCTGCAGTTCCGCCTCGCCGGCAACTGGGAAAAGCAGCGCGACGGCTACTTCGAGAACGTCGTGCCGGGCAAGCAGAGCGAAGGCAACGTCATCGACCAGTACTTCCTCGAAGGCCAGCTGCAGGCCAAGTTCGGGGACCACATGGACGGCTGGATGAAGGTCGACGTGGTCGGCTGGAACAACGGCGGCGGCGGACCGGGCGCCCGCTCCGGCTATTCGCCGGGTCCCTTCAACTTCGGCGAGTTCGGCGCCTCGAACGTCGCGGCGGGCTTCGCCTGCTCCCCCGGCGGCGTGGTCAGCAACGTGGTCAACACCTCGCCGCTCGGCTGCGTGAACCCCGCCAGCCGCGATCCGCGCAAGTTCGCCTCGAACTTCTCGCAGACCGTCTCGCTGGACGAGACCTACATCGTCGCCTGGAACCTGACGTACCACTTCGACAACTTCGACGTGAAGTACATCGCGGGCGGCAGCAACTATCACTACACCCTGCGGACCGATAACGGCGGCGGCTCGATCTCATCCTTCGTGATCAATCCCGCGCCGTTCAACCCGCTGTTGGCGGCAAACAGCTCGACCCAGCCCTGCGGCCTGTCCAATACGTTCGTCGCCCCCGGCAGCTGCGCCGGCCTGACGGTCTTCCCGACCCAGATCCAGACCTATCAGGAGAACTTCCACAACTTCAGCCACGAGATCAACGTGGCCTCGACCGGCAACGGGGCGCTCCAGTGGCTGGGCGGCCTCTACTACTACGAAGAAGGCACCATCCAGCCGGTCTTCATCGAAGAGCCCCAACAGCCCCAGCTGGCCGGAACGCCCATCCCGGCGGCCGGGCCGGCGGTGTCCGCCAACTTCGGCAACCGCACCTTCGACGACCGGCCGAACGTGCACGACAAGTCCTACGCGGTGTTCGGCCAGCTCGACTGGAAGTTCGCCGACGACTGGAAGGCCACGCTCGGCCTGCGCTGGAGCCACGACCGCACATTCGGCACCGAATCCCTGCGCAGCGTCTGCTTCGCGACCACGGCCTGCTCGTCCACCCCGCAGCTGTTCGGCCAGTTCTCCTTCCCGCTCGACGTGACGCGCGCCATCACCTTCCAGGGCGGGGTGCCCACCGGGGTCATCGCCAACGGCAACCCCGGCGGCTTCACCTTCACGCCAGACGGCTTCGCGCGGCGCGACTTCGAGGTCACCTCGCAGGCCACCACCGGCACCGCCGGTCTGCAGTGGGAGCCGGACAAGGACACCCTGGTCTATGCCCGCTACAGCCGCGGCTACAAGCAGGCCGGCCTGTTCATCGGCGCCGGCTCGACCGGCGGCAACTTCCCGGCCACGGGCGCCGAGCACCTGAACGACTATGAAGTGGGCTTCAAGAAGGACTTCGGGCGCACGCTGCAGACCAACGTGGCGGCCTTCTACTACGACTACCAGGACTTCCAGGCCCCGCTGACGGTGACCAACACCTCCGGCGCCCTGGCGGTCAACGAGAGCCGGTTCCTGAACGTGCCGAAGTCCTACAGCTACGGCGTGGAGTTCGAGTCCACCTGGGCGCCGATCGACAACCTGCGGATCCTGTTCAACTATTCCTGGAACCCCACGGGCATTAAGGAGCTGACCGGGATCGTCGATCCGCAGGACCCGTCGGCCCTGCAGCCCGGGGCCAAGCCGCTGACACCCCTGACGGCTTGCTCAAGCACCAACCCGGCGCTCCAACCGGGCACGCCCAATTTCCCCACCAATGTAACTGCGGGCGGCAATACGCTTTGCGACGTCGCCACGGGACTTGTGCAACGGCCGCAGAACCTGAAGGGCAACACCCTGCCGCAGCAGCCCCGCAACAAGGTGGCGATCAACGCCCTCTACACCTTCGATTTCGAGAAGGGCGCGCTGACTCCGTCGGTCAGCTACACTTGGCGCGACAAGCAGTACTCCAGCATCTTCAAGCGAAGCTATGACGCCACCCCGGCCTGGGATCAGTGGGACGCGCGCGTCACCTGGAAGGACAAGGACAACAAGTACACGATCATCGCCTTCGTGAAGAACATCGGCGACACCCTGGGCTACGACGCCGCCGCCACCGGCACCCGCAACTCGGGCGTCTACCCGCTGGCCGCGGTCGCGGCTTCGGGCGGTGTGGTGACTCCCGGCGCCGGGCCGTTGATCGGGGCGGATGGCAAGGTCCTGGCCACGAATGGCGGGGTCGCGGGCTTGCTCACGAGTGGCCTGGCCACCGGCTTCGGCCCCGGCGGGATCACCAGGAACTACCTCCTGACCCCGCCCAGGACCTACGGCATCGAGTTCCAGTACCGCTTCTAGACGATCCGGATCTCCGGGAGCCGAGGGCGCGTCCGCAAGGACGCGCCCTTTGTTTTTGCGTCCAAATCCGCCGCGGCCCATCCCGCCTTTTCGAAAATGGGCGCGATATGGGATCAAATGCGTTGACGCTCCCCGGGCGCTCGCCCACGGTCGGGACCAGAGAGCGGGCGCAAGCCCCGGTTCAGCTTGCGGAAAGCCCGACGACCGCCGCCCAGAGGCGGCAGGAGGATGTGATGGCGTCGAGCGGCTGCCCCTCGGGGTTCGTGGGCGGGCAGGCGAACGTCGCATGAGCGATCCCCTCCCCAGCCCGCCGCCGCTCGGGATCGCCGCGAAGCTCACCTACGGCCTGGGATCGGTGGCCTACGGCGTCTCGGTCGCGGTGCTGGCCTCCTCGGTCCTGCAGCTCTACTTCAACCAGGTGATCGGACTACCGGCGGTGTGGGTCGGCTTTGCGATCATGGTCTCGCTGCTGGCCGACCTGGTGCTCGACCCGCTGATCGGCCACTGGTCGGACAACCTGCGCTCCCGCTGGGGCCGGCGGCACCCGTTCATGTACGCCGCGGCGCTGCCGGCGGCGGTGTTCTTCTACATCCTGTGGCACGCGCCCCACCGTCTGGAGGGCGCGGGGCTGCTGGTCTTTTCCGTGGCGATGCTGATCGCCGTCCGGATCTCGATCGCGGCCTACGAGATCCCCTCCACCGCGCTCGCGCCGGAGCTCGCGCCCGACTACGACCAGAGGACCGGGCTCCTGGCCTTCCGCTGGTTCTTCGGCATCGGCGCCATCGGGGCGATCAGCGTGGTGCTCTACACGGTCTATCTGCGCCAGGACGCGGCCAACCCGCTGGGCGCGCTCAACCGCGAACGCTACGCCGAGTTCGGGACCATGGTGGCGATCGTGCTGTTCGTCTGCATCCTGGTCTCCAGCGCCGCCACCCACAGCCGGATCCCCTACCTGCACCGCGCCCAGCAGCGCCCGCACAGCCTGGGCCAGACCTTCCGCGAGATCACCTCGGTGTTCTCCAACCCCGCGCTGATCGTCCTCATGACCTCGGGCATCCTCGGCGGCGCCGGCATCGGCATCACCCAGTCGCTGCAGAACTATTTCTACCTGCACCTGTGGGGCCTGAAGCCGCAGGTCATCGGACCCCTGCAGTTCGGCGGCCTGCTGGCCTCGGTGATCGGCGTCTTCCTGGCGCCGGCGATCGCCAAGCGCTTCGGCAAGAAGCAGGCGATGATCGGCCTGCTCTACTTCTCGGTGTTCTGCGGTCTGATCCCGATCTCCGGGCGCCTCCTGGGGATCATGCCGGGGAACGGCTCGCCCTGGCTTGTCGCGGTCCTGTTCGGCGACGTGGTGCTGACGCTCACCTGCGGCCTGATCGGCCTGGTGCTGGTGACCTCGATGGTCGCCGACGTGGCCGAGGACCAGCAGGTGAGGACCGGCATCCGCTCGGAGGGCGTGCTGTTCGCCGCCAATGGCCTGGTGCCCAAGTTCACCGCGGGCCTCGGCGCCTTCGTGGCCGGCGGTCTGATCTCGCTGGTCCATTTCCCCGTGCACGCCATCCCCGGCACGGTCGACCCGGAGATCGTGCGGCGCCTGGCGCTCTGCTACATCCCCTGCGTCATCCTGCTGAACGGCGGCTCGGTGGTGGCCCTGCAGTTCTACCGGATCGACCGGGCGACCCACGAGCGCAACGTCGCCCACCTTCGCGACGCCGCCGCCCTGGCCGAGCAGGCGCATCTCTCCGGCGGGGCCAGCCCCGCGCCCGACCGCGGCTAAGCTAGCGCTCGAAGATCCCCATCAGCAGCGGGCGGGCGAAGACCGCGGGCGCGGCCTTCTGGCTGACGTCGGGCACCCAGAAGCCGAGCTCCGCGCCGGCGTTCAGGTTGGCGTTCAGCATCTGGGCGGCCAGGAAAGGGTCCACCGGCCGGATCGAGCCCTCGGCGATGCCGTCGGAGATCATCGAGGCGAAGCGGTCGGAGACCCGGTCGGAGTGCTTGACCATCTCCTTGCGGATCGGCTCGGGAAGCGCCGCCAGGGCCGAGGTGCGCAGCAGCGGCCCGTGCTCCGACAGCTGGTATTCCGCCAGCGCCGCCGCGGCGCTGGTCAGCCGGGTCCACTGGTCGGTTGGCAGCGCCATGGCCAGTCGCTGGACCCGCGTCATCACATCGAAGGTGCGGTCGAAGCAGGCGACCACCAGGTCGTCCTTGGCCTCGTTGTGGTGATAGAAGCTGCCCTTGGTGACATTGAGCTCGGCGGAGATCTTGTCGACCGAGGCGCCGCGGTAGCCACGGGCGTTGATCAGCCGCGTGGCGGCCAGCAGGAAGGTCTCGCGGCTCATCTCCTGGCGGTCGCGCGCGGCGAGTTCCCCCATCGGGATCGGCAGGGGCGCCCACTGCGCCGCCGCGCCGGCCATGCCGCCGACCAGGATGTCGTACATCCGCTCGCGGATGCGGCCATAGTCCTCGGGGTCGTATTTCGGCAGCCAGGCGGCGGCCCAGAACAGCTGCTCCAGCAGCATCTGGGTGCGCGCCGTGCGCCGGCCCCGCGACAGCCAGGCCAGCTCCGGCGCCTCGAAGATCTGCCGCAGGCGCCGGAACATCTTCATGTAGGCGGCGGCCACCTCGCCGCGCTGGGGCATGTTGAGGGCCCTCAGGTCCGAGAGCGCCGGTAGCGCCGCGGCCTCGCCGACCGCCGCGCGGCGGACCCGCTCGAGGTAGAGTTCCAGCAGGGCGTGCAGCCGCGCCTTGGGCGTGGGCTGCGCCAGCGCCCGCTGCACGATCTCCATGAGCGCGTCGACGCCGCGCATCATGCAGGCCGCGGCCAGGTCGTCCTTGCGCCGGAAATAGTAGGTGACGCTGGTGGTCGACAGGTCGACCGCCGCGGCGGCCACCCCGAGCGTCAGGCCCTTGACCCCGCGCGTGTTGAGCAGGTCCGTCGCCGCGTCGAGGATCGCCTCGCGCTTGCGCTCGAACCGGTCCGTGGACTGGACCGCCGCCTGAGCCATGTTTCATCCCCAGCACTGGTCGGGGATGTAGGTTCATCCCCGATATTTTCCAGAATTTGCGCATGGAAATTGCCGCTGCGCCAGCGACTTAGGCATGGTTTCGCCGATCCCTCGCGTAAAACGCGTTCTTCGGCGGCCTGCGCCCCTAGGTGTCGGAGAATCCGAACGGCTGACTGGTCCTGCGGATGTCGTCGGGCAGGATCTGGCGGCCGATCGGCGGCTCGGAGCGGGCGGCGCATTCGGTGCGCTGGCACAGGCGGCAGGTCACCCCGATGGGGGTGGCGGCCTCGGCGGCCTCGGGCTGGCCCGTGGTGTAGATCAGCTGTCCGGCGTGCTGGGCCGCGCAGCCGAGCGCGATGGCCCGCTCGACCCTGGGCGCGCCGAACCCGCCGCCGCCGGCGGTCACCGTGCGGGCGATGGAGAAGAAGCGCTGGCCGTCGGGCAGCTCCAGCCACTGGGTGACGATCTCCCGCGGGGTGCGGAACGCGTGGTGCACCGACCAGAGCGGGCAGCCGCCGCCGTGGCGGGCGAAGGGGAAGCCCGCGCCATCGAGCCGCTTGGAGACGTTGCCGGCCGGATCGACGCGGATGAAGAAGAACGGCACCCGTTCCTGGCCGGGCTTTTGCAGGGTGGTCAGCCGGTGGGCGGTCTGCTCGAAGCTGCAGCTGATCTGGCGGGCCAGCGCCTCGACGTCGTAGCGCCGGGCCTCCACGGCGCGCGCGAAGGCCGAATAGGGCATCAGGAGCGCGGCGGCCGCATAGCTGGCGAGCGCGCGGCGCGTCAGCCGCTCGCCGTTCTCGGTCGCGAAGGCCCCGTCGCGCAGCACCGCGTCGACCTCGGGCTCCATCTCCAGGTAGGCGAGCTGCAGGGCCAGCTGGAAGGCCTGGCTGGCGGCGTCCAGGGCGTCGTCCAGAAGCACCTCGCGGCGGTGCCGGTCCAGCCGGCGCGTCGAGCCGACCATCACCGCCGACGGCAGGCGCCGGACCCGCAGGCTGTGCCGCGCCTTCAGGTAGCCGGCCATCCCCTCGTGGCCGGCGACGGCCTGCGCCAGGCGTTCGGCCGCGTCGTCGAGGGCCGGGAAGCAGTTGCGGCGCGCGGCCAGGAACCGGCGGGACTCCGCCACCGGGTCCGAAGCCTCGGACTCCATCCCCCCGGCGCCCGCGCCGCGGTCGGCCAGCGCCAGCTGTTCCTCCTGGTAGGTGGTGTAGAGGCGCAGCAAGGCCTCGGCGACGCCCGGATAGTTGGTCACCACGTCGGCGACCTCCAGCGAGGCGCGGTCGATGTGCGCGAAGATCGGGTCCTTCAGCACCGCCTGCAGGCGGGCGGCCTCGTCGGCCCCGCCGCCGCCGGCCAGCGCGGCCATGTCGACGTTGTAGGTGCGCGCCAGCCGCACCAGCAGGTCGGCGGTCAGCGGCCGGTTGTTGCGTTCCAGGAGCGCGATGTAGGAGGCCGAGACGTCGAGGTCGGCGGCCATGTCAGCCTGGGTCAGGCCGAGGTCGCGGCGCAGCCGGCGCAGTCGGGGCCCGACATAGAGGCGGCGATCGGTCGGCATGGGGCTCAGGCTCTCGCGGTGCAGTATTTACAACATTACAACAGATTTTTGTAAAGTTTGACAGCTGGACCTTGGCGACCCTGCCCGCGGCGCCGCTTGGCGCATTATCTGCATCGAGAAGCTTCGGGGGCCCAGGGCGCTCCCGCCAGATTACGGGTGACGCGAGATGGCTTACCAGGACCACATCATCGAGATGGACCAGCTCATCAGGAGCAAGGGCGGGACGTGGGACGGCGTCAGCGCCGAGGCCGTGGCCCGCATGCGGGTGCAGAACCGCTTCAAGACCGGCCTGGAGATCGCCCGCTACACCGCCGACATCATGCGCGCCGACATGGCGGCCTATGACGCCGATCCGGCCAACTACACCCAGTCGCTGGGCGCCTGGCACGGCTTCATCGCCCAGCAGCAGATGATCTCCGTCAAGAAGCACTTCGGCACGACCCAGGGCCGCTACATCTACCTCTCGGGCTGGATGGTCGCCGCGCTGCGCTCCGAGTTCGGGCCGCTGCCCGACCAGTCGATGCACGAGAAGACCTCGGTCCCGGCGCTGATCGAGGAGATCTACACCTTCCTCAAGCAGGCCGACGCGCGCGAGCTCTCCCTGATCTTCCGCGACCTCGACGCCGCGCGCGCCGCCGGCGACCGGGCCCGGGAAGAAAAGCTGCTCGATGCGGTCGACAACTTCCAGACCCACGTCGTGCCGATCATCGCCGACATCGACGCGGGCTTCGGCAACGCCGAGGCGACCTATCTCCTGGCCAAGAAGATGATCGAGGCCGGCGCCTGCGCCCTGCAGATCGAGAACCAGGTTTCCGACGAAAAGCAGTGCGGCCACCAGGACGGCAAGGTCACCGT
>Ga0207695_10005748_pt1 | contig 16332 bp, 12 predicted proteins | sample KBSC54metaG_FD_184354 | JGI IMG/M metagenome (GOLD analysis project Ga0207695, IMG submission 184354) | Corn rhizosphere microbial communities from Kellogg Biological Station, Michigan, USA - KBS C5-4 metaG (SPAdes) (version 2) | ecosystem: Host-associated > Plants > Roots > Rhizosphere > Soil... | reverse complement strand
ATGGGTATGACCGCGAGCTTCCTGCCCAAGCCGGTGGTGGGCGTCAACGGAAGCGGCATGCACACCAACGTTTCGGTGAGCAAGGGCAAGACCAACATGTTCTGGGATCCCAAGGGCGAAGAGAAGCTGAGCAAGTTCGGCTGGGACTTCACCGATCGCATCCTCACCGCCGGCAACGACATCTGCCTGGTGCTGAATCCCAGCGTGAATGCTTACCGGCGTCTGGATCCGCATTTTGAGGCGCCCAACCAGCTCATCGCTTCGGCAGTGGACCGCGGTTCGATGGTACGCATCCCGCTCGGCAACGAACGCAGCATTCGCGTGGAGGTTCGCGCGGTTGCGCCCGATGCCAATCCGTACATGGTGCTGTACTCGATTTTCAAGACCGGCATCGACGGCAGCATCTCGAAGATGAAGGATTTGCGCTCGGCCAAACGCTTCCTGCCCGACAACATCTACGACGCGATGAATGACTTCAGCAAGGCGGAGTGGACCACCAAGCTGTTTGGCGCCGAAGTCAAGGAACGCTATGTGGATCTAAAGAAGGCCTCGGCGGACCGTTGCGCACGCCTGCTGGGGAATTTCGTGAAGGTCCCCGAAGTCCAGTTCCATCATGAGGTCTACAACCAATACTTGTGGAATCAGTTCTAGGAACTGCTTTCCATTTTCGATTCAGTAGCAGCGCCCCGGGCAGACGTCCGGGGCGTTTTGCTGTGCGGTTATCGCAACCGGCGCTGCATGGACTCCTGCAAGGCACCGCGGAGGCGCGCCAGTTTTAGGACGCCGCCACCAAGCGTTCCTTCAGGATCGCCTGGGTTTCCGGCGACAGTTTACTCCCCTGGTGCGCCACATAAAAAACATCGATCGCGCGATTGCCCTTGGTGTCAATGAGCACCACATCGATATTGCAGCCAGCAGAGGAGAATGCCATGGCCAAGTTGTATAGCAAGCCGGGTCGATCCTGCGCATTGATCTCGACCAGCGTCGCGGTGGCGCACGCATCCGAGTCGAACTCGACGCTCGGCGGTTCGGCCGTCCGCTTCAGTTCCGGCTGGGGCCGGTTTTTCAGCAGCATCCTGACATCAGTCTTGCCAGTGGCAACATGCCGCAGCAAATCCAGCAAGCGATCGGTCTCCGACGGATTCAGTTCCAGGGTGCGGCGCGGATCGGCGAAAACGAAAGTGTCGAGGATCAAGCCGCGAGCATTCGAGAAGGCTTCCGCTTTGAGAATGTCCAGGCCGAAGCTGGAAAATGCGCCGGCCAGCGACGCGAACAGAAACGGCATGTCGCGGGCCACCACCGTGGCTCGCCACGCGCCCCCGGTGTGCTCGAGTTTGGCCGCCACTCCGGTGGGCCGGCTCAACTCATAAAGCTTCACATGGCTCTCGATTTCCGCCGCCGAATGGGTTCGCAGATAGCGTACCGGGAAACCCTTCAGAAAGCCTCCGCGGGCCGCGAGATTCTCGGGGACTTCCTGAATGCGGTCGGTTTCAAGTTCTCGCGTAAGTTCCTGTTGGGTCACGCGATAGACCCGCCACAGCTGTTCGAGCCGCCACGGCGTCATAGCGCCCGGGTTCACACCCGAAATATCCGCATAGGTGAGCACCGCCAGCGATTTCAAACGCTCAATCGTACCGACGCGGTCGGCAACGGCACGAGCGGTCGCCGGATCGCTTAAGTCGCGGCCGGCCATTACTTCGGAGAGCGCCAAATGATGCAGCACCAGAAAAGCGACCGTGTCCTGTTCCTCTTGCGGCATCTGCAGGCGCTTCATGGCAGCCAGAGCACAGTCGAGAGAAACGTCCGAATGATGGCCCGTAAACGCTCCTTTGCCCACGTCGTGATATAGCAGCGCAAAAACGAGAACCGCCGGATTGTCGATCTCGGTCAGGATTCCGCTGAAACGCCGCATAGCGGGATCCTGCGCGGTGCGCAGTGTGGCGAGTTGTTCAATACACACCAATGTGTGCTCGTCCACCGTGTAGCGGTGGTAGAAATCCCGCACCACCAAGCTCGCCACGCTCTCCCATTCGGGGAAAAGGACCTGCATCAGCCCGGTATTCTGGAGAACTCGCAGGGCCATCGACGCATGCGGCAGCGACAAAATGACCTTGAACTGGGCCCACAGCGGACGCGGAGTCCGGCACCATTCCGCAAAGGTTCCGCGAGCCGCTTCCAGTCGCCGCTCGGTCTCGGCCGCCAACACAACGCCGTGACGCGCCACAAACTCCAACAGTCGCAAAACCATCTCTGGGTCGCTTTGCAGCCGTGCGGGATTGCGCAGCAATACCCGCTCGCTCGAAACCGTGAATTCGGAATTCGAAATTCGCGAGCGCATGTTGCGCAAGTTGCTGAACAATGAAGTCTCAGTTTTCTCGGCGGCGTCCAGAGTGCGATGGGCTTCGCGAAACACCACGGCAGCGTGGCTGAAATAGTCGCGCATCCATAAAGTCGGCGTTTTCGCGGTCGAGAACGGCTGATTGACCACCGATTCCTGGGCTTCGAAATTCAGCACATTGCGGTCTCCAGAGGCTTCGAAATGCAGGAAACAGCGCAACGAGGAAAGAAATGCGCTAGGTTCCGCCAGCGGCTCCTCCAGGCGCAGTTCCGGACGCAACACGGAAATCCAGTGAAGGAAATGCAGATCCCGCAGTCCCCCGGGAGTCTCCTTCACATCCGGCTCCAGATGATACAGCGTGTCCTGGTGCTTGCCATGACGCGCGCGCGTCAGTTGGCAGAGATGCTTGGTCAAACGGTGACTCTGCTTAGTGAAAAACAGCGGAAGCCGCGCCTCCAGCTTGGCGTGCACCAGCGCGTCCCCGGCCAATAAGCGCCGGTCGAGAAGGCTGATGTTGAGCTCCGGGTTGTTGTCGTGAACTTCGGCGCAGTCGTTCACGGTGCGAACCGAATGACTGAGTCGCAGCCCCGCGTCCCACAACTGCCGCATAAATTCCGAGAGAGAATCCTTGATGCCAGCCATCAGGGACTCATTCTCCAGCAGGATCATGATATCTATATCGGAATACGGAAACAGCTCGCGGCGTCCGTATCCGCCCACTGCCAGCATCGCGATCCCCTTCGGGAAAGCGGTCCGCAGGGTCCCATCGAAAACCTCGATCGACAGGGTGTCGATGACCCCGGTCAATTGGTTTTGCACGGCGGCGGCATCGCCGGTAGCATAAAATTCCTCGCGAATCCGGTTCCATGCCGGGCTGCTTTGTAGTTTCTCCATCCTGATTCCCGCGCTTGCCGTCATTTCTTGTCCTATGCAACCAGTATCCCGCAACCATCGCCCACGACAATGAAAAACTCTGTATGAGGTCAATCGAAATTATCTATATCCATACCATTGAACCGGGGGGATTTAGGGGCTATCGGGTCCATCCAAATTATCTATTAGCCAAGCCTGAAAGTGCCCCTTACAATCGGGTTATTCGCACTTCAGTAGGACGCAAGCCGCGCCGCTTGTAGCCCCTGTTCAGATTAGTATCAGCTTAAATTTTCTGGGAGGTTTCACCGTGAAGACTACAAGACTATTCGTGGGCAGTTGTCTCATAGCCAGTGCGTCCTTGGCATTTGCACAGGATCAACCTGCGCCAGCGCCTGCGCCGGCAGGACCCACCGCGCTTTCCGCTCCTGCTTTTACAGGACCACTGTCGAACATCCCGCCGGCCACCTTCGATGCTGGACCTTTCGGCAAAATCGCCGTGAACGGTGTTCTCAGCGGCGTGGGTACAGTGCAGAACCATCCGTTTTTTCGCGATAACGACAGGCACGCTGATTTGAGCAACGGGCAGATCTTTATTCAAAAGACCGATGGCTGGTTTCAGTTCTACATACAGGCGGGCGCCTACAGCATTCCAGACCTGGGCTTGCCTTACATCGGCACCAGCGATACTCTGCCGAACTTCTTTGGTCCGGTGCCGCAGGCCTATGTTAAGTTGCAGGCTGGGAAGAACACGTCCTTCGAGATCGGAGCCCTGCCAACGCTAATCGGCGCGGAGTACACCTACTCTTTCGAAAACATGAACATCGAGCGTGGCATTGTCTGGAACCAGGAAAACGCCGTCAATCGCGGAATCCAAGTGAACCAAACTATGGGCAAATTCACAGCGGCGCTGAGCTGGAACGACGGTTTCTATTCCGACCGCTATAGTTGGCTGTGGGGTTCCTTAGCTTACGCCAATGGGCCCCATGCTTTGTCGTTCGTGGCAGGTGGAAACATGAGCCAGACCAAGTTTCAGACGATCGCTACACCAGTACAAAACAACGGCAGCATCTACAATGTCATCTACACGTACACCAAGGGGCCCTGGATCGTTACCCCTTACTTTCAATACACCAGTGTGCCGACCAACCCGAGCATCGGCGTCTTGAAGGGTGCGTCGACCACTGGCGGCGCCATCCTCGCAAGTTACGCTTTTAAACACGGCTTCTCGCTGCCGGTGCGGTGGGAATACATTGCGAGTTCGGGGAGCGCCGCTCAGAACTCCGTCAATTTGATGTACGGTCCCGGCAGCACAGGCACGTCGATCACAGTCACGCCCACGCTCCAACGCGGAGGTTTCTTCGCGCGAGGGGACATTGCGTGGGTTCATGTGGGCAGCTTCACGCCGGGCGACGTCTTTGGTCCCAAAGGCCTCGACAACAACCAGTTCCGAGTGGCAGGGGAAGTCGGCTTTATCTTTGGCGACAACATAGAGAAGCACTAGGAATAACGAGAAGCACCAGGAATAACGCGCCAGGAAGAGCGACGCAGCATCGTGTTCGTCGGAGGGGAGCCCCTGAGGCGCTACGGCGGCTTGGGGGTTTTTATTTGTAGCGCCGCTCTCCGCGATACCATGGAATTCTATGCAGTTAGGAATGATCGGCCTCGGCCGCATGGGAGCCAATATGGTCCGCCGCCTCAGCAAGGGCGGCCAAGCATGCGTCGTATTTGACCTGAATGCCGCCAACGTAAAACAATTGGCGGACGAGGGTGCGACGGGATCGTCGTCAATTGCCGATTTTGTCGCGAAGCTCGAAGCGCCCCGCGCCATCTGGATGATGGTCCCCGCTGCGGCGGTCGACAGCATGATCGCCCAGCTGGTGCCCCATCTCACATCCGGCGACATCCTCATCGACGGCGGCAATTCTTATTACATCGACGACATTCGCCGGGGCCAGGAGCTTACGGGCAAGGGCATCCACTATGTGGACGTCGGCACCAGCGGCGGCGTGTGGGGACTGGAGCGCGGCTACTGTCAGATGATCGGTGGCGAAGCCGAGGTAGTGGCGCATCTGGATCCGATCTTCAAGACTCTCGCTCCCGGACGCGGCACTATTGAGCGGACGCCGGGACGCGACAAGGTTGCGGCAAAACCGGGCGTCCCCAATACGTCGGAAGAAGGCTACCTTCATTGCGGCCCGGTGGGCGCAGGACACTTCGTCAAGATGGTTCACAATGGCATCGAGTACGGCTTGATGGCCGCCTATGCTGAAGGGTTGAACATTCTGCGCCACGCCAATGCCGGCCTCCACACCCGAACCGTCGACGCCGAGACCACTCCTCTGCGCAATCCCGAGCACTATCAATACGAGCTGAATCTCGCGGACATCGCGGAAGTTTGGCGCCGCGGCAGCGTGGTGGCGTCCTGGCTGCTCGATCTCACGGCTTCCGCTCTCACGGCCAGCCCGGGACTCGATAATTTTTCGGGACGCGTTTCGGATTCCGGTGAAGGCCGCTGGACCATCCAGGCCGCCATCGACGAATCCGCACCCGCGCCGGTGCTGAGTGCTGCTTTATATCAGCGCTTCACTTCGCGCGGCGAAGGCGATTTCGCCGCCAAAGTTCTATCCGCACTGCGCTATCAGTTCGGCGGACACGTCGAAACCAAGGCAGGCCACTAATTTCCCATGCTCTCTTCTCAACAAATCAACCAAGCCGCACACCACTTAGTGGCCGCCCGCAAGGCCAAAACGCCGGGCCCCCCCATGCCCGAAGCCTATCGCCCGGCGGACTACGATTCCGCGATCGCGATTCAGGAACGGGTTTTGGAACTGCTAGGCGAAACCGTCGGCGGATGGAAGTGCGGTACTCCGAATCCTCTTACCGGCCCGGTCTTCGCTGGTCTCGCCGCGTCAGGACTCCTTCGTTCTTTGCCGTGCGCGGTGCCCGGCGAGATCGGTCTGATCGAACCGGAAATCGCCTTTGTGATGGCCCGTGACCTGCCGCCCCGCGCGACGCCCTACACCGACGCGGAGATTCGCGCTGCGATCGGGGAGGCGCGCATGGTCCTCGAATTCATCACCACGCGCTACGCGGACCGGGACTCCGCCACGGCTCCTGAGATTCTGGCGGACGCTTACAACCACCACGCCCTGTTCATCGGGCCGGTGATTCCGAACGTGCTCGATCACCCTCTCGAGAGCCTCCCTGTGACCATACGAACCGCGGCCGGACCGCTTTTCGATAAAATCCATCCCCATCCCAGCGGACATCCCCTCAAGTCGCTCGGCTGGCTGGTGCCTTTCCTAAATAGCCGCGGACAAGGCCTAAAGGCCGGCCAAATCGTCACTACCGGTTCCTACGCTGGAATCGTCGAAGCTCCACTGGGCGTGCCCATTCACGTACATTTGAACGGTTTTGGCTCGTTCAGCGTCGAACTCATTACCGACCGAGCGTAAGTTTTACGGCGGGCAGGTCTGTCCGCCGCTACACCAAACTCCGTAGTATCAAACGTTTCGCGCGTCATGCGTTTTTGGCATGCAGCGTGCACCTTTGACGCCCGTCAGGTCACCGGAAAGAGCGGCCTACAAGGAGCGCAACAATGGAAAACGATTTCAACGAGACGCGGACAGTAATAGAGGATTCCCACAATAGTCATAAGACGGCAATCGCAGTTTTGGCGGTTGGACTGGTGGTGGCGCTGGCCGGAGATGGTTATCTGTTGGTGCGCGCGAATCGACTCAACGATGACATCGCGCAGACGCAGAGCGGCACGCAGACCCAGATTTCAAAATTGAACGAGGCCACCACTACGCTGCTGGAGCAGGAAAAACAGCGCCTGCAGGATATGGAACAGCAGATGAAGCAGGAAGTGAAGGGCGTGAGTGACTCGGCCAGCGTGGCCATCCGCCGCGCGCGCGCGGAAGCGCACAAGCAGGGCGAGGACTTGAGCGGCAAGCTCAGCGAGCAGCAACAACAGGTCGCCACCCAGCTTTCGCAGATTCAGGACACCACCAACTCCAAGTTCACGGCGGTCACCACCGACGTTGACGGCGTCAAGGCCAACGTGGAAACTGTGAAAACCAATGTCGCCTCCGCGCAGAGCGATATTGAGAAGACCAGCAATGACTTGAAGCGCGCCATGGGCGACATGGGTGTCATGAGCGGATTAATCGCCACCAACTCCAAGGATCTAAATACGCTCCGTGCGCTCGGCGAACGCAACTACTTCGAGTTCGACATCAACAAGAAAGACGCTCCGAAGAAGGTCGGCGACCTCATGTTGACGCTTAAGAAGGCTGACCCGAAACATAGCCGCTTCACGATGGACGTTCTGGCCGATGACCGGCATTTGGAAAAGAAAGACAAGACTATCAATGAGCCGGTGCAGTTGTATGTCTCCGGCAATATGCAGCCGTATGAGATCGTGATCAACCAGGTGACGAAAGACCACGTAACCGGTTACTTGTCGACTCCGAAAGTGAAGTTGGCGCGCCGTTAACTTGCGCCATCTCTCCTCCAACTACGCGCGCACTCGTCTCACGGGTGCGCGCGTTTTTTTGCTCCTCGCTCAAACTTCCCCGACCCCCTAAAACTTTAATATCGGCCACAGGCTCGCGAAATCGTCAGTCCAGGTAATCACCGGATCCTTCGACGTACTCCACCCGAGTATCGTGTCGCGGATCTTGGACTGCGCGAACGTCTCCCGCTTCTCCGTTACCAGCACCCAGCGCGAATTGCTTTCGCCTTTGTCTTCATCCAGCAGGTCCTTTGCGACCAGCACCATCCGCGCCTGCCATCCCAGATAGCGCGCCAGCCCGCGCGTCACCGGCCCCAGATCCAACGCGCGATTGGAAATGTGCAGCGCGAGAATGCCTCCCGGCGCCAGGCGTTGCCGGTAGATCTCCGCGCACTCTGTAGTGAGCAAATGCATTGGAATGGCATCACCCGAAAACGCATCCACTGCAATCAGGTCGTAATCGTGCGAATGGCCCTCGGCCAACTCCCGCTCCAGTTGGATCCGCGCGTCTCCCAGGACCACGTCTACGTGTGCTTTGGAGTCCTGCAAGAACGTGAACCACTTCCGCGCGATCGGTTCCACGTTGGGATTGATTTCGTAAAAGCGGTAGGTATCCCCTTCGCGTCCCCACGCGGCTAGCGTTCCCGCGCCGAGTCCCACGACGGCCACCCGACGCGGATGCGGCAAAGCGTCGATCGCCAGCGCGACGCCGCTGTGGGGCCCGTAATACGTGGTGGCCCAGCGACGCTTTTCGGGGTCCAGATATTGAAGGCCGTGTTGCACGCGGCCATGGCTCAGTTCGCGCAGGGGACCGTTCTTATCGCTACGGTCCACCACCCGCAGGATTCCATAAAAATTACGGCGCGCCTCGAGGCCCGGTTGTTTGTTGGTGGAGGCGGCATAGATCGAGATGAATCCGCCGAACATGAGCGCCATCAGCGGGACCCGTACGGCAAAATTGCGGCCCGTCCAGTGCGCCAGTGCGCCGCTGCGCATCCAGCCGAGGAAGCCCAGGATGCACGCACCCGCCAATCCAATCGGATACTCGCTGAATTCGCTGAAGAATCGCGGCGCGAATATCGCGGCGAACACTCCGCCCAGCGCTCCGCCGGCGGCAATGGTCAGATAGAACACTGTCAAATGTCTAGGCGACGGCCGTGAGCGCGCCAGTTCTCCATGACACACCATGCAGGTTACGAACAGCGCTCCCGCATAAACCGCGAATTGCTTCCAGGGGGAAATCGCCACGCTCAGAGTAATCACCACGCACGTCACGGGCGCGAGTATCCCAGCCAGCACCGCGAAAATACCGCGCCGGTACCAGCGGTCACTCTCAAAAGTCAGGATGAACGTCAGTAGATAAATAGAAAGCGGCGCCACCCACAGAAACGGGAATACCGCAATCTCCTGCGTGATCTGGCTGGTGGTCCCTAACAACAGCACGGAACCGCACGCGGCGAGCGCCAGCCACATTCCGATGTCAATCGCCGAAGTTCCATCGTCCACCGGTGCGTTTGCGGCTTCCGGTTCCGAAGCGTGCACGCTCCGCATCCGCCACGCAATCCAGCCGCACAATCCGATGAAGACCACATATAATCCTGACCACACTCCACTCTGCGTACTGAGTTTGAAATACGGCTCCAGCACCAGCGGATAACTGAACAACGCCAGAAACGACCCCAGGTTCGAGAGCGCATACAACCGCCACGGCGACTGCTCGGGATGCGTCACATGGAACCAGCGCTGGAGCAGCGGAGTGGTGGCCGAGAGCAGCAGGTACGGACCCCCGATGGTGGCCGCCAACAATACCAGAATGCGCCCCGAAGGATCGCTCACCGCGGTGGATTTCCAGATCGCGGCGCGCGGCGCAATGGGCAGGAATGCGAGCGACACCGCCAGCAGCGCCACATGCACCCAGCTCTGCATTTTCTGATTTCGGCGTGATCCCAGCCAATGCGCGTAACCATACCCGGCCAGCAGCATCGCCTGGAAAAACAGCATGCAGTTGGTCCACACCGCCGGGCCGCCGCCAAACCAAGGCAACACGTAGCGGCCCATCATTGGCTGCACCTGGAACAACAGGAACGCGCTCAGAAAAATTGTGACGGGGATTAGAATGGCGGACAATTTACGAATCTAACACATCACCAATTTGCGCCAGCGCCCATTCCGTCTCGGCGTCAGTGATCGCGTAGGGTGGCATGAAGTAGACGATGTTGCCGAGGGGCCGCAGCAACAGATCACGCTCCAGAAACGCGGCGCCCAAGCGTGTGCCGATATCCGCCAGGTAGCCGCTGTCGCCCGCGAGTTCCACCACGCCAATACCGCCGATCACGCGCACGTCGCCCACGCAGGGCAGCGCTCGGAGCGGTTCCAGGCCTGCGCGCAACTGCTGCTCCAGGCGGCCTACGCGTCCCAGCACATCGCTCTCGTGGAACAGTTCTAAGCTGGCGATGGCCACCGCGCAGGCCAGCGGATTTGCCGTATACGAATGTCCGTGGAAAAATGCCCGGCCTCGATCCGTGCTGAGAAACGCTTGGTAGATCGCGTCGGTCGCCGCGGTCACGCCCAACGGCAGGTAGCCTGCGGTTAGCGCCTTCGACAAGCACAGGATATCGGGTGTCACCTGCGCGTGCTCGCACGCAAACATGCGTCCCGTGCGCCCAAAGCCGGTGAGGACTTCATCCGCGATCAGCAGCACGCCGTAGCGATCGCACAGCCGCCGCACGCCGCCGAGGAACTCAGCCGGCCACACGATCATGCCGCCTGCGCCTTGCAGCATGGGTTCGATCAAAACCGCCGCAGTGCGATCGCCATGTTCCGCAAGACGCTGCTCCAGATCGCCGAGACAGTCGATCCGGCACGTTGCGCGTTTCAGACCGAGCGGGCAGCGATAGCAATACGGCGCGTGCGCTCGCGCCACCGGGAACAGCAACGGCGTGAAAGCTCGCGTGAATACCGAGTCTTCGCTCGCCGACATCGCACCCACCGTGTCGCCGTGGTACGCGTGATGCAGCGCGATCACCCCGCTGCGCTGCGGCTCGCTGCGATTGCGCCAATACTGGACCGCCATCTTGATCGCCGCCTCAACCGCCGTCGAGCCGTTGTCCGAATAGAACACGCGGTGGAGACCCGGCGGCATCACCTCTACCAGGCGCTCCGCTAATTCGACAGCCGGGCGGTGAGTGCACCCGGCGAAAATCACCTGCTCGATCTGCTGCGCCTGGGCCGCCAGCGCCGCATTCAGCTTGGGATGCGAATGCCCGTGAATGTTCACCCACCAAGAGGAAATGCCGTCGAGAATCTTCCGTCCGTCTTCGGTGTAAAGATACACGCCCTCGCCGCGCGCGATGGGCAGCAGCGGTGCCTGCGTCAGCATCTGTGTATAGGGATGCCACACGTGTGCGCCGTCGCGCTCATTAAGGTTCATCGGGGAAGCTCCAGCAAACGTCCTTGCGGATCGATATGCGTGACGCTCCACGCGGCCAGCAATCCGGGATCGAGCGGCGCCAGAAACGGCATCTCCGCCACTACCGGTGCATGCCCATACTGTTCGATGGCCGCCCGGTTGTCCGCGTTGGGTTCACCGATCATCATGACACCTGCCACGCGCAGCCGGCGCGCTCGCAGAGCTTCCAGCGTAAGCAGCGTGTGGTTGATGGTCCCGAGCCCGCTGCGGGCAACTACCAGCACCGGCAGCGCAAGGTATGCGATCCAATCCGCCATCGTCTGCGATTCGTTGATGGGCACTAACAATCCGCCCGCGCCCTCGACGATCCAGGTTGCGCCGTCTTCGTCGAAATCAACGAGTCCGCGCAATTCCGCCAAATCGATCCTTTGTCCCGCCCATTCCGCCGCCAAGTGGGGTGAAACCGGCTTCGGCAAACGCACGCCTTGGTCGAAAATTTCGTCTTCCGAGCAGGCTCCGAGCCGCCGCACCGTCGCCGTGTCGTCGTCGATTTCGATGCCGGTCTGAATCGGCTTCCAATACCTAAGCAGCCCCGCGCCGCGCAAGCGATGCATGAGTGCCGCCGCCGCAACTGTTTTCCCGACGCCGGTATCGGTGCCGGTGACGAAGAGGCCCTTCATGCTTTGGTGGCGGCCGCCAGTACTCCGACAAACCGGTCGAGCAACTCTTCACTCAGTCCTTGGTTCACCGTGACACGCAGGCGCGCGGTCCCTGCGGGCACCGTCGGCGGACGAATCGCCCGCACGTCGAAGCCCGCCTCTTGCAATTCGCGGGCGACTGCCACGGCGCGTTCATTTTCACCAACGATGATCGGAATGATCGGCGAATCTCCCGCGAGCCCCAGCCGCTCCCGCAGGTAGCGTGCGCGTGCCAGCAAACGCTCGCGGCGTTCCGGTTCGTCAGCCATCACTTCCAAGCTCGCTTCGAGAGCCGCGGCTACAGCGGGCGGCGGCGCCGTCGAAAAAATGAACGGACGCGCGCGCTGGATCAGGTATTCGATCGCATCAGCCGGTCCTGCAACGAATGCTCCACTCACGCCCAAGGCTTTCCCGGCAGTGTTGATCGACACGAAGACGTCGCCGGCAAGGCCCCTGCCGCACTCTCCATAAACTCCGACGGCGTGCGCTTCGTCGACAATCAATTCCGCACCTGCGGCCCGACACAGGGCGGCGTATTCCGCCAGGGGCGCTTGATCGCCGTCCATACTGAATAGCGATTCGACAACTATGAACTTCTGACCCTCGCCGGTGTCTTCGCGCAGCAACTGCTCCAGTGCCTTCGCGTCGTTGTGCGGAAACACGACTCGCCGCGCGCGCGACAGTCGCGCTCCGTCGATCAGACTCGCATGATTCCATTCATCCGAGAAAATTACATCCCCGGCTTCCGGAAACGTCGTCAGGACCGCCAAATTTGCCAGATAGCCGCTCGAAAAATACAGGCTGCGCTCCGCCCCTTTGAAGCTCGCGAACTTCTCTTCCACGCGCGCGAATCCGCTTCGCTCTCCGCGCAGCAATCGCGATCCCGTGCTGCCCACGCCCTCCGCGCTCACCGCATCCGCCATTCGCTGTTTCAAATGCGGATGTTCCGCCAGCCCCAAATAGTCGTTAGAGCAAAGATCGATTCCCGAGGGTGGCCGCAGTGTTCTGCGCAATCCTTGCGCTTCGATCGCTCGAAGACGTTCGCTCAAACGCGCGCCTAACCGCACGCTCAGGCGCGAAGTCAGAACGTCAGGCATGGGACACATCAAGCATGGACCTGGTCCTCTGCCGTCATCAGACGCATGCCGAGCTTGTCGAATAGCTGGCGGTCCGCGTCCGCCTCCGGATTGGGAGTTGTCAGCAATCGGTCGCCCATGAAGATCGAGTTTGCGCCGGCCAGGAAGCACAACGCCTGAGCCTCGTCGGAAAGCGACAGCCGACCCGCGCTCAACCGCACCATGGATGCGGGCATCAAGATTCGCGCGGCCGCAATCATGCGCACCAATTCCAATGGATCCACGGCGCGCTGGCTCGCCAGCGGCGTTCCCTCCACGCGCACGAGCATGTTCACCGGCACGCTCTCCGGATGCGGATCGAGCGTCGAAAGCTCCCGCAAGAGCCGGTAGCGTTCCCGACGACTCTCGCCCATGCCGATGATGCCGCCGCAACATACGGTCACGCCCGAGCGCCGCACTCGATCGAGCGTCGTCAGTCGATCCTGATATGTACGTGTACTGATGATCTCGCCGTAGAATTCCGCCGACGTATCCAGGTTGTGGTTATACGCGGTGAGACCCGCTTGCGCCAGAGCGGCGGCTTGCTCTTCTGTCAGCATGCCCAGCGTGCAACAGGCTTCCATGCCCAACTCACGCACGCCGCGAACCATGTTCAGCACGCGATCGAATTGTTCGCCTTTGGGGACGTCGCGCCACGCCGCGCCCATGCAGAAACGCGTTGCGCCCTGCGCCTTGGCGTTCCGGGCAGCCGCAAGCGTCGCCTCGACGCTTAACAATCCCTCGCGCTCGACGCCGGTTTTATAGTGCGCCGATTGCGGGCAATAGGCGCAGTCTTCCGGACAGCCGCCGGTCTTGATGCTTAGTAGAGCGCAGCCCTGCACCTCGTCCGGGCGATGATATGCGCGATGCACCGTTTGGGCGCGAAATATCAAGTCGGGCAGAGGAGCAGAGTAAATAGCTTCGACCTCGGCCACGGTCCAGTCGTGGCGCGGAGCCGGCGTGGCGGCCGTCGTGAGTTCCAAGGTTTCATTCTAGCGCTGCTTGGCGCGGCTACGACGGAACAGTCGCGCTACCCGACACTCAGCCCGAATTCGCGCAGCAGTTGTCCGGCAGAAGAGTAGAGACGCACCCAGTACGCTCCCGCCCGGAGCGGGGCGTTCACTCGAATGGAAAGATTCTGGTCCGCCATCCGCACGTTTCCACTCCACATCCGCCGGCCAGACGAATTCACCAGTTCCGCCCGATAGGAGAAATCCGCAGGCAGGTCCGTTCGGTCAAATACCAAATCCAGAGGACCGCCGGAGGACGCGCGCGCCACGTCTCCTTCACCGCCTCGCAGAGCGAGCAATCTTACAGTGGCAACCGGAGCCATCGCCACCGGCAACTGCGTCCGCCAGGATACTGCGGCGCCCGCCAGTACTAACAGCGCAGCCGCCGCCAACAGATTCTTGGCCGCGAGTATTCGGGGCCATGCGAAATCGAACGAGAGCGCCTTTCGCGGCAAAGACTGCGCGCGAACCGCGGGGTCGTCCGGGCGAGCCGGCGATTTGAGACGAGCTGAGGCTTCCTTCCGCTCTCTTTCAAAAGCTGCCAAGCCCGCTTTCATGAAGATCTTATATTCTTCTATATCGTCCAAGTCCGATTGACACTGCGGACAGATCAACAGGTGTTCTTCGAGCCAAGAGAGTTGCGGCTCGCAGGTCCGCCCGAAGGTGTATTCTTCCAGGAGTTCTTCGGTGGCGTGAACGAGAACCGAGGGCCGAGCATCCGAGGACATGCTTTCCTCCATTGGTCCGCTTTCCTGCCGCCGCGGACGAACTAGCCGCACTCTGTCGCGAATTACGCGGCGCCGTCTACACCGGTACCGAATTTGACGGCGGTCCGGAACTGATCCGGTACCGAACCAAACCGTACCGGGCCAAACCGGTACCGAACGAAACCGTACCGAACCCAGCCCGCGCCCTAACTGAGACCCTACTGAACCGATCCCGTACCGTAACCGTGCCTTACCAAACCCGCAACCAAATAAGAACCGTGCCAAAACGGCACTCTGTTCCTTAGTGGGACGCGGTCGCCGATCTTCTCAAACAAATTGCGTTTAAAGTTCTCTGCGCTAGCTTTTTCTTCCCCAACTCCCCAAAACGGGATTTGGCGCGGGATTTGAGCAATCGAAACTGGGTCTCGGTAAGGATCATAACGGCGCAAATCTCTTCCTGGCTCTCTTCTTGGAGATAGAAACGCGTAAGAATTTCCCTATCCCGACTCGAAAGCTCAGCCAGAATCCGCCGTACTAAGTCTTCTTTTTGATTAAAGATTGCGACCTCTTCGGGGTTTCCGCTCGGATCTGGAACGCGGGCGCTAGCGTCCAGGTCCATTTGCTCGCGCCGGGCCTGCACGGCCTTGTCGATGTGTGCGGCCACCTGGCGGCGGACCACCGTACGGACAAATCCCATCAGCCGCTCGGGCTCACGGAGTTCTCCGCGGCGGATCGCCTGGACCACCACCACAAAGATGTCATGAACCTTGTCGTCCAGTTCCTGGATTCCCAACTGGCGGCAGAGATAGAAGCGAACGCCTTTGGAGAACAGATGATAGAGTTCCGCCATGCCATCCGTCTGGCTGAACCGAATGCGCTCGACCAGGTGCGCCCACCCGGCGTATATCTGCGCTGCCTCCGACGGAAGCCGCGCCTCCTCTTCGCCGGATCCAGTCGATTCCGTGAGTGGTTCTTGCTCGGCTGGGCCGGCGCGGGAGGTGCAAGCACCCTCGGTGCTGTGCGCCGGGGACGTGCTACCGGCAGGTCTTGGTGGGAGCATGGCTAATGGATTCCTCCAGTCACTTGATACGAAGCCCAGCTTTCCGGTCCTTGCCGCCCGGTTCTGGAATGCGCCGCTTCCCGTTGACTCAGTTGGAGTGCTTCGGCCGCTGAATGGTCCCTCAAATAGAAGTAGAAACGTGCGAATAGGCCGCCGGAGTTGTCTTCGACCGGCCAAGCTGTCGCGATCACAGTACTGGCGCCGGCCATCAGCCAAGCGCGGGTTAATCCCAGTAGTCCGGCCCCTGCCTGCGCCTGTCCGCTGCCGGTAGCGCAGCCGGTCATGACCACTAGCGCTCCTGGAACCCGCAACCCTGCGATTTCCGACGTAGTTAGAAACTCGGGTTCCGCAGCCATCTGGGGCGATCCAACATCCGGGGAATTGCTGTTGCCCGAATCGCCAGAACGCGAGTCGGCCAGACTAAAGGCTATTAACCCCTGTTCCCGGTTGGCGGTGGAAAAGAGCACATGCGTGGCCAGATGAATGACCGCCGGCCGCTGCTCCAAACGCGCCAGAAATGCGTCCCGCTGCGCCTCCGGACCCTGCAATACAACGGCGGCCCCGCCTCCCGCCACCCACGTCTTGGCGCTGGACTCGACCTCCATC